>Ga0170475_115625048_pt1 | contig 25867 bp, 19 predicted proteins | sample Soicark_Litter_5_FD_111474 | JGI IMG/M metagenome (GOLD analysis project Ga0170475, IMG submission 111474) | Avena fatua rhizosphere microbial communities from Hopland, California, USA. Combined Assembly of 48 SPs
CGAAATTGCCGAGGCCGTCGAAAGTGTTCATGTCGCGGCGCGGTTGCTCTACGAGGTCGTACAAGTCGCCCGGGCTCGCCACCATCTGGCCGACGTCGCGCGTCCACGGCGACAGGGCCACGCCGGCGGCGGCCTGCGTGTCGGACGGCAGCATGATGTTGAGCGGCACCGACAGGAAGATACCCTTGTCGTTGTAGGGGTTCGACGGCGTGCCCGGATTCGTGATGTCCTTGCCGCTCGTCTTCGTGTACCAGGCGCCGATCTCCACGCCCGACGGGAAGCGCCGCTTGAATTCCAGGCGCACGCCATTGTCCTTGGCGAGGAAGCGGCCGGCGCGGGCCGTCGCGGTGACGTCGTACGGCAGCTTGTAATGCAGGGTCGCGAACCCGGAGACAGTTTTATAGTCGCGCTTGTCGAACCAGCCCTTGACGCCGCGCTGCTGCAGAGCATCGACGGTGACGTCGGCGGCCCAGCGGCTATCCTTCGGCAGGTACAGCATCTGGCCGCCGACGCCGCGGTACATCTCTTCGTACAGGCCGCCGGACAGACGCGCATAGACACGCTCGGCCGGCATCATGTACTGGTTGAGCATGAGACGGTTCAGTTTGAAACGGTGGCCCCGCTTGTAGTCGGCGATGTCCGTGCGTACGTGCGGCAGCAGGCTGTTGGACGGCTGCGTCACGCCCGAGACGTTCTCGAGCGCGGTCAGCTTCAGGTCACTGTTCAAGTACAGTCCTTGCGCCAGGCGCCGGTCGTAATTGGCCGCAGCCCACAATTCGTAGCGCAGGGCGCCGCTCGGGTCGTTGAAGAAGAACGAGAGCTTGGGAATGACCTTGAAGCGGTTCGACTCGCGATCTTCCGACTGCACCTGCACCGTGTTGCCGTCCTGTCCCACCTGGACTTGCAGGTTGCCTTCGTCGCCGACGGCGGCCAGCATGCCGCCCTGGTCCTCGCCGATCTGGTCCTCCGGCCGGGCGTAGCGCACGATGACGGTCTGCAGGAAGCTGTCGCGGTCGGCCAGCCCCGTCAGGTAATCGGTCAGCCGCTGCAGGTCGACGAACTCGTAGGTCGCAACCGGCTGCTCCAGTTTCGTGTACGTGACCTGGATCGCACGGGTACCCTGCGGGGCGAAGGCGAGCGCGGTACGCGTCGCACGTCCGACGGCGCGCCCCAGGTTCGCGATGCGGCTGTTGGTCAGCGACAGCTTGAGCGTCCTGTCCTCGAACGTGACGCGCACGTTCTTGAAATCCTGCCTGACGAGCGCCTGCACCAGTTCGGCGCCATGGCCGGACTCCTGCTGCCACGCCTCGGCACTGACGCGCGGCGGCGCCTTCTTCGGATCGAACGGAGCCGGTTCGAACAGTTTGGGGATGAATTCGCGTTCGGAAAACGGAATGCTGACGTAAGCATTCGCGCTGAAATGGTCGCGGTGGCGTGCCACCTGCGCGCCGAGCCAGCCCCAACGATATTCGACGCCGACTGCCGGACCTTTGCTGCGCTGACCTGCGGCTGTCTCGGCGGCGCGGAAATCCTTCTTGTAATCGTTCGCGTCGTATTCCGCGACGAAGGCCCAGCGGGGCGCTGCCAGAGGTACCCAACGCACACCGGCAAACAAACCGTCCGGACGCTTGTTGCCGTAGCCGATGCTCGCCTCGATATTCCGGCCGTTGCCGAACACCTTGGTGGCGACCATATACTGGCCCTTGAATAATTCCGTGCCCAGTAGGTCGGTGGCGCCCACCGATACCTCAGGCATCCAGGTCGACTCCGTCAGCAAGCGCAACTTGGCATCGACGACCTTGTCCTTGTAGCGACCATATGCGCTGCCGTAGTGGCCGGGCTCACTGGAAAAACCTGCAATGCCGGTAATCCCGACGTAGCGCCCGGTCACCTGAAGGAACGGGAGTACGGTCGACGTAACCCAGAAACTGCTGTAGGGCCGATCGTAGCCGTAGCCGGTCGAGAACATGCCGTCCGGTTCAACCCAGGCGCTCGGCATATTGACATAGCCGGATTGGCCCTGGACGGTCGGCGTTGATGCGAATGCGCTGGCACCCAGCATCAACCACCCGCACCAGGAATATTTCAAGGTTATTAACTGAATCTGTTTTGACAATTCGGAGCCGGCTATAGGCGATAAGAAATGAAAACGGCGAAAGCGATGCTTACGCCGCATGAATGGGCCGCTCGCGCTGTCGGCAAAGGTCAGACGCCTATGGCCTCCAGGATCTCGGCATTGATCTTGTGCACGTCGAAAGTCTGTTCAGCCTTGCGGCGGCTTGCCCGCCCCATCGTTTCCACCAGGTGAGGAGAGCGAATGAAAGTCAGCATGACTTCGGCCAGGGCGGCCGAGTCGCGCACCGGCACCTTGAAGCCATTGACCCCGTGTTCGACGGTTTCGCGGCACCCCGGTACGTCCGTCGTGATGACAGGCTTGCCCATTGCCATGACTTCCTGGGTACTGCGTGGCAGGCCTTCCCGGTAAGAGGGCAGCACGAACACACTCGACTGGGCGATCAACGGCTTCACGTCGCTTACATGGCCCGGCCACTCGATCAGGCCTTCTGCAACCCAGGCCTTGACTTCTTCAAGGCTGATCGAGCCTGGATTGAGATCCACGCTTCCCAACAGGACGAAGCGGGCACGCGGATGCTGGCGCCGGACGATGCGGGCCGCCTCGATGTAGTCATAAATACCTTTTTCTTTTAGCAAACGAGCGATCAGGATGAACGATACCGGTTCCGCAGAGGTTTCTTCGACGATGAACTGGTCCAGGTCGACGCCGATCCCTTTCAACAGACGCACTTTTTCCGGTTCTACCATTCCAAGCTCGACAAACATCTTGCGGTCGTCGGGGTTCAGCATGAAAACCCGCTGGGTCTGGCTCAGAGCCAGTTTGTAGAGCTGGATGACCAGCGTGCGCAAGACGCGGCGACGCAAGCCGAACTGCTCGCCTTCGGTGAATACGTAACCGACGCCTTCGATCATGGCGACCCGACGCGAAATACCCGCCAGAACAGCAGCCAGGGTGCCGTAGATGACTGGCTTGATGAAGTAGCAAAACGAGGCATCCAGCTTCAAGTCCCGCAGTTGGCGGACCAGCTTGACCAGGTCGACCAGGTCACGGAAGGGATTCATGCCCGCACGCGACAAGGAAAAGTCCATGGGCGTCGCGCCGAGCGAACGGACGGTCGCGCGAGTACGCTCGTCAAAGTCGGGAGCAAATGCATATACCGCCATGCCACGCTTGCCCATCGCTTCGATCAATGGGCCACGAAAATTAATAAGTGAGAACGCAGTGTTGGAAATAATGCCAATACGATACTCAACAGCTTGATGTTCGTCCTTCATTACCCAACTTACCTCGATGTTATGCTCAAAAAGCCGAATCACGCTTTACTTCGGGGCACTATTTTACGCGCACGCTACGCACTTGTCCCTGCTTCGAGATTATTTGTCGCAAAATAGTTAAAACCAGCCAGAATAAATGACACTTTCGCCATTGGTCTTCCGGCACTCATCCCAACAGCGGGATATCGGCGGTATGTCCTTTTGCCGCAGGATCCAGGACAGCCTCCCAGCGGTCTACGACGGCATCGAGTGCGTATGCACGCTCGGCATATTCCCGTGCACGCGTGCCGAATGCCTTCAGCTGGGCTGGCTCGAGCCCCATCAGATAACGCATCGCCTGCGCCAGCTGCTCAGGCGAACGTCCCTGCACGACCATGCCGGTTTCGCCGTGCAATACTACCTCGGCGCTGCCACCCACGTCCGTGGTAACGGCCGGCAGGGCCGTGGCGGCTGCCTCGATGAGTACATTCGGCAAGCCTTCCCACAATGAGGACAGTACCAGCGCATCCGCTGCCGTCATCAGACGGGGCACTTCCTTGCTGACGCCGAAGAAGGTCACCGCCGCAGCGATGCCAAGCTCGGCGGCAAGCTGTTCGAGCTTGCCCAGCTGGCTGCCCTTGCCGACCACGACCAGGCGCCCCGGGCGTTGCTGCGCCGCTTGCGCGAAGGCGGCCAGCATCAGCGGATAATCCTTCTCTTCCTCGAGTCGGCCCACCGCCAGCCAGACGAAAACATCATTGCTTACGCCGAGGCTGGCGCGTACGGCCGCGCGCGCGCCAGCATCGGGATGGAAGCGCGACAGATCGAGTCCGTTCGGGATCACCATGATCTTGCGTTCGGGCGTGGCGCCGACGCTCACGTAACGACGGCGTCCCGCGTCGCTGTTTTGCACCGTTAGGTCGCACAGGCGATCGGTCAGACGGTAAGCCAGGTCGCGCCAGCGGGTACCACCACGGCTGCTCTGCTCAGTGACGCTGCGCGCACTGCAAATCAGGCGGGGCATCGGGCTGAAAAGGCGGCTCAGCCGTGCCAGGATATTGGCATGCACCATAAAACTAAGCACGACGGCGGGGCGGACCCGGCGGACGATGCCACACATCTTCAGGAACGCCAGCGGCAAGGTCACGCTGCGCTGGATTGCCAGCGTCTCGACCGCGATCCCCGCTTCGGCCAGTTCCGCCTCGAAGGCACGTGGCAGGCGCATCGATACCACCAGCACTTCCCAGCCGCGCTGGCGCAGGCGTGTGGCGATACGCACCAGTTGCGTTTCTGCACCACCAAAGTCGAGACTGGTGGTGAGGATGACGAGTCTGCGGTTCATGGGCGTCGACGGCATGCTTCAGGAACCATGCTGCCAGCGGTCCAGCCAGCTCTGGAACATCAGGATGTCCCACAAGTGGTACTGCCAGTTGCGGGTGCCGGACAGGTGCTCCTGCCATTTGGCGCGCACCGCACGCGCATTGAAATAACCTTCGTTTTGCAGGCGCTGCTCATCGAGCAGGCTCTCGGCCCACTCGCGCAGCGGCCCGCGCAGCCAGGCATCGATCGGGACGCCAAATCCCATCTTGGGCCGCTCGATCATCTCTTTCGGCACGTACTTGTACAGTACCTGGCGCAACAGCCACTTGCCCTGACCGTCGCGCACCTTCATCTGCAACGGCACCGACGCGGCGAATTCGACCACGCGATGGTCGAGGAAGGGAACGCGCGTCTCCAGGCTCACGCCCATCGCGGCACGGTCAACCTTGACGAGAATGTCGTCCGGTAAATAGGTGTGCATATCCGCGAGCATCATTTCGTCGTAATAATCCGCATCCGCCGCACCGGCACCGCGCGCGGAAAAATAGTTCGACGGCTCGGACGCGCCAAGCACCAGCCGCGCCGGCTCATCCCAATGCGACACCATCCGGCGATATATCTGCATACGGTCGCGTTCGGCCAGCAGGCCAGCAAACTTGTGCGCACGGTCGCCGACGTTGCCAAGGTTCTTGCCGGCCAGGGCCAGCAGCGGCTTTCCGACTGCGTTCCAGCCGCCCACCGGGAGCGCGCGGATGCCACCGCCAGCCAGCGAGCGCAGGGGGCCGGGGATCCGCTCGAGCGAATTCCACAAGCGCGACGCAAGGTTATAGCGGGTGTAGCCGCCGAACAGTTCATCACCAGCATCGCCAGACAGCGACACCGTGACATGGCTGCGCGCGAGCTGCGACACCAGGAAGGTCGGAATCTGGGAAGAGTCCGAAAAAGGCTCGTCGTACAAATGCGCCAGCCGCGGAATGACGTCCATGGCCATGGAGGGAGTGACGTAGAGCTCGGTATGTTCGGTGCCCAGGTGCTGCGCCACGTCCTTGGCGAACACCGCTTCGTTCATGCCCTCTTCCGAAAAACCGATGGTAAAGGTCTTGACCGGACGCGGCGAAATTGCCTGCATGATCCCGACTACAGTCGACGAATCGATGCCGCCGGACAGGAACGCGCCCAGCGGCACGTCGGCCAGCATCTGTTGTCCGATTGCCTCATGCAGCACCTTGTCGAGTGCCGCCACCGCATCGGAGTCGGAGCCTGCGAACGGCGCCACGCGGCCGCGCAGGACGGCCTCGTCCAGCGACCAGTACGGCCGGCTGTCCAAGGCCTGCTCGCCGCGTCCGCCCAGCTCCAGCAGGTGGCCTGGACGCAATTTGAAGATGCCGCGATAGATCGAATACGGCGCCGGGATATAGTTGTGGCGCATCTGAAGGGCCAATGCACCGCGGTCGATGTCGGTGATGAATTGCGGATGCGCCTTGAGCGCCTTCAATTCAGAGCCGAACAGGAAGACACGCTGCGAGCCGCTGCCCTGCCAGCCGTAGTACAGCGGCTTTTCGCCCATCCGGTCGCGCGCCAGCGTCAACTTGCGCGCAGAGCGGTCCCACAGGGCCACGGCGAACATGCCGACGGCTTCCTGCAGCGTCTTTTCCAGCCCCCAGGCATCGATTGCCGCCAGCAGGGTCTCGGTATCGGAATGGCCGCGCCATTCGACCGCCTGGCCGGCGGTTTCCAATTTGCGCCGGATCGTCAGATGATTGTAGATCTCGCCATTGAAGGCGATCACGTAACGCCCGCTCGCGGAAGCCATTGGCTGGTGTCCCGCCGCGGAGAGATCGAGGATTGCGAGGCGGCGGTGCGACAACAGCACCCCGGCCTCGTGGTCATGCCACAAACCGCCGTCGTCGGGGCCGCGGTGGAGAATAGCCCGGCCCATCTGTTGGCCGATGTCGACCCCCGCCTGGCTGGAGAAGCCGGCAGGAGCAAGAAAGCCTGCGAAACCGCACATAGTCTGGATCTTGGAAAAAGTGGATAATTATAAATCGCGGTTAGTGCCATGCGGGAGCACTGCGTCTCTTGCATATAGCCGGGAGTACTCCGCGCAACAAAACGACACGGCGATGACGATCAGCGTTAGCAGAACGCTCATCTTGAGTTCGCCGGCCCAGAAGGCCGGGGTATCGCGCATCAGGGAAAAGAACACCGTCCACGAGACAAAGGCCAGAGGCGTGCCACCGAGCACGCGCATCATGCGCGTGATGCCCAGCATCAGCAAAGGCGCGATCACCAGCGCCTCTGCAATGAACAGCACGAAGCTGTATGCGGTTCCCTGCCCATAGCCCACGCCGGCGAGTTCGCCCAGGCGCGTGGCGCTGGTGGTGGTGATGCTGCCAAACAGGGCATTAGTCAACGGAAACAGGTTACGCAGTTCCAGGATCGGGTCACCGAGCGCCAGATCCTTCAAGCCGAGCACCAGGTTGGAGACGATCGCTTTCTGCTCTCCTGACATGCCAACCAGCAGGTCCAGGTGGGAACCGTAGTAGTCGAACATGCCAGCAGCGTCGAAATCATCGTTCAACAGCAGTCCTCCGACAAAATACTTGATCGGATTCGACAATTCGCCCGCTACCGTCATCAGGAGCGCCGGTACGAGTGGCGACAGGCGCGGCCAGCGCCGATAGACGAAGTGCAGCACCGCGATCAGGGCCACGCCGCGATAACCCTGGACCACCGACAACACCGTGGCCACGATGGCCAGCACGGCGATCAATAGCCGCACCGGCGCTTTCTTGAACGGACTGTAGAGTGCGCCGCCAAGCAGGATCAATGGGGCCGGGATGGAGAACACCAACAGGTTCGGCACCTTCTCGGCCTCAATGTACAACTCCTTCGGCAGTAGCAGCAGTTCGCGGTTCACAACGATATCGATCACCTGTGCCACGGCGGCCACGGCAACCAGAAGCGCGAAGCCGGTTTGCGAGCCGCTCAGCATGCCGGGGACCGCCTGGACGGGGAAGGACCAGCGCATCGCGGCCAGCATGCTCAGGTCGGCGCAGACGCCCAGGAATAGCGAGGTCGAGGAAGGAACATAGCTGACGACGTAGTCGAAGTGTTCGTGGTTATAGAACGGGACCAGCAGGGTCAGCGTATAAAAAGTGAAGATCGTGACCGCGAATTTGGCGCCCAGACCACGCTCGCGGACGTCGACATTGATCAGGAACAACAGGCCAAAATGCACCATCCACAGCACGGCGACCAGCGACATTTCCAGGTAGCCCGTCATACCCGCTCCTCCAATACGTCGGCATAGGCGGCGGCGATCGCATCGGGGCTGTAGCGCGACACGTCGGCAGCGAGTGCCTCGCCCTTGTACTGCTCCAGCCAGGTTCGAATGGCATCGGCCAGCGCCGGAGCGCTGACCTCGCGCGCCACCACAGCGGGATAATGGCGCAGGATTTCGAGCGTGCCGCCTTGCGCCGGGGTCGCGATGACCGGACGGTTGCAGGCAAGCGCCTCGATGACGACGTTCGGAAAGCCTTCGTGGCGCGACGACAGCACAAACGCATCGGCGCGCGCGATCCACGCATAAGGATTTGCCTGGTAGCCGGCGAAATGCACGCGTCCACTCAAGCCGCGGCGCTCGGCCTGGGCACGCAGCTCGGCTTCCAGGGCGCCGGCACCGAGAATCGCCAAACCGAGGCCGGGTTCATTCAGCAGGGCCAACGCCTCGAGCAGCAGATCGAAGCCTTTTTCGCGGCCCATACGGCCGACCGCGACCAGGCGCACCGGACACGCCAGCCAATCGTTCTGCGCCAGCGGCGCCTGCGCCGCGGCACGCACACGGGCAACGTCGACCGGATTGTTAATGACGACCATTTTCGAATGCGGAACCTCGAAGGTGGCGGCGACGTCATCCTGCATGGCTTCCGATTGGCACACGATGCGGTCCAGGGTGCGATAAAACATGCGGTACAGCGCCTTGACCAGGCGCGGATACGGATAATCGAGGATCCCCTGGCTCACCACCGCCGTTTCGCGTGCGACCAGCCGAATGCCGCGCGGCAGCAGCGGCCTGGCCATGGCGATCGCGAGATTCAGGTAGCCCAGCGTCGAAAACAGAACGTCCGGGCGGCGCGCGCGCGCCAGTGCGACGATGCGCGGCACGGCATGACGCACCCGGCTGCAGCCGAGGTCGACCAGCTCGACGTCGTCCGGCAGCTCAGCTGCGAACACGGCATCACGCATGTCCACGACCGCCAGCACCAGTTCGAAGCGCGCCCGGCTGAGGGTCTTCAGCAGCGTAACCATGACCCGTTCGGCGCCACCTCCACGCAGTGTCGGAATCACGAACAGCACCCGGGTCTTCCGGCCTGGCGTCTGCTTAATGGCCTTGGACTTGCTCAAACAAACGCTCCCATTTTGCAATCGTCGTATCCGGCGAGAACCGCTCGCGCGCCTCGGCTGCGCGCTCGGCAAACCGCCCGCGCAACGTCTCGTCCTTCATCAGGCGGTCCAGCGCCCGTTCCATTGCCGCCGCGTTTTCCGGCTCGACGAGCAGGCCGTCGACCTCATGGCGGATGATGTCGCGCGGTCCGGTATCACAATCGAAGCTCACCGCCGGAAGCCCGTGCGACATGGCCTCGGCCAGCGTGTTCGGGAAACCCTCGAAGCGCGACGACATCACGAACAGGTCCGCCGCGACGTACCAGTCGCCGACATTGCCGGCAACGCCGGGCAAGAGGACCCGCTCGCCCAGCCCGTGCTCATCGACCATGGCCTCGAGCTCGGGACGCTGATCACCTTTGCCAAGAATCGCGAGATCCCATTCCGGATGCACACGAGCCAGCGCCGCAAAACATTTGATAAGCGTGCGGAAGCCCTTCTCTTCGGAGAGCCGCCCCACCGCCAGCAGCAACCGGCGTCCGGTAGTGTCGTCGTCTCGCACCGGCAACACCGGCTCTTGGCGCGGGAAGGGCCATGGCACCGGGTTGGCAATGACGGTAATGTTGCGCGCCGAGGTATGGCGGGCCAGCCAGTCCCGCGTTTCGCCTGCGAGTGCCACCATGGCGTCGAGCCGGCCATACCAGAAGCGGCGCAAGACATTCCACATGCGTCCGACCGGCATCTGTGCTGGATGGCTGCGCTCCGAACCGATGGTGTGCAAACCCAGTCCTTGCGAAGCGATCGCCAGCAGGACGTTGGCCTGGGTCATCATCGCAATCGCCACGTCCGGCCTTTCCAGCCTGAGTACGCGCCGCACTGCCCGCACCCGATTCAGGTTGCCGCCCAGCGCAGCCACGCTGCCGGCGCTATTGCCGGCCAATCCCAGCGCGACGCGGCGGACCGACGGCGCCAGTGTGTAATGGTCCAGCGCCGCATGCTCGATGGTGACGATCGTGACGTCGTGGCCGCCGCGAGCCCAATGATTCGCGAGATTGGCGGTGACCCGCTCGGCCCCACCCGAGGCCAGCGAGTGTATCAGGAAGAGGAGCTTCATACGGATGGTTGCACGCGCCCCGGGCGCTCTTGCATGAACAGGAACAGGAACAGGCCCAGGGAGATCGCGTACATCATGACCGTGGACAGACATACCCCGCTCAGGCCATAGGATGGCGCAAGCAGGTACAGAAGGACCGCCTTCACCGCCATGTTCGCCACGCCGCTGGCGGCGACGATCTTGTATTTACGGAGCGCAGAAAAATAGGCGATGAGCACCAGGCTGGCGAAGTAGAGCGGCACCTGCAACGCGAGGTAGCGGAACGCACCGACCACGGCTGCTGTGTCGTCCGGGCCGAAAGCGCCGCGCTGGAACAACAGCTTGACGCCCCACGGTGCGAGAAGCCATGCCAACACGAAGCCGGCCGCACCGGCGCCAAACATGATCCAGGCCCAGCGCCACGCCATCGCATGGACCTCGGCACCGCGCTCACCGCCCAGTTCCGAAAAGACCGGCAGGGTCGCACGGCTGATTGCCATCGCGCCCAGGCCAAGGATCAGCGTCATCAGGCGATTGGCGTAGCTGAGAATTGAGACGGCGCCTTCGCCCAGCGTAGCCGCAAAGAACTGATCGACGATAGTGGTCATGCTGGAGAACGCCTGCCCCAGCACCATGATCCCGATGCCACCCCAAAAATAACGCCACCCGGAGGAGGAGAAGGACAGGACCGGCACGGCAATCGCACCGCTACGCCACAGCGGCCAGGCCAGGCTGGCGGCATGCAGTGCGCAACCGGCCACACTGCCCCAGACCAGTGCGTTTGGCAGGATGCCTTGCGGCAGCATCAGGATGCCCAATAGCACCAGCGACGGCACCGCTTCCAGCAAGGTGTTGCGGTGCTGGCCGAGCGCCATCGTCCACGCCGAAATGACGCTGATTACCAGCCCGAGCGGCAGCAGCGCCGACAACGGCACTGCCATGTGCACCGCTTCCGTGGCGGCCTGCCCTTTCAGACCGCTGCCGTGCGCCCCCATCCACCACACCGCCGCCGAACACAATACAGCCAGCGCAAGGCCGGCCACGAGCGAAAAGCCCAACAGCTCACCGGCAAAGCGCGGCAGGGCCGCCGGCTGGTCGCGCCTGAGGCGCGCGATCAGAGGCACCAGCACGACGGTCAGCACGCTGAACCATACCGCGACAGGCCAGTTGACCAGGTTGAAGATGAACACGTAGGCATCGACCGTTCCGCTGACGCCGTAGCGCCACGCGATCGCCATTTCCTTGGCGGCCCCGGCCAACTTGCCGACCAGGACGAAAAGGCTGACCCAGATGAATCCGATGGCGATGCGTCGGTGGTGCGATTCAGCGTTCATCAATACTGCGTCTTATTGATTTGCGAGATACCAGGCCATGGCTTCAGCCAGGCCGTCGCGGATGCGATGGCTAGGCTGATAACCCAGCAAGGTTTGCGCCTTGTCGATCGATGCCTGCGAGTGGCGGACATCTCCCGCGCGGAAGTCGCGATAGACCGGCTGGGCGTCCCGCAGCGCCGGGTACCGGCTTGCAAGGTTGTCGCGCAGATGGAAGTACAGGTCGTTCAGCGTCGTGCGGTCACCGACGGCGACGTTATACACTTGGCCGATCGCCTCTTCGTTGGCGGTCGTGGCAGCCAGAAGATTTGCCTGCACCGCATTGGCGACATAGCAGAAATCGCGGCTGGTCTCGCCGTCACCGTTGATATAGACGGGGTTGCCGGCGATGAGCGACGCGGTCCACTTCGGGATCACGGCCGCGTACACACCGTTCGGATCCTGGCGCGGACCGAAGATGTTGAAATAGCGCAGGCCGATTGCCTTGAATCCATACGTCTGGGCGAACACCCTGGCGTACAGCTCGTTGACGAGCTTGGTCACCGCGTATGGCGACAGCGGATTACCGATCTTGTCTTCCACCTTCGGCAAATCGGGATGGTCGCCATAGGTCGAGCTGCTGGCAGCGTACACGAACCGCGCCACCCTGGCGTCGCGCGCGGCAACCAGCATGTTCATGAAGCCCGAAATATTGTGCTCGTTGGTCGTGATGGGATCCTCGATGCTGCGCGGCACCGAGCCGAGCGCGGCCTGGTGCAGCACGTAATCGACGCCATTGCACGCGTCGCGGCAGTCCTGCAGGTTGCGGATGTCGCCACGGATGAAGCGGAACCGTGCCCACTGCGCCGGCGTGATGAGGGATGCCACTTCGTCCAGGTTGCGCTGGTGGCCAGTGATGAAGCTGTCCAGGCCGACGACGTTCTGGTCGAGCTTGAGCAGGGTCTCCACCAGGTTGCTGCCAATGAAACCGGCTGCGCCGGTGACGAGCCAGGTTCTCGGCGTGAGCACCAGATGTGATTTCAGATTGTCGAACGCACTCATGCTCACAGCCTCATGTCCGATTCGTCGGCGGTCAATACATACTTCAGGTCATAGATGACGCTGTCGGACTTGCCGAGCGCGCGGATGGCCTGAGCGCCCATGTCCTTGAACTGGTGGTGTGCGACCGCCAGGATGATGCCGTCGTAGCTGCCCGCCTGCGGCGCCTCGACCGGCGTGATGCCGTATTCGTGCTGCGCCTCCGCGGTGCTCGCCCACGGATCGTAGACGTCGACGTCGCAGTTGTATTCCTTCAGTTCGGCGACGATGTCGACGACGCGCGTATTGCGCAGGTCCGGGCAGTTTTCCTTGAATGTCAGGCCCATCACGAGGACCTTGGCGCCTTCGACCTGGATACGGCGCTTGAGCATGCCTTTGACGAGTTGCGACACGACGTACGCGCCCATGCTGTCGTTCAGGCGGCGGCCGGCCAGTATGATCTCCGGGTGGTAGCCGATGGCCTGGGCCTTGTGGGTCAGGTAATACGGATCGACGCCGATGCAATGGCCGCCGACGAGGCCCGGGCGGAACGGCAGGAAGTTCCACTTGCTGCCCGCGGCGCGCAGCACGGCTTCCGTATCGATACCCATCCGGTTGAAGATCAGTGCCAGCTCGTTAATGAGCGCAATGTTCAGGTCGCGCTGGGTGTTTTCGATGACCTTGGCCGCCTCGGCAACCTTGATGCTCTCGGCCTTGTGCGTACCGGCCGTAATGATCTCGTTGTACAGCGCATCCACCAGGACGGCGATCTCCGGTGTCGAACCCGACGTCACTTTCTTGATATTGGTGACGCGGTGTTCCTTGTCGCCCGGATTGATACGCTCGGGGCTATAGCCGCAGAAGAAATCCTGGTTGAACTTCAGGCCCGACACTTTCTCCAGTACGGGCACGCAGTCTTCCTCGGTCGCACCGGGGTAGACGGTCGATTCATAGATGACGATGTCACCCTTTTTCAGGACCTTGCCGACGGTCTCGCTGGCCTTGACCAGCGGCGTCAGGTCGGGCTGCTTGTGCTCGTCGATCGGCGTCGGCACCGTCACGATGTAGCAGTTGCACTCGCGCAGATCTTCGATCTGCGTCGTATAGCGCAGGTGCGTTGCCTCCTGCAGTTCCTCGGACGTCGTCTCGAGGGTGAAGTCGGTGCCGGCCTTGAGCTCGTCGATGCGCTTTTGGTTGATGTCAAAGCCGGTGACGGAGCGTCGGCGGCCGAATTCCACGGCGAGCGGCAGACCAACATAGCCGAGGCCGATGATTGCGAGTTTAATGTCGTTGAGTTGCATTTCGATATCTGTGTTGATTGTTACTTGAAGCGAAGGTGATTCTTGAGTTCGGTCCAGCGGGCGCGCTCGGCAGGATCGGTAAACGCCCGCCGCTTCGCTTCCAGGAAAAATGCCATGGCCACTGCCGCCAGGCCGGCCAGGACGGTAGCGACCAGTACGATCACTGCGCGTCGCGGCCGGGCTCTATGTTCCGGCTCCACGGCCGGGTCCAGGACCTGGATCAGCGACGGCTCTTTGGCTTCATCCAGGCGTGCGACTTCGTATTGCTTTGCCAGCAATTCATACAGCGTTTCGTTATACTTCAAATCGCGCATCAGCTGGATGTTGGCCAGGCCAGCCTGTTTGCCTTCCGTACCCTGCCCGGTCGCGGCGGCGTTGCGTCCGCCCTCGAGCCTGGAAAGCTCCGCCCGCAGGCTCGCCAGTTCTTCCTCGGCCCGACGGTATTCCGGATGCTGCGCGGTCACGAACGGGCGCATCGCGCCGAGTTCGATTTCCTTGGCCGAGATCTGCGCCTTGAGGCGGGCCGCCGTTTCGAGCACCGCACGGCTTTCGGCATCGACACTGACCACGCCGCCGGTGTCGAGCGCGCCCTTGAGCGACATCTCGACCTTGGCCAGGTTGTTCTTGGCAGTCTCGAGCTCACGCTCGAAAAACAGCCTGCGCTGCGACGCTTCGGTCACGGCCATGACGCGCGACAGGCGCTGCAATTCCTCGACGTAGCCGTTGGCCAGGCTCGCGACCAGCTTGCGATCCTTGTCCTCGACGCGGATCGTGATCATGCCATCCTTGCCGGCCATGATCTCGGTGCTGCCGTCCAGGTTCTTGCGCGCGATTTCCTGCGAATCGGTGTCGTATTTCTTCTTGAGCTCATAACGGGCGATCAGCCGGTCGGCCACCGTCCGGCTCTTGAGCATGCCGACATACACGTCGCTCGGGTTTTTCATGCCTGCGACGCCTGCCGCCAGCCCGGCGGCGCCGCCCAGCTGCGCCAGCAGTGCCGATGCGCCCGACTGTGCCTGTTGCGGAGGAAGCAACTTGGTCGTGGCCTTGTAGACTTCCGGAAGGATCATGCTGACTCCTGCCGCAACCACGGCCGCCACCAGAGGCAATCCAATGATCAGCTTCTTGTATTGCGCCAGGACGATCAACAAGTCGAGCAGGCGGATCTCGCGCTTCTCCTGCGGCCCGGCCGGCTGTCGTACCACCGTTTCCTCTTGATTCATACTGCTGTGCCACTCATCATAGGTTTAGTCTTACGGATGCCCGGCAACGCCGGACATGGCTTATCAGTCACGCAGGGTCTTGATGGCCGCGGCTCCCAGGCCGAAGTTCGCCAGGATCTGCGTCCACTCGCGCGCACCTTGCGTAAACTTGGTCCACGCGGTCTGGCGATCGAATTTCTCCGGCACGACGATGGTGTCGCCCGGCATGACTTCGACACCACCGATTTTGCCGAAGAACCAGCCCTGCGACTCGGCCGACACGACGGTACCGTCGACGCGCATCAGGAACACGTTGTCGACATCGGCGTCCGCGGTCGTGCCGGCCATCTTCAGGTAATCGCTGATCCGGGTGTTCGGCTTCCACAGCGGCGACGCCTCGATGTTCACAGCGCCGAACACGTGCACGAACGCCGGTTTCGACGGGACGAAGAGACGGTCGCCGTTCTTCAGCGACACCTGCGGCAGGTGGGCAAACGAGCGGTCGTTCGGGTCCAGGCCGAACGCGATACGTCCGGTCGGCTGGAGCCTACGGAAACGGGCAACGCGTTCCTGGGCGACCTTGCGCGCGGTCTCGAGCTGCACGGCGGCCGCGGCCGCATCCGTCCCGCTCATCGCACGCAGGTTGGCCGCCTGCGCGGACTCTTCGCTGCGCATCTGTGCTTCGAGACGATCCGCGGCGCGCTGCAGGTTGATCTGCTGCTCCTTGCGGACTTCCTCGCGGAAGAACGCGGTACCGAACATGTAGGCATTGGAGGTCGGGCCGCCGGCATTCGTGATCAGGGTCTGCAGCGTATCGCTCGCGGTCATCTGATACACGCCGGGCACTTTCACTTCACCCTCGATGCGCACGAACACCTGGCGCTTGTCCACCGGCACGGCCACGTCTTCCTGCGAGAATATCGTGACGGTGTCGCCGGGTTGCAGCTGGAGGTTGTCCGGTCCGCCCGGATTCGTGAACACGTTGCCGAGATTGAACGGGATCAGCTGGACGCTCAGGTCCGAGCGGTTCACTCGCTCCACCACGGCATAGTCCCAGTTGATGGCGTCGATCAGGCCACCGATACGCGCGGCGATGCTGGTGGCATTCTCGGTCGTATCCTTCTCGTCGTTGCCGGTCACGATGGCGTTGTTCTGGCGCTTGACCGAATCGCGCGTGATCAGGTACTCGCGGCTCGGAATCAGGTCGGTAATCCGCATGCCTTGCTTGAATGGCGCACGCACCGAATGGTCGACGTTGCCGCGCAAGACCACGGCATTTGAGAACTCCGGCGTGATCGAGGTGACGTTCAGCACGTCGCCGTTCTTCAGCGAGCGCTTGAGCCCTTCGCCGTTCAACGCAAATTCTTCGACACTGCGCGGACGGTTTTTGTTCGGATCGATGCGTTCGAGGAAAACACGACGCGGGTCGGCGACGACCGGCAGGCCGCCAGCATAGTCGAGCATGGACTCGACCGTCTCGTTACCGCTCTTCAGCTCATACACCGCGGGGCTGTTGACCTTGCCGACCAATGCCACGAAACCGCCCGCGGGCGGAATGTAGATGGTATCACCGTCCAGCAGCTTGATATCCGCGGATTTGTCGCCTTTGGCGATGAACGAATACAGGTCGAGCTCGGCCGCCACCTTGCCGCCGCGCTTCACCTGCACGCGACGCATGCTGCCGTTCGCGTTCGGACCGCCGCTGGCGAACAAGGCGGTCACCAGCGTCGACACGCTCGATACCGTATAGGTACCCGGACGGTTGGCCTGGCCCACCACATACACGGTCATGGCGCGCAACTGGCCGAACGTGACGTTCACCGTCACACCCTTGTACAACCGGGCGATGGCGGCGCGGATGACATTTTCGGCATTACCCGCCTTCACGCCCGCGAGCACCACCGTGCCGACAGTCGGAATATTGATCGTGCCGTTGCGATCGACCGTCGCATGGTAGTCGATGTCGATCGTACCCCAGCCGCGGATCATCAGCTCGTCGCCAGGGCCGAGCGGATAATCGCTGGGAACCGGCGAGTTCGCGATGGGCGTGAACGTGGACTGGCCATTCGCAAAAAACTCGGCGCCGAAAATCGGGAGCTCCCGGCCGGTATTGTCCAGGATGAACTTCTGGAATTCGCTCAGCTCGGAAAGCTTTTCCGCTTTCTGCCTGTCGGAAAGGGCTTGCCGCGCCATGTCATCGCGGACGCCGTTGCCGCGCCCGGCAGGCGACACGCCTCGGGCTGCGGCCGCAGCAGCGCCCTGACCGGCCTGCGGCGCGTTGTTGATCGTCCTCTTGGCCGACGCCGTCCCCAGGTTCGCCCCGGCAGCGACTGGCGCCGTCGTTGCGCTGTTATCGGCGCTTGACTGGCTGGGCAGGTCCTGGCCGAACAGGTCGGCCTTGTTGGCGGAAGTTTGGGCGGACGCGCCGATAGAAGCCATGGCCAGCGCCACGGCCATAAAACTCTTGGTGAACTTAAACATTGGTTATCGGAAGGGATGGACTAGATGCATCGCGGACAGTCTGCCATTTTACCTTAGGGTAATGTATGAGTAAAAGAGTTTGTTATACCGCGCACCGCCAGCCCCGGGTTTCCGCCCCTATGAGTTCAGCATATTTGCTACACCTCCGTTGCACCTTAGAAAGAATTTAGCTCATCTGCAAGATGTCATTACTTTTCTACATCCTCAGATTTTATTCATGTAACAACCCGGTGACTTTCCGTGATTTTCGCGGCTCTGATAACCCGGCGGATCAAACGGCAATTACTGGACGAGCCGGATTTCGAACGAATAAAATAACGATTAATGTTCTTTAAATTCCGCGTTTGTTCCTTATTTTCGCTCACATTTGTAATGACATCGGGTCGACCGGAATCGTAGGCCGGACCGCACGTAGAGGCTCCGGCGGCGCAGTCAATCCGCTTCGGCGTCCGACATGCGGCTGGCGATGACGCCCACGTTCGCAGAACCGAGATTGAGCGCCGCCTGGGTCGGGTTGAATGCCTGGACTGTCACCATGCCTGCCGCGCTCACCCAGGCACTAAGGATGACGCCGGGCACCGGCGTGCTGAAGAACGCCTGCACCGGCTCGCCGGGCAGTGCGTTACCGACCGACAGCGTCGTCGTGGTGACGGCCCCAGGCGCGAGGTGCGGCGACGCGAACGTCCCGCGGCCGAGACGCCGGGTCGGGTAGAGCAAACCGTCGTAGTTGTCGGAAATTTTCCCCCCATCCTGCTTGAACAGGTTATCGCCGATGTCCAGGTTGTTGTGGGCGGACAGATTCGTCCCGCTCACACCGATCTTCCTGGTGACGTTGCCCTGCGCGTAGAAGACGTTGTTGCGCATGCGCGAATGGGTGAACGCGCAGTTGCGCACCACGATGTCGACGTCGATCACGTGGGCAGTGCCGATCGACAACGGAGTGCCGAACCGGTTCCCCGAGATATCCCAGCCTGCGAACACGCAATTGTTGCTGCGCCCTTCCAGGCACAAGTTGTATTCGGTGAGCAGGCCGGATTGTGCAACAAAGGTATTGTTACTGAAGGATCCGTTGAACACGCCGTTGACGCTGTCGGTCGCAAACCTGACGATCCGGGCCCTTGCACTGGCGGGCGACGTCCTTGCGGCGAGAATATGGGAAAACGTGTTCTTGTTCACCTGGATCGACGGGCATTTCACGGCGAACAGCGCATGATTCACGACGTTGGCTCGCGTGGCGTCGCCATCGGCACGGAGCCAATTGTTTTCGACCACCGCGCCGTTCGTGGAATTCAGATAAAGCTGCGCAATACCGCCCGTGTTCTTCGACTTATTGTTCGTGAATACGAATACTTCATCGCGGAAGGAAATGACGTTACCCATCCCGAAGTCGGCCGGATAGCCGGGATCCGTGGCGCCCGAGCTGCCGTTTCCGACGATGTCGCATTTATCGACGACCGTTGCGACCGATTGGAAACTGGCAATGCCGTATTTGTCGCATTGAAAAATGGTGCAATTTTCGATCTTGTTAGTCTGTGCACGCTCGAGATAAATCCCGTTGCCGCAGTTATGGATAAGCACGTCGCGATAAATGTTCTGCAGGCCTTCGACGCAGATAATACCGGCCGCCGCAATCCTGTTCCCGGAACCGCCGTCACGGGAGTCCTGCCCGCGAAAGCGCCGTATCCAGATCCGCTCGACCGTCATCCCCTGTGGCGTCCAAAGCCCCGAGCCGCGCACCGGATCGATGAAATTGATCGCATGGCCGTTACCGGCCGCACCAGTCTGGTTATTGCCAAGAAGCTGCAGGTCGCGAATGCAGCCGACCTGCGTACCGCTCGGCGCCGCGGTCTTGATCAGGGACGTGCCGATTGCCCTGGACTCGATGATGGTCTGGCGCATACCATCGCCGATCAGCGACACGTCGACAGGCAGCGTGATCGTATCCGTCACATAATGGTCGGCGGGTGCATACACGATTTTGAGTCCGGACGCGATCGCCGCGCGGAATGCCGCGGTATCGTCACGGCCACCGCCCTTTGCGCCGCCCGCATACTTCGGGTTGCGCACGTTGGCAACGCCAAAATACAGGACGTCGAGAGCTTGCTCGACGTTTATCAGTTTCCCTGCGGCATCCGCCGGTGCATCATCCGACGCCGGATTCGCCGCGAGCGCGGCCGCAGGAGTTCTGGCGAAATACCCTGCAATAGCCCCAGCACCGACGAGCATCGAGCGGCGCGCCCTGAACATATTCGCCATGACATCCTCCTTTATGAATTGTTCAGGCGAGTTTAACGGACCGGGCCTGAAAAAAATCTTCATGAAGGACTTGTAATGTCCCGCCTCCTTATCGTAAAGGCACCACTAAACCGGCCACCATTGCAGGGCAACGCCCCGCTCAGAACGTGCCGAGCAACCCCAGCCCCACCATGTTCTGGTAATAGTTATAGTCGATCAGACTCTGCCCATAACCCGAGAACAGGTGAGCATACCCCTTGATGTGCCCCGCCAGCGGAAACGACCAGCTGAGCTGGACAGCACCACGCTCGGTGGAAAAATTGCGCCGCAATAAGGCCGAGTAATCGTTGCCGTTGCTGCGGTAGGTCACGACGACATCGCCGCGCCCCATGTAATCGACGATGTCGCGGTTGTCGTCGTTGGCGGCCGCCTCGTTGATGCGTTTCCAGACCCGCCCCAGTACGGTCCACCCCGCCCGCTCCAGTCCGACCTGCGCATAGGCCCGGTTCCAGCTGCGCGACAATGTCGAGGTCTGGCCGTTCGACTGGTGCACCAGACCGAGATTAAGAAAGCGCGCATTCATCCCGAATACACTGAAATGCAGTGGAGTGACGGCCATCAGCTCGGGTTGATAGTTCGTCTCGCGGAAGGGGCTGGACGCCTCGTGATTGCCGGCTTGCCAGAAGCTGTTCTGCGTATAGCCGAACCACAGGTCGACGGGCTTGGCGAAAGCGCTTTCGACGAGCTTCATCTTGAATCCCAGCTGGAACACGAGTTCCGAGTGCGCGAGGTCGCTCGTCAGGTCGGCGATGCGGCGGAACGGCCGGTAGGGTTCGTTATTGGGATGCGCGGTGCGGGTGAACATCAGGTAGTTCACCTGATGCGGACGGAAATTGAAGACCCCACGCTTGTGTTCCTGGTCCAGCTCCCAATGATCGGCCAGGCTGAAACCCCGCATGGTGCCGGGCGAAGCGTCGACTGCGGCCGGAACGGGCGCCATGTCGACCACCCGGGCATTGACCACGTCCGCATGCTGGATTGACGGCGTCGGTGCGACCGCAGGCGCAGGCGTGACGCCGGCCAGCCGGTCATAGCACGCCAGTCGCTGGGCAGCATCGGTCACGCGCGCGCAATCGGCCAGACCCGGATCGGTCTGCTGAGCCATGGCCGGATGGTTTGCGAGGAAGGCAAGCAGGAGGAAAAGGCGGTGATTTCTTGCGGGCATCGGCATCGTCGGGGTTAAACAGCGACAAGAGTCGATGATGAGTGTCGCGGAAATCCGCATGGAATGTCGCACGACAGCACGATCATGCGCGCCGCCGCGCATTACCGCATCAGCCCGGCACCAGCAAATCCAGCTGCGCCTGTTCCAGATAACACCACTCCCCTTCCTGCAAACCCAGCGACTCGAGCGTCAGCCCGCCGATCTGCGAGCGATGCAACGCGGCGCAATGGTTACCCGCCGCGGCCAGCATGCGCTTGACCTGATGGTATTTACCCTGCTCCAGCACGATCTCCAGCTGATGATCGCCCCGCTGTACGCAGGACTGGGCCGCCAGCGGCGCGGGCTCATCGTGCAATTGCACGCCCGACAGGAGCTGGTCGACGAGCGCCTGGGTGACCGGCTCCTGGGTGGTCGCCTGGTACACCTTCGGGATGTGCCGCTTGGGCGACGACTGGGCGTGGATGAACGGGCCGTCGTCCGACATCAGCAGCAGGCCCGTCGTGTCATGATCGAGTCGGCCGACAGGCTGGACGTCGCGCCAGGTAAATTGTTCCGGCAACAAGGTCAGCACGCCCGGATGGTGGCTCGGCTTGCGGGAGCACTCGAAGTTGGAGGGGTTATACAAGGCGATGTAGACGTGTTCGCGATAGACCCATTCTTCGTCGAACACGGTCAGCACCAGGCCGTCCGTCTCCACGAGGGTCTTGTACTTGTCGTGGACTTCGCCGTTGATGGCCACGTCGCCGTCTTCGATCAGGGCCCGGCAATATTTGCGTGTGCCAAAGCCTTGCGACTGGAGCACGCGGTCAAGGGATAGTTTACTCATGGGGCGAGACTGTAGCAGAAGGATTGCAAGCGTCAAAGTTCAGCAATCCGGGGGTTTCAACTCGAAGCAAGAACTCGTTTGACACATCTCAAGAATTGACTATGTCCCGTTGATACACTGAAACCTGATTAGGAATCGACCTACAGTTACTGAGTGTAGGACTAAAGGTGGGCCGCACCATCTGGCACATCGGATTAACCCCCCAAACCACGAGGCAAACGTGCAGATCGAAAAAAAGCAGAACCATAGCACCCCGTCTTCATCCGCGGCCACAAGCAGCGGGACGAAGGTGGCCCAGGAATACGCCGCAATTTTCCCAACTCGGCTTGCGCTGGCGCGCTGGACGCGCGGTGGCGACATCCCGCATGTACATTGTTTTGAACACCAGCTGCCGATGCGCGCCGCATGGTATGAGCAGGCTCAGCGCCGTTTTCAGGCCTGGCTGGAGACAGGCGGCTTTCACCAGCCTGAGCCGGGCAGTCTTGATAGCGTTATCGCCGAGACAACGCAGCAAGCGGACGAGGGCGCACTACTCAGCCGGAAGGTCGTCGTGCATGGCGGCCCGCGCTCGTCGTCCCGGTCGTCGGACACATCGTTAGCAAATGTGAAATCGATTCCAGGCGCTACCGACGACGACCGCACAAAATGAAAACGACGGCATGCGCCGTCGTTTCATTCCCGATTGGGACTTCCAGCTTGAGGAATTGAATTCTCTCGAAACCGCACGGATGCGGGTCTGAAGCAGTTCCAGCAACGCCAAGAACAGGCTGGTTTCTTGTCGCTTGCGCCGAAACAGCTACACACCAACTATAGACCACCGTTTGTAAGTTTCAAGCCCAATATTGAGACATATCAGTCGTCCGATGCCCGTGCTCAGCGCAAGCTGGGTACGGCACCCCGGTACATCGAATGCACCGCACCGGCGCCGACCGACGCGCCAAATTTCTTCAGCACACGCTCCGGCAAGCCCTCGTGCGCCGTGTAATCGATGATGTCTTCCGCCTTCACGACATCGCGCGCGACCGTGTCCACGGTGCCGAAGCCATCCGCGAGGCCCATCTCGACCGCCTTGGCGCCCGTCCAGTAAAGGCCGGAAAAGATTTCCGGATTTTCCTTCAGGCGCTTGCCGCGTCCGGCGCGCACGACGGCAATGAATTGCTCATGGATTTCGTTGAGCATCTCCAGCGCATGCTGCTTCTGTTTGTCGGACTGCGGACTGAACGGGTCGAGGAAGCCCTTGTTCTCGCCCGCCGTCAGCAGGCGGCGCTCGATGCCGAGCTTGTCCATCAGGCCGGTGAAGCCGAAGCCGTCCATCAGGACGCCGACCGACCCGACGATACTGGCCTTGTTGACGTAGATCTTGTCGGCCGCCGCTGCGATGTAATAGCCACCCGATGCGCAGATCTCGTCCACGACCACATACAGGGGCTTGTTCGGATACCCCTTCTTGAGACGCTGGATTTCGTCGACGATGATGCCCGCTTGCACGGGACTGCCGCCCGGGCTGTTGATGCGCAAGACGATGGCTGCCGAGCCCGGATCGGAAAATGCCTTGTTCAGCGACGGGATGACGGTATCGGCGGCACCGCTGCCCTCGTCCTCGATGGCGCCGTCGATCTCGATCAGCGCGGTGTGGCGGCCCAGCGCCTCGATATCCGAACTACCGAAGTTGAAGTCGAAATAAGCCCAGATCGCGAAAAATGCCACCAGAAGAAAGGACATCTTGAAGAAGATGCCCCAGCGGCGCGCAGCCCGCTGCTCGCGCACGGTGGCAAAGACGAGACGTTCCAGGGTCTCGCGTTCCCAGTTGCTGAAGGTCGTCGGTGCGGCCGTTCGGTTGTCGTTCGGATTGTCGTTCCTGGAGTTGTCGCTCATAGATACCTGGTGTGGTTACCTCATCTGGCTGTCGTACAGGCCTGCTGTCGGCGGACGGATATGCTGGTCCGGTTGCCAATAAATCCGGTTATCGGCTTCCCGCACGGTAATCGGCCGCAGTTTGCCGCCACGGCAAGGACCGCCTGCGCAGGCGCCGCTCTCGGGCAAGTAGATGGCGCCATGCGTCGAACACATGAGATAAAGCTTGCTCGATTCGAAGAATTCGCCCTTGAACCAGTCCAGTTCGACCGGCACGTGGGCGCAGCGGTTCAGGTAGGCGTAGATCCTGCCGCCGAAACGCACGACGAAACCGGTCGCATCGTCACCGAACGCCAGTACGGGGAATCGGACGCCTTTGCCGCCGTCCTCGACGGCCGTGGAATCGCAGATGTAGACGTCTTCGGTATCGCTCATGCGTTCTCGACCAGCCACTGACGCAATTCGGGCACGTTCTTTGCCGTGAAAACCGGATGGCATGCCTGCAATTGCTGGACTGGATGGGCGCCGTACTCGACGGCGATGCCGGCGGCGCCGGCATTATTTGCCATAAGCAAGTCATGCGTCGTGTCGCCGATCATAACGGTACGCCGCATGTCCTGGCCGAGTTCCCTTGTCAATTCTTGCAACATTGCCGGGTGCGGTTTGGAAAATGTCTCGTCGGCGCAACGGGTCGCATCGAACACGGAAAGCAGGCCCGCCGCGTTCAGGGCGCGGTTCAGACCGACCCGGCTCTTGCCGGTCGCCACCGCGAGGAAATAGCCCTCCTGGGAAAGCTCGTCCAGCATCGCCCGCACGCCCTGGAACAGGACCAGTTCATGGTCTTTCGTCAGGAAGTGGTAGCGATAGCGCTCGACCATGCGCGGATACAGGGCCGGGTCGATGTTCGGCATGGCGGCCTGCATGGCTTCGCCCAGGCCGAGGCCGATCACGTGCGACGCCGCGGCCTCGCTCGGAACAGCCAGGCCCAGGTCCTTGGCTGCAGACTGTATACATTTGACGATGGTGGCGGTGCTGTCCATCAGCGTGCCGTCCCAATCGAAGACGATCAGATCGAATTGCTTTCTTGCCATGTCTCCCGGCGCTCGTGGCGCCGGCTCCTCATTCCGCGTTATCGATGGGTGCTGCGTGTTTTGAGTTCCTGCGCTGGCCCCAAGCTTACCAAGAAACGCTCGCATTCCGCCGGCAACGGCGCCTTCAGGGTAAGCGGCTTGCCCGTGTCGGGGTGCTGGAACGTGATCTGGTACGCGTGCAGGAACATGCGGCGCAAGGCGCCGCGCGCATCAGTTGCCTTCTGAAGCTGCTTGTTGAGCGCAAAATCGCCGTATTTCTCGTCACCGAGGATCGGGAAGCCGCTCGAGGCCAGGTGCACGCGGATCTGGTGCGTGCGCCCCGTCTTGAGTTCCGCTTCCAGCAGCGCGAACTCCGGCCACTTGCGCAGCAGGTTGAATACCGTATGCGCTTCCTGGCCGCCCGCCTGCACGACGACGCGGCGCTCGCCGTCCGGCGTCGTGTATTTGTGCAGCGGCAGCTTCACGTGCTGGCGCGGATTGCGCCAGTCGCCGGCCACCATCGTCAGGTAGCGCTTGTCGGTTGTGCCGTCGCGCATTTGCTCGTGCAGGCTAGTCAACGCGGAACGTTTCTTTGCAAGCAACAGCAAGCCGGACGTTTCACGGTCCAGGCGGTGCACCAGCTCGAGGAATTTGGCGTCCGGCCGGGCTGCGCGCAATTGCTCGATGACACCATACGACACGCCCGAACCGCCGTGCACGGCCACGCCGGCCGGCTTGTCGATCACGAGCAGGTGGCTGTCTTCGTGCACGATGGCAAATTCCGCGCCCGGTACAGGGGCGCTGCCCGCGGCCTTTTCGGCGATGCGGACAGGTGGAATACGGACGATGTCGCCCGTTGCCAGGCGGTACAACTGATCGATGCGGCCTTTGTTCACGCGCACTTCGCCGGAGCGGAGAATGCGGTAAATATGGCTTTTTGGGACACCCTTGCAGACGCGCAGCAGGTAATTATCGATGCGCTGGCCTGCTTCTTCCTCGGTGATTGTGACAAACTGAGCAGTGGCAGGGGGGCGGCTATCTGTCCGTGATGAAGGGGGAACAACATCGTTTTGCAAGGTCATTCGCTCTGTCTTCCCAGAAATTCTCTCTAAGTCCTTCATTTTGAATATATAATCGACAGGCGGCGGTCAAACCTCTGCAGGTGTAAGAATTAAAACGATATTTTACACAGGGGC
>Ga0170475_103805951_pt1 | contig 25825 bp, 20 predicted proteins | sample Soicark_Litter_5_FD_111474 | JGI IMG/M metagenome (GOLD analysis project Ga0170475, IMG submission 111474) | Avena fatua rhizosphere microbial communities from Hopland, California, USA. Combined Assembly of 48 SPs
AAAATATATTTCTATAATTTCTCTCTATGATTATCAATGTGATCGTTATTAAATGTGTTTTCTACATTAGATTTGTTTTTATTTTATTTTTTTTTTGAAAGCATTATTATACCAATGTTTTTTTTGATAGGATTATGAGGCAGCCGAAATAGAAAAATATATGCGGCTTATCAATTTTTTATTTATACATTATTAGGTTCTATTTTTGTATTGTTTTGTTTTTTAGTAATTTTATCAAGTAATGGCTCTTCTTGCTTTGATTATTTTTTAATTAGTTTTTTTACTGTTGATAGAATATTAATATTATGATTATTAATGTTTTTAGGTTTTTCAGTCAAAATACCTGTGGTACCTGTACATATTTGATTGCCAGAAGCCCATGTGGAAGCGCCAACTCCTGGATCTGTGATTTTAGCAGGAATTTTATTGAAATTAGGATCGTATGCTATAATACGTTTATTAATATTATCTTCGTTTATGATAGTTAATGATATTATGACTTTTGTCTGAACATTATCGTTAGTTGGTTTCTTGTTGGCTTCGTTAGTAGCTATGATTCAGATAGATATAAAAAAATTAATAGCATATTCCTCTGTGGCACATATGAATTTTTCATTGTTTGGTGTTTTTAGTTATACTTTAATCGGGATAATGGGGATGTTTTTCTTAATGTTAGGGCATGCCATTACATCAGGAGCTTTATTTATAGGGGTTGGTACCTTATATGATAGATATAAAACAAGATTGATTTTCTATTATAATTCTTTAGTGGTTTTCATGCCTACAATTGCAACATTTTTTTTTATATATACATTATCTAATTTTGGTTTTCCCGGTACTATTAATTTTGTCGGCGAATTCTTTGTTATGGTTGGGGGTTTTATTTTTAATAATATGACTATTTTTTTGTCAACTTTTGGAATGATTTTTAGCCTTATTTATTCCCTGTCTCTTTATAATCGTCTGTTCTTTGGACCTATTGATCAAACATTTATAAGATATTATTGTGATTCAATCAGATTGGAATTCTTTGTTCTTATTGTTTTTATGGTTATAATCCTATTGTTTGGGTTATATCCTAATTTAATTTTTAATTACATTTCGACAAATTTTTTAAGATATAGTTTATGATTTTAATATGTATAATTAAATTATTAATTATTTATTTATGTTTTAATACTAATATTGTTTCATATTTCTTATATTTTTTAAATATTGTAATTCCTTTAATTTTGTCGGTTGCGTTTTTTACTTTATTTGAACGGAAGGTATTAGCTTCGATGCAACGTCGTAAAGGGCCTAATGTTGTAGGGATTTTTGGAACACTCCAAGCATTTGCTGATGGCTTTAAATTGCTGTCCAAAGAAACAATTATTCCTCATTCATCTAATTATAGAATTTTTATTTTATCCCCTATTTTGACTTTTGTATTGGCTTTATTTGGTTGGGTTGTTATGCCTATTGGCGAAAATTTGGTATTAGCTGATCTTAATATTGGATTATTGTTTTTATTTGCTATTTCTTCTTTAAGTGTTTATGGTATTATTTTATCAGGTTGGGCTAGTAATTCTAAATATGCCTTTTTAGGGGCATTAAGGTCATCTGCTCAAATGATAAGTTATGAAATTTCAATGGGTCTATTAGTTATGCCAGTTGTATTATATTCGGAATGTGTTAATTTGAGTGGGATTGTTCTAGCGCAACATGATATATATTTTTTTATACCTTTTTTTCCCTCATTCATTTTATTTTATATATGTGTCTTAGCTGAAACTAATCGATTACCTTTTGATTTGCCTGAAGCTGAATCAGAGTTAGTTTCAGGCTTTAATGTTGAATATTCTAGCATGACCTTTGCGTTCTTTTTTTTGGCAGAATATGCCAACATGATTCTTATGTCTAGTTTAATTGTAGTATTATTTTTTGGTGGCTGATTGCCTATAGCTAATATATTAATATTTAAATTAATTCCCGGATGAATATGGTTTTCTGTAAAGGTAGTTATGATTATGTTTAGTTTAATTTGGGTTCGTGCTACTATGCCTAGATATAGATTTGATCAGCTTATGCGTTTAGGTTGATCGGTTATATTACCTTTATCTTTACTTTTTTTAGGCTTAAGTCTTCTATGTTTTATGTTATTCGTTTAATTTTTTTAATTTAATTTAAATTTACTAATAATTTTATTATATAAACAAAAAATATTATTTTGAGGATAAAGAGAAGTTAATTCTATATATAACAAAATTAAGGTGTAAAAATATGTATTGTTAATTTCAATTGTTTAGGTTTAGCATAATTCATGCATGCATAGAAAATAAATAATGTTAATAGAATATTTAATAGTTATAAAATATTTATTTTTTTGCTTATTAATTGCAAGTGTTCTTTTCATTTTATCTTATTTATTTGTTTTTCAAAAAGCAGATATTGAAAAAAATTCTGCTTATGAGTGCGGATTTAATCCTTTTGGCGATGCTCGCTCTAAATTTGAAGTCAAATTTTATTTAATAGGTATTTTATTTATTATTTTTGATTTAGAAGTTATTTTTTTGTTTCCTTGGGTTGTTATATTACATGATGTTTATTATATGGGTATTTGTGTAACATTGATTTTTCTATTGGTTTTAACTATAGGTTTTATTTTCGAGTTAGGGCTTGGAGTATTAAATTTGGAATAATACTGATATGTCAAGAGCAAAAAAGAACATTATATCTAAGAAAATTAATTTTTTATTTATTTTTATATGATATTTATTAAGGAAATTTTTTAAATCTAGCTTAGTTCTTTTAGATCAAATTTATTTGAACATTTATATAGATTATTTTTATTTTATGTTGTTTTTTATGAAAAATAATAGCATATGTGCGTTAAACACTTTGTTGGATTTAGCTATTATTGACTCAAATTATATGTATAAATATAGATTTAATTTAAATTATGTATTTCTGAATAAAATTTTCAATTTTAGAATTATACTATCTATAGCTTCTGATGGTTTTAATTCGATAATTTCCATAGCCTCTATTTTTCCATCCAGTAATTGATTAGAGCGAGAAGCATGGGATATGTTTGGAATAAAATTTTTGTTTCATTCTAATTTAAGACGTATATTAACTGATTACAGTTTCAAAGGTCATCCTTTAAGAAAGGACTTTCCTATTATTGGATATACTGAGATTTTTTATAATGATTCTGTGCAGGGAATTCAAATAATCCCTGTTGAATTAACTCAAAACTTGCGCTTCTATAATTTTTTAAATCCTTGAGGTAGATTCAAAACTTAATCAATGAAGCCTAATTTTTTTGTTAAAATTAAAAACTTGACGCTAAATTTTGGGCCACAACATCCAGCAGCACATGGTGTATTACGATTAGTTATTTATTTAGATGGAGAAATTGTAACTTCTATAGATCCTCATATTGGTTTATTACATAGAGGTACAGAAAAGCTGATTGAATATAAAACTTATATTCAAGCTTTGCCTTACTTTGATAGACTTGATTATGTAAGTATGATGGCACAAGAACATGCTTTTTCCTTATCTGTTGAATATTTACTTGGGTGCTCGATACCGTTGAGAGCAAGTATAATACGAGTTTTGTATTGTGAAATAACTCGTATTTTAAATCATTTATTAGCATTAACTACGCATGCTTTAGATGTAGGGGCCATGACACCTTTTTTTTGAGCTTTTGAAGAAAGAGAATTATTAATGGAATTTTATGAGCGTGTTTCTGGAGCACGTTTTCACGCAAATTATATAAGACCAGGGGGAGTGGCACAAGATTTACCTAAAGGATTAATCGAAGATATTTATTTGTTTATTAATTCTTTTTATAAAAGAATTGATGAGATTGATGAATTGCTATCTAATAATAGAATTTGATGTCAAAGATTAATTAATATAGGATTAGTATCGAAACAAGAAGCTTTAGATTGAGGTTTTTCAGGTGTAATGCTTAGAGGTTCCGGTATTTTTTGAGATTTACGTCTTATGGAAGCTTATGAAAATTATTCTTTATTTGATTTTTCGATTCCTATAGGCTCGTGTGGCGATTGTTTCGATCGTTATTTAATTAGATTAGAAGAAATGAGAGAGAGTTTAAATATTATGTCAAAATGTTTAGATATGCTGCAATATTGAAATTGACATAAAGAATTATCTATTTCTATTGAAGATAATAAAATAGTGCCGCCGGCACGTTCATTTATGAAACATTCGATGGAATCACTCATCCATCATTTCAAATTATATACAGAAGGGTTTATTGTGCCTACTGAAAATATTTATAGTGTTGTGGAAGCTCCAAAAGGAGAATTTGGCATTTTCCTGTTTTCCAATTTTACTAATAGGCCCCAAAGATGTCGCATAAAAGCGCCAGGATTTTTGCATTTGCAAGGGTTAGATTTTATGTCTAAAAACGCGTTTTTAGCAGATCTAGTTACTATTATTGGAACACAAGATCTAGTTTTTGGTGAAATAGATAGATAATTATTTTATATTTAAAATAATATCTTAGGTAGTTTAATCTATAATTTCCTTGCATTTTATATAATTATGATGCAATAAGCAATATTATACAAAAAAATATTAATTTTTTTTTTCCTTAAAAAGCATATGATCTATTTAATAGTGCCAAAGCGTTTTAGTTTGCCATTTAATATAAAAACGAAGTCCAAAGGATTAAAAAATAAAGGTCTCTTGTAATATTTATTTTTTGTATAGTTTGAATTATTTTTGTAAAATTTTATATACTACGGTTAATTTTTAATACCTTACCGTATCTGATGGCATAGTTCTGTCTTTACAGAACTCAAAAATACAGCTTACTATTACAAAAGTCCAGGTAATTTCAGTTACTTATGGAATTTTGGGATCATGTCTATGATTTTTTTGGCAGTTCAATTAATAACTGGGATTTTGCTTTCTATGTTTTATAGTGCTGAAATTAATTCAGTTTTCGGAACTATTTATAATATATCAAGTGAAGTTTATTCAGGGTGATTATTAAAAAATAGCCATGCTAACGGGGCATCATTTTTTTTCTTTGTTGTTTATTTACATATGTCAAGAAATATATATTTTTCTTCGTTCTTATATCCTAGACAGTATTTATGGTTGTCAGGTTGTTTAATATGAGTACTTATGATAGCTACTGCTTTTTTGGGATATGTACTTCCATGGGGGCAAATGAGTTTTTGGGGGGCTATGGTAATTACAAGTCTATTAGGAGCCATACCAGGAATAGGTAATGATATACTTTTTTTGCTTTGAGGTGGTTATTCAATTGATTATATTACATTATTTCGTTTTTATAGTTTGCATTTTTTATTGCCTTTTATTATTGTAGCATTGACTGTAACTCATATATATATGTTGCACGAAAAAGGTTCTAATAATCCAACGGGAATTTCCTCGTGTTTGGATAATATACCTATGATCCCTTATTATGGTGTTAAAGATATGTTTAGCTTGATTGTAATTTTCCAGATTTTTCTTATTTTTATTATATTAATGCCTGATAAATTAGGACATTCCGATAATTTCATTCTTGCAAATCCGCTAGTGACGCCTGCACATATAGTTCCTGAATGATATTTTTTACCATTATATGCAATACTGCGTTCGGTAACAAATAAGTTGTTAGGAGTTATGTTAATAGCTTTTGCAATATTATGTATATTTTTTTTGCCCTTATTTGGTAGATTTTTTTTTTACTAGAAGTGGTTCATTTCGTCCAATGTATGCATGTATAATTTTCATGTTTTTTTTAATATGTATTTATTTAGGCATAATAGGAAAACTACCAGTTATACAACCTTATCTGTTTTTGGGACAATGTATGACATTGTGTTTTTTCATATTTATATTAGTTGTATTGCCTTCAGTAGGTTTATTAGAAAAGCTATTGTACTCTGTATATTCTCGACGCTTTTTTATTTGTGATTATACAATGCATTCTAGAGATATTACAATATGTCATCATATTTAATTTTATCATTAAATTTATTTATTATTTCTATACTGGGTCTTTCATTATCGCGTAAAAATATAATAATAATTTTGATGTCATTAGAAATGTTATTATTATCTGCTAATATAAATTTTGTAGCCACATCTGTTTATATTGATGATATTATGGGCCAAGTTTATTCCTTAATGATTTTATGTATAGCAGCAGCAGAAAGTTCTATAGGCTTAGCACTTATTATTGTATATTTTAGGTTAAGAGGTGGTATTTCTCTTGATTTAATTTCATTGTTAAAAAGTTAAAATTAATTCAGAACTATGAATTGAAAGGCTTTACTTTTTGGAGTACTTAAAGAAATCAGACATGTTTTTTTGTTTTTTTATGAGCATAAATCAGAAGTAATAACAAATGTTCTTATTATACTTATAATATTTGTTATTGCTTATAGGTTAATCAGATCACTATTGTTAGTTTCAACTTGAATTCTACGCAAAGTTTATAATTGATTTTATCCTCTTTGCTGTGGTACTTTGCGCAAATTTCATTATGAAATTGATATTTATTTAGTGCCTAAATGAATGCTTTGAGAAAGCTTATATCAAGATTTCATTAAAATGTTATACTTAAATTTAATTACTAGCAGCCATCCCATACTGACTATTGATATAGTTCAATATGGCAAAATCTATTGGAAGAACACTAAAAATGCAATATCAAAATGATTTCCTTATCTGCTCCTAGCAGGGTCATTCATTGTTATTATATTTTTATGTGAATTTAAATGTATAACTGTTATGGATATCATTACTATTGTTAGCCTGATTTTGGCGGGAATAATGTTAATTCTTGCACTATTGTTAAAGTCTTTATTTGCGCCTTTATATGTATATGAAGTCCTTATTAATTGCATACATATTTTAATAACACAAATGGCCCAATTAGGTATAACGATCATACATATATGCGTTTCTTATGTTTACAATATAGCAGCAATAGCACTATTGCTGCTATATTGCTTATTTGTATTAACTTCTCTTCGTAAATTCTATGAGTTGATATGAGAGCGGGGGGTTATGAGCAAAAATTTTATGAATTGGCAAATAACTGTACATTGAAAAAAGTCGAGAGAAAAATTAATTCTTGCTGTAACTAGATTAGTACGCAAAAGGCCACTATGATTACGTTTACCTTTCGAATATTATGGCTTTGGTGAGAGAACTATTAAAACAAGATATAAAAGAGCGCTAAAATGAGAAGGCCCCACTACAATGGCTTTAGTAAAGCATGTTTTGCCTAGAATTAAAAAGGAAGAAAGTGATACTAAGTATCTAAAACAACAAAAATTATGAGAAGGCTCGTATAATACAGCGTTTAGAAGGTTTTTTGAGTCACCTTATAAACATTTAGAGCCCACTGCAGAAGAATTGGCTTTTATAAAAGAGCTTAAGCGAATAAGAAGAAGAGGAGAAAAGATTCAAGAAAGATTGCGCTTAGAGTTGCCATGAGAATATGGGCCATATGATGATGGTAGTCATATAGCAGACGCAGAAGCAAAACAACCAAAAAGGGAATGACGTATTACTAAAAAAGAAAGGAAAGCACTAGGAAGAGTGCGTAAATTGACGAGAAAGGATAAAAAAACGCTAGGAGTGCTTTGGTTTCATGTGAATGCGTTTTGCGAAAGTCGTAATATAACTATGGAAGATTTTTGTTCTAAATATAGGGATGCTCTAATTCATTTTTGAGATATGGCTAAACAGAAGAAGAAATAAATGAAATATATAACATTAGATGTAATTAATTGAAGTATATCTTGTATAAGTCCAGCAAGCGTATATGCATACGGCTTATTATCAGTCCATCATCAAGTAATGAATTTTATATTTTTTATATTAATATTTGTATATTGATTATTATATAAAATAATCAGAGAATTTAAATCAGATCTAAAGCGAATCAAAGGTCACCATGTAGTACTTGGACCAATTAAGGATGCTGAGGATGCTACATATATGCATAAATCTATTATATCAATATATTTTTATTATCATGTGCTATTTGGCCTTACTTGAATATATTTATTTTGTGATAAATATTATAACATATTTCGACTAAAGTCTTCACATGCATCTTTAATTATGAAAATATATCCAACGATATTTCAGACTTTTTTTGGGTTAGTTTTTTTTAAAGATGATGAGATAGCTAAAAGCAGTTTAATGGCTACGTCAATTAATTATATAGGACGTAAATTATTTGACGTTGAATTATATTTATTTAATAAAGATAACTTAATTACATCTTTTGAACAATTTGTAAAAACGGAATATACATTAGAACAATTCACTTATTATTCAATAGAAAAAAGAACATATAGTGCTCTTTATTATAAGAAAAACAGGGCTTTTTTTTATAATTCAATTATGGATATCCATAATTATTTTTATAACATGCCTAAGAAGCGAATAAATACAAAAGCAGTGATTAATTTGACTTTTTTTTTATCGTGATTATTTGCGCAACCGATTTCAAAGATATGAAGGAGCTTACTTATTATCTTTATCTGTTATTAAATATACGGCTATGGAATATTCTTGAATAATAGGACCAACATGTATTATTTCAGGTATATTATTACCATCTTTAACTTTATTATATGCAGGTGATGCTTTTAATATGCATTGGCCACATATGACATGTAAAGTTATAGGCCATCAATGATTCTGAGAATATCAATATCAACACAGTGGAGGATGATCTCAGCCTATGATAAGCATTTATCGCATGGAAAATCTTTTTGGTTTTAATCATTGATGTTGGGAAGCTGATATTTTTAGTAATATAGTTTCAACCAACAACTTATCTTTAGGGTCGAAGCGATTATTAACTGCAGACAATCCTTTGGTTTTACCAACAGCTAAGCCTATTCGTTTTTTGATCACAGCTATGGATGTTTTGCATGCTTGAGGTATTCCTGATTTAGCTATCAAATTAGATGCTGTACCGGGACGCTTAAACATATTATCTAGTTTAATTACTCACCCTGGCATATTTTATGGTAGCTGTTATGAGCTATGTGGCGTATATCATGGCTTTATGCCAATAAGTGTTATAAGTGTGCCTCATAAATTATTACATCTTCATCCAATTACTGTAAGCGGCCAAAAATACTATTAATTTTTACCTTGAAGTTAAGGTGGCTTCAAAGAGTTAAAAGGTTAAGAATGGATTATAGATCAGTGTAAGATAAATCTTTTTTGAAAATTTCAGGACAAAAGGCACAATTATAGAAAGCTTCAATAATTTAATATGATTTGACAATTTTATTGAATTTTTAGTATTATATTAATAAATTATTTATTCAAGTTTATAGTAAAAAAAGAACTAATATAAACAACATAATATGTTTCCTACTTCAGTCCAATTAAGTAAAGGCATTCGCAAAATCATTAAATATAAAGATCAGGATAATACAGCATTGATGGGATCGCCTTTTAGAAAAGCCATTGTTTATAAAATAGCTTTTATGTCTCCTAGAAAGCCAAATTCTGCTCGCAGAACTTTTGCAAAAGTAAGAATACTTATAAATAATAAAAAAGTATTTGCTAAAATTCCAGGTATAGGCGAGCACTTTTTGCAACCCCATAATATAGTTGTTGTTCGAGGTCATGGCCCTAAAGATTCGCCAGGAATTAATTATCATTTAGTACGAGGGCTTATGGATTTTAATCGTACTGAAATTTTTGGTCGTAAGAATCGAAGATCTAAATTTGGCGTTAAAAAAATAAACCACTAATATATGTCTTTGAATAGTTGAAAGATTAAAGAAGCTAATCAAAATTATTATAATTATCATCATTTATTTTTTAGATCGCTAATTTTTAGAGGACGTAAATTATGAGCATTTAGTTTTTTTGTTAATTTGAAGTATGAGCTTAAACAAAGGGAGAAGGTCGACCCATTTTGGGTTTTTCTTATTGCTATGATCAAAATTACGCCAAGCTTACTTTTATTGCCTTTAAGACTAGGCGGGGCTACAAAATCTATACCTTTACCTATTACTATGAAAAAACAATTAACTTTTGCTGTTAAGTTTGTTATTAAACTGATTCGCAATAAAAATAGAGCTATTAAAGTTAAAAGTATTGCAGATGTACTTATTTCTGCAATTTATGGAAAAGGACTGGCTATGGAAAAAAAACAAGCTATACATGAAATTGCTTCAGTTAATCGCCATTTAATACGGTTTTTCAAATAAAATTAAGAATATCTGGTGCTCAGATATTCAACTATTGTATGGCAACATTGCGAGAAAAAGATTGAATTTTAATATTTTAAATATATATATTGCTGACTATAAGTTGCATTATTAATGTATGTAATTTACGAGGGCGTTTATGTGCAATTATGATTTAAAATGTTAAAATTAATTATACGAAGTTTTGTTTCGATTTTACTAGTGTTTAAAGTGAATTATGATTGGAAGTTAGAAATTTTACGAAAAAAACTTAAAAATTTAATTTCTTAAGAATATAGATAATGCCGTGGGAATAGTTAAATGGTAGAACATCATTTTGTGACAAAAAAGATTTGGGTTTGACCCCCATTCACAATTTATTGGAAGAGTTTTTTTTTGTTTTGTTTAACTAAAACTAGGTCGAACCCAAATCTTTTGACAATTCACATAACCAATAGCTTTGTTTATATTAAATTTGCAACCTTTCTAATGAATTATTGATTGTATATATATTGATGTTAATTATTATTCATATCGGATTATCTTTATGACTATTAATTTAGTCATGTTATATATATATATTTGCTAGTTATTAAATAATATGTTAATAAATTTATTTATGTTAGTTAGATCCTTGTATATCAAAATAAGCATGTTATATATTATTTAAAGAGAGATTAAATTATAGAATTAATTAATATTTCTAATTTGAGAGCAATATGAACATTAAAGATTAGATGTATATATTGATATTAGGCTTTCCATTAATGGGTTTTATTGTAACAGCATTATTTGGTAGGCATATAGGTAGATGAGGTTGTTGTTTTATAAGTGTATTTTATTTATTTTTAGCTTGAATATTATCAGGTTTAATTTTTTATGAAGTTGTACTAAATGATTCTGTTGCTTTAATACATTTATATACGTGATGTGCTTTTGAAGCTTATAATTTATCTTTTGGATTACTTATTGATTCATTAAGCAGTGTAATGATAATAATAATAACAACAATATCTTTTCTTGTACATTTATATTCAGTGGGATATATGTCAGCAGATCCATATGTATCACGATTTATGAGCTACTTATCATTATTTACGTTTTTTATGTTAGTATTAGTTACTTCAGATAATTTTCTGCAGCTTTTCATAGGATGGGAAGGTGTAGGATTATGTTCATATTTATTAATTAATTTTTGGTTTACAAGGGTCCTTGCGAATAAAGCGGCATTGAAGGCAATGATAATGAATAGAATCGCTGATGTATTTTTTACATTAGCATTAATATTAATATTAGTTGAGTTTAAAACCTTAGATTTTTTAATAGTTTTTAATTTAATACCTTTTTTAATTGATGAAAAAATGGTCTTCTTAGGTATTAATTTTTTGAAAATTGATTTGATTTCCTTTTTCTTATTGATAGGTGCAATGGGTAAATCAGCTCAGATCGGGCTGCATACTTGATTGCCTGATGCTATGGAAGGCCCTACACCTGTATCAGCTTTGTTACATGCCGCTACAATGGTAACAGCCGGCGTGTTTTTAATAATACGCTGTTCTCATATAATAGAATATTCAGAGTTCACATTATTTTTATTAGTTATATTTGGGGGGATGACGTCATTATTTGCAGGATTGGTAGCGTTATTTCAATATGATATAAAAAAAACAATAGCATATTCTACATGCAGCCAATTAGGGTATATGTTTTTTTCATGTGGATTATCTAATTATAATGTTGCTATATTCCATTTATTTAATCATGCATTTTTCAAAGCTTTATTATTTTTAAGTGCGGGATCTGTAATACATGCTTTATTTGACGAACAAGACATGAGACGTATGGGTAAATTAATTACGATTTTGCCTTTTACGTATTCATGTTTTATTATATCGTCTTTAGCAATAATGGGATTTCCTTTTTTGACAGGCTTCTATTCAAAAGATGTAATATTGGAGCTTGCATATTCCAATTATATGATCGATTCTAATTTTATTTATTTTTTAGGGCTATCTTCGGCTATGCTGACAGCAAGCTATTCAATTCGTCTGCTTTTTTTTATTTTTGATAGAAACAAGAGTACAAATATTTTTAGAACTTTTGCTGATAATTTTGTATTCCATAATGTAGAATGTCCTTGGCCTATGCTAATACCCATGGCAATTTTATGTGTATGCTCTATTGGCTTAGGCTCATTAACATCGGATTTATTCTTAGGCTGAGGTAACACCACTTGAAACAATGCCATTTTTGTATTGCCTGAGCATTTTTCTATGATACAGGCGGAATTTGTACATCCATTCATTAAAAATTTACCTGTATTGCTTAGCTTATTATGTATGCATTTTACATTTAGATTTCTTTTTTTTACTAATTATTTTATTTTAATGGGCGTAACCTCTATATATCATTCTTATTTTAGATTTTTATATATCGTTTCATCATATTTTTATCATGCCTTATCTTTCAATTATTTTTATAATTTAATGTTTGTATTTGTGTTCAAGTTCTCATATCATTATATAAATAAATGTTTAGATAAATGATTATTCGAATATATGGGCCCTTATGGCTCATATAAATTTTTTTTAATGTTGCATTTTTTTCTGTATTATGGTCCGCCTAAAAAAGTTGTTATAATAATTTGTTATATGTTATTAGCGATATGTTTAGGCATATTAGGATATATTTTCATATTGCAATATCTAGCAGTTGGATTAGTACAAAATCTAGGGTTTTTAAGTATAATAATCTGTTGATTATTTAATAGTTATTATTTCGATACTAAATAAATAAGCAAAATAACAGTAAAGCATATATACATAAAGTAATTAATTAATGAAATTAAAGCAAAAAATGAGAAATATAAAAATAAACTAGATGTATAACAAAAATTATAATAAAAGAGTAGTTTTATAAAACATATGATGTGGGTTATAGTGATTTTGATAATGGCTTTTTTAGGATTTATGATAAGAAGATATTATATTTTTTTCAATGAAGAATTTTTGATTTGTATTAGCTTAGTTCTTATATATTTGCTTATAGCCCTTTCTTTGAAGCTAAAAGCTAGTATATTATTATTTGTCCAGATAAAAAAAATACATGTTTTATTTAAATGTGTATTTATAATAAATCATTATATTTCTAATGTAATGGATAATGTAATGCAAAAATGTAAAGTTTTTTTTATCTGTGTTGGTCGACCTTTTTTTAGATTAGCAACCTATATAAGAAAATTTAATATAATTGAAGAATATGATTTTCTATATATATTGCTGCCGATAACTTATGGAAAACTTAATATAGAATCGGAAGTGTGATTAACTGAGACAGCTGGTACAGAATCGAACAATATTGGATCAGAAGAATTGACTGAAAATGGGTCGAATGAAATAAAGAAAGATTCAGCAGAAAAACAATCAGCTGAAGCAAAAAGATGGTCACAATTTAGAAAATTACAGGAAAGATTTAAAAAAATTTTATGTGATAAAAAACTAAGAGGATATTAATTTATGGCGAAGAAAATTATTAAATTTGAGCGTAGTAAACCACATTGCAATATAGGTACAATAGGCCATGTTGATCATGGAAAAACAACATTAACAGCAGCGATTACTAGATGTTTAGAAGGTATAGGTAATACAGCATTTAAAGATTATTCAGCGATAGATAATTGTACAGAAGAACGAGAGCGGGGCATTACAATAAATGCTGCCCACATCGAATATGAGACAGATAATCGTCATTATTCGCATATAGATTGTCCTGGACATCAACAATATGTTAAGAACATGTTGACAGGTGCAGCTCAAATGGAAGGTGCTATTTTAGTTGTCGCAGTTAATGATGGGCCTCAAGTGCAAACACGAGAACACATTATTTTAGCAAAAGAAGTAGGTATTCCATATATAGTATATATAAATAAATTAGATTTTAGTTTAGGTTTGGATATGAAAGATTTAGTGGAATTAGAAGTGCGTGAGCTGTTAGAGTCATATGGGTATCCAAGTGATTTACCTGTTATAAAAGGATCAGCAAGAGATGCTTTAGAAGAAATGATCCCTACAGAGTTAGGTGCGTACTCTGTAAAAGAATTAATGGAAACAGTAGATCAGTATATAAAACAGCCAGAACGTGCAATCAATGCTCCATTTCTATTATCTGTGGAAGGTACATTGGTCGCAAAAGGGCGGGGAACTGTAGTTACTGGTAAAGTTGATCAGGGACAAGTTCGAATAAATGATGAACTTGAAGTAGTTGGATCTGATGTTAAATCCACAGTATGCTTGGGGTTAGAGATGTTTAGGAAAAGCCTAGATTATGCCGAAGTTGGAGATAATGTTGGTATATTGATTAAAGGTATTAAAAAAGACGATATTTCTAGAGGATTTGTTGTAGCGGCTCCCGGACTGATTAAAGCCTTTAATCAATTTGAAGCAAAAGCTTATATTTTGACTAAAAAAGAGGGTGGTAGACATACTGGATTTGGCTCAAATTATAAGCCACAGTTTTTTTTTCGCACTTTAAATATCACAGGTGCTATAAATCTGGTAGATCTAGATTTTGCAATGCCAGGCGATTCTATTGTTATGCATGTCCTATTAGTTAACAAAGCCCCTATAGTTGAAGGACTAAAGTTTGTAATGAGAGAGGGTAATTTAACTATTGGAGCAGGTGTTATTACAAAATTATTATAAATTAATATGTTTGACATCAAAGAATATAAATATTTAAAAATAAATTTTATTCAGTCTTCATCAGCAGATCCTGCACCTCCTTTAGGTACGGTATTAGGTAATTTAGGAGTAAATACGACGAGTTTTTGTACGCAATTTAATAATTTCACATCAAAGTTGCCTTCTTATTTTTTATTGAGAGTATATATTTATATTGCTTCAAATAAATCTTTTAAGTTTAATATAAAATTGCCAACAACAAGTTTTATTTTAAATTTATTGAAATTTGAGTTGACTATTAAAGTTCATATACATGGTAAATTACAAGAGAAAATAATCGTATGTGTAAAATTATTTTCTCTTGTAAAATTAGCCAAATTTAAATTTCCGAAATTGGATTTGATACATTCTTTACCAATAGTTTTTGGTACAGCAAAGTCCTTTAATATTCAGGTAGTAAGATAAAATTTATTTGTTTGATGAGATTGTTTAAATTATTTTTAAATAATAGTGAGAAATTCATAGATTTATTTTGATTTCGTTATATATTATGATCATATCAATATATTTATTATTATGATGAATATGCTTTTTCAAAAGATAGCTTAGAATCCTTAATTAAAGAGTTAGAAGTAGATACTATAAAAAGATTTACAAAGATGAAGCATTTATTGCGAGGCTATAATTTTATATTGAGTAAAAGCATTGTCTTCTGTTTCAATAAATTTATAAATAATTTTAAATTAATTAATAATTCATTAATCGCTTTTAGTTATAAAGGATATTTTGTTAATTTTTCATTTATATCTCATTTGTTTGAATTAAATGAACATTTAGTAACAAATTATTTGTACATTTTAAATTTTTGTTATAACTCAACTTTTTTCAATGAGCTCTGAGAAGGCTTATATAATGTGAATGGAGCAATTTATATGCTTGAATCTATGAAAACGATAAAAAAAATTGAAAAATAACATATGATCTTAATTTATTATTTATTATTAATACAAGGCATATTTGTAATTTTATGCATTAATCCTATTTTATCTTTATTATTTTTAATAAGTGTATATTTGTCAGCATCGGTTCTTTTTTTTTTTTTAGGTGTGGAGTTTTTAGCTATTCTATTAATTATTATTTATGTTGGAGCCATATCTATTTTGTTTATATTTGTTATTATGATGCTTAATCTAAGAATTGTAGAAATTTATAATAAGCTTATTATTTTTCTTCCTATAAGTTTCTTTTTAGGCTTCCTTTTATTCATGGAAATGATGTATATTATATTTAATGATCAAATATATTTTAATAGTTTTGATCAATCAAACATAGAGTTAACTAATTGACCCGAGGATTTAACTTATATATCAAACTTACATCATATAGGTCATGCGTTATTTAATATCTATTTTATTTATGTATATTTTGCAGGCATAATTTTATTATTGGCTTTAGTAGGAGCTATACATTTGACAATAGAATTAAATGCAAAAAAAGGCAAAAAGCCTAATATTTTATTTACTGAAAAAAAAGTAAACTTTATAACTTTTTATGGAAGTTCCAATTCTCTTTAATTTCATTGAAAATTATATGTATTTAAATGCGATTGATCCTCGGGTCCTTCATAATGGAGAAATTGATTTTTGAAGCATGCATTTTTTAAATGAGCAAATGTCAAATTATTTTGTGTATAACCCTTGTTTTAGATCTTATAAATTTAACAATTGCGATGCAGTTTTTGATAATATTGGATATTTTTTATCATGTTTTTCTACAAAGAATTTATATAATAATGCGAATTTAGTTAATGTAGTATGAGAATCTGTTGGCTATTATTTCTATCTAGAAAGTATAATGGAATATTTAAGACATAGATCAGCATTGCAAGAGTTAGTTTATAATATGAATGACCCAATTAATTGAACTGCATTATTTAATCATACTCTGATATTTTCGCAACAGTTGCATTTTTATGTTGGGGACTCTATGCCAAATTGATCATTTATAAATATATATACTACTTTATCAAATTATGTTAACGATAATTTTGTGGAGTTCAATAAATTCAATTGAATTTTCAGTTCGAATATTAATACATATTATATTATTATAACCAGTAGATTCTATTGGCAGTTGATGTATATTGTAGATAGTGGATTTAGCCAGCCCTTTTTATTTATTTTAAATAATTTTAAAATAGTATTATATTCATCAAATTATAACACATTATTGGATTATTGAACTATTTTTGTGACTCAAACTTTATTATCAATATTATTATTTATTATGTTTTTTTATATAGTATTTGAATTATATTATCGTTTAGCTATTTTTTATATAATCCCATTTTGAAATACTAGGGTATATCAGCTGTGGTTCCTTATAAGAGCATATATATTCCCTTTAGATCTTTTTCTTCCACATCAAAGGAATTATCAAACGAGGAAAGATTGATTTGCTGGGTATTATATGGCATTATCAGTAAATTTTAACAAAGCAAACCTCTCATCGGATAAAGCAGCGTTAGGAAAGATGTTTGCTGCAATGGGCCATCATTATTCTGCTTATGACCATTATCATTCTATAAGGCGATTCATCAAAAGGGGATCGATTTTTATCGTTACTTCAATTTTTTATTATATTAAATGAATTTTTCTAGTATTACTTCACACTAGATTGAGACAACTTTGTTACTTCGTTTATATATTTTCATATGCTTATGCAATGATTATTTATTTGATTTTAAGTTTTATAATAACTTATTTCTTAGAAGATGCATGGAGAATAGGTATAGCTATAAAGAATTCATTAATGGCATGGTTTTATTATGATTGTAATTGAGAGATGACTGAATTTTTTACTAGAAGATTTTCACTTAAAGTAGGATATTATTTTATACATGATAGTTATGAACAATTTCCTATGAAACATGACCCTTTGTTCTTTAAGCCCTTTGCTTTTTTTTATGTGCTACATTTGAAGAGATTACCTGTTTTCTTTTCATGAAATTTCAATTTAATATTTTTTTTATCTAATCATATTCTTTATATGGCATTGGATTTAGTCGATAGGTTCATTCTAAAATTTATGTCGCTAAATTCAATACGCAAATACCAAGGATTGCTTATCTGAATTAAAATTGATGCATTCGCAATAAAAAGCTTATTACAAAGCTCTCACAAATTTCTTATTGGATTATGCTTTATGTTTTTCTGTATTTTTATAAAGCCATTATTATTATTATTATTTTTGATTTTCATAATTCCGCCAATTTATTCTAATATAATGTGGAAGCTTTCAGTGATGCCTAAATTTTTTTTAGATTGTATTTTTATTTTTATAGGGAGCATAATTTATAATTTCCTTTATTATACTAGAAAAACAATTAAATTATTTATAAGAACTCTCGTCAAAATCATTATTTATTTTAAAATAGTAATTCTTGCTTTATTTTTATTATATATAATAAAAAGATTTGGATATGATTTATCTAATTGGATATCTATTTTCAAAACGTTATATGTGGATGTACCTTGTTATTTATTAGCAGAATTCATTGATTATATAGGGCCCACTTATATTAAATATATATATTATCCTAATTATAGTCAAGATCGATGTTGAGAATTTTGTGATATAGCTAGGAATAAAGTCATAAAATATTTTTGAATGATTAATTCACGCCGCCTTATATTTGAGACTACTTGAAGCAATTTTTTTATGGATACTTGAATGCCTAGATTATCAGAGGGGGAGTGAGCATTATGAAAACTTTCAAAAATAGAAGTTTTTATAGAATTCTTTGTCTATTTGCCTAGAAGATATATAAAGTATCATGCTTATAAATATTATTTTGATTTTCTTCAAAATAGTTATTTATCTTTTTGAGATGATGCTGCCCTTTTAGCGGTTTATTTTTGTGTAATAATCCGATACATTTTTGCAGCAATAGAGTATATTTTATATTTTATTATAGCTAGAGCTTATAATACGATTTATTTTGTTTATTCAGTAGACTCAGCTTTACTTTTTGAGGAAAAGAAGTTTCTATTAGAAGTGCTTATTTGTTTAGATACGTGAATTTTTGTATGGGGCTGTAAGCTTTTATGATTAGGCCAAATCATTGATTGAATAATCGAAGTTTTACCTTTTGAATTGACTTTCGGTTTGCGTAATGATTTTGAATGGTTTGATCAGCATTTTGAGTGGCGTTTAGTAGAGCAATATTATGAGTATTATGAAATAATATTATTTTTTCAAAAAGGGTGAGACATCGTTTTTGATAAAAGGATTATTTATATTATTGATGTTATAGAAAAAGCAAGCAATTTATTATCAATCAAGTTTAATACATCAGCATTCTATGATTTTATACTTTATAAAGCCGCATCCATACATCAAGCCTCTTTGGAGCAATATCGTAATTTCAGGTTATATATTATAGTCAATATGTATTTGGATATTATAAAAGATAATTTAAGTTGATCTTCTCGTATAGATTTTTTTAATAATGATGAAGATTTAGACTGATATTCTTATTGAACGAGACATAGAACTACGCGACGCTGCGGACGTTTTTATAGAAGATGATATTCTCGAACAAAGAGAGGGATCTTTATACGCATTCGTGCAGCTAAATTTAAGCATATATATAGACTTGCTTGAATGCATTATGGCACGGATCATGCTATGTATGGCCGTATGTGAAGGGCATGGATAGGGCAAAGCCTTCCAGTAGGACATAGTAGACGAATTGTGTATAAATTGCCACGGATGGCAAAAATTGTACTGCATATCAAATATGGCTATCCTTATTGATTCAATCCAAGAAGACGTTTAATTGGGAATAGAAGATGGCAGATTAAGCGAGCCTTTTTCTCTGAAATTTATTCCACTTTGGGTCACAGTAGGTATAATAGAAGAAATGGGATATGAATGTTTAAATATCGTTTTCCTACTTTTTATCGCCGAGTCATCAATGCGCCTATTTGAATGTTTTTCACAGATTATGTATCGTCATATAGTGAATTTATGCCTAATAATAATAGGGCGGGCCTAATTATTGGACCTAATATTATTAAAGATCCTGCAATTTATGATTGAACACCTATTAATAGGTTTAATGATTTTCATTTGACGAGATATAAATTGAAAAAAATCTTAATATTTAAACATAAACCTTATTTTAATTGATATGAGTTAAGTGGGCAAGCAAAGAACAATTTAACTAGATATAAGGACTATAGTTTCGCTAAACATTATATGCGCATTTCTAGAGAGTTTGATTGGCATGCAGGTAAGTTTCCAGAAACGACAGATAAAGATGACTTTTTATTTAGATTGTATACAGAGTGTTATAATTCTTTTTTCTTTAACCTCAACAAATATTTGTTGCTGCCTCATAATTGGTTGCATAGAATTGCAGGACACCATCTTATTAGAAGATATCATTATGATCCCGATATTTATTTTTTAAGAAAAGGATATCTTGCTAAAGGTAGATGATTTAAAACACCACCGCAAGATTATTTACAGTTTTTAGAGATAAATGCAACTGAGGGATATTATGGTTCTCTTCTAATTCCTTGCATGCAATGAATTTTAGCTTGTTCACTTTTAGCATGTCTATATTGTTTGAATAGCAAATTACATGAGTTTCGTTTCCATGTTCAATATTTATGAACGCTTTCTCGTCTGGTCAAATATCGCTCAGAATCGGCTTGGCTTATGGAACGGGACAGTAAAATTAGTCGAAGAATAGGTGCATGATTGAGACGATCTTTTGGTAATCACTTACTTGATGTGGACACGGATATAGATGAATATTATCACTCCGAAATGACTAATCTTTTAAGACCGGAAACAACAGAAGATTTTTTGCATCAACCTAATCCTAAGTATTGGTTTATTGGAACTTGGTTTGATAGTTTATACTCTATTTGATTGTTTTTCGGCAGATATAGATTAGGTCAGTTATTAGCTAAGGGTAAAATCAATACATACTGAATTGCCGAAACATACAAACAAAAAATAATTTTAGATAGAATTACGTTACGTGATTACCCTTTATTGCCTAATAAATCTACAATTGGATTTTCTGTGGCAGAAAATTTTCTATCTGGCTGTGAGTTTTTCAAAACTTCAAGAAAAGAAAGAGATAAAGATTTTACAGAAAAGATTTTTCATAATATGAAAAATCTTTTGAAAGAAGTTCTTTTATTAAAATTTAATCCTCGATTATATTTTAATTTTAGACGTATTTTGTATGATGATACTTATGCCTCATTTTATGATTTTGCCAAAAAGGATTCTACTAAAGCCGAAATTTTTTTGGCAGCTAGTTATAGTAGGAATAGACTAATGAAAAAATTATTTCAAGTTGAACATGTTTTTCAAGAACATGCAGGTTTGGAGTTACCTCGTGTAGAACAACTATATTTTTATTCAGAAGCTTCTCATAAACTTTATAATTTTTGAACTCGTTTAGAATTTTTTGTATTAGGGGATTATATAGGGCCTACCTTCTTGTTTCATAAAGATCCGGGCTTTATGTTAATTAATAATCACGAAGTAGAATCGTTGGAAAGTTATAACCGTGAGGTTGTTGGTGCGCGTTCAGAGTATGTTATGTATGATGCTGTATTATTTGCTTTAGTCTGTATGCCTGCAATATTTATACAGGCTTGAATGCAAAGTTATAAGGTGTTTCTTTTTACACAGGAACATAAAGCATATAAACAAGAATGAAATCAATTATTTCAGATGTTGTTATTGAACAATATAGATGCTTTCCATATAATGGGACATTATTATTATTTTTATTTTGCAGGTACTATGCCAGGAAAATACAGTCCGGGGCGTGGAATATATTTTGAAAATCATGCTCAGCTAAGGAATGATTATTATCATGCTTGAGCTAATTTGGATTTCATAACAGAATATAATGATGTTTGGAGACATTGTATGTATTTTAGATTTAATGATGTAAAAGATCATCTGTTTTGGTATTGACAACACATAATAATATCGGGGGCAACATTATTGTTTGAAGATTGTTTACATTGAACTATATATTTATTATCGATTATAAAAGCAGTAATAGTGATTGGATTTCTTATATGAAGGAAGTATATAATGCGAGTTAAGGTTAATAAAGGAGTTAAGCAGTGAGAGAAATCATTAAATTTGAGACTTTTAAAACTAGGATTCATTCATTTTAAATCGAGATGATCAAATTATTCGAAACGAGGAGATGGTTTTAACCGTTAAACATAAAGTTATTTTTTATCGTCGCTTCGAATATGACATTTGAGGAATTTGTTATACATCAATTTCCCCTTTTAATGCAGTGCCATATGGGTATAAAAAAGGCCTTTTTTTAAACAAATTAAATAAGTATTGAAGATTTTTTTATAAATTGTATTTCAAAAAACATCAAAGACGTTTATTAAATAGAAAATATATTTATAGATTAGATGTTTTTCCTGATACATTTCGCAAAAAAGAACATAATTTGCGTTTTCTAAGCATCAGATTAACTCGTTTATATTTTTTGACGCTTCAAGATTATCAATTTCGCAAATTGTTTAGAAAATCTATAAAATTATTTGGTAATTTTGAATCGAATTATTGTTATTTTTTAGAATGTAGAATAGCATCAGCTTTTTATCGTACAAATTTTTTATCTAATATTTTTGAAATAATGCGTTTCATTAAGGCAGGTAATGTTTTAGTAAATTTTAATGCTATAAGTTCATTAAATTATTTGTTGCCTGTAGGCAGTATACTTTCTGTGCCTTTTAGATATAAACGTTATATTAATCAAAGATTATTAGAGCGTCTTCAATATGGAGCAGTATTGTTTAATATGCCTCGCTTTTTTTTCATTAGTTTTAATTTTCTATTTGCAATGTTACTACGCTATCCTGTAAAAAAAGATTTAATTTACCCGTTTCCTATTGATATTCAAAGGATTACAGGATACTATTAAATATGCGTTTTAATGTTTTATATAATCATTTAATTTTATATGGTGTTCATGTAGGACATAGCTTTTCTAATAGTTTACTTTTTTCTTCATGATTAGTTTATACGTATACAAGGAATATATTGATAATTAATTTATTTAAAACATTGCTATTATTAAAAGTTGGATTTATAAGTTTAAATAATGCTACGTATTCTCAAAGCCCTATTTGATTTATTAATTTAGATAAATCAATGGGCCTTTTTACAAAGCTAGCAGCCCTCTGGTGTGGTGAATTCCCCTGGTACAAAAATTGGGTTTGTGGTATGTTGTCAAATTTTAGTACATTTATGCATATTTTCCGCAGATTATATAAATTAAGTAATCTAGTTTATAAAAAACGCCAGTTTTGAGCAAAAGATGTTTTTTCGCTATTATTAACTAGATTATCATGGCCTCGTGTTATGTTTACTTCTAGTGTTTATAATAATTTTCAGCCAGTTAAAGAAGCCATAAATTTGGGAATACCCTGTATAGGTGTTGTAGATACGAATGCTTCGTCGGGATTCGTATCTATTCCTATCCCTGGAAATGATGAGTCTATTGATTGTATTGTTTTTTATAATTCACTTATATCATATTATATTATGTTAAAGAAATTTAAAAATGTTTTTTTGTGATTTGAGGGTATTCGTTTAAATAGACGTTTAATTTATTATAAAAATTGATTATTTAATAAAACGAAGAATTTAAATAAAAGGAAACATTCAATTAAGCAAGATAATACTTGAAAAGACTTAGGATGAGTTATAAATCATTTGAAAATATCTCCGGCTTTAGATAATAGCAATATGATTTTCAATTCATTAAATTTTAGTTCATTTATAAATAGAAAAAATTTATTAAAAGGATTATTATTTTTCTTGGCTAAAAATGAGCGTTATGATTTCTCATTAGAAGATTTTTGAGTAGGATATCTTTTTGAAGATAAACAAGATGAAGCTTTATTCAATTTCGATTTTGAAAATGTTTGTGGCAATAAATTTAAATTAGTTTATACTTTAAGTGCTGGCTACGCAAAGCGTTTTTGGTTATTTAATAAGAGATATTTGCATAGAAAAGCTGCTAAACTATCTTTTTTGCTAAGATATGTTTTAAAGCCTAATTTTGATTTTTTACGTTTATCTTTTAATAATGATTTTAAATTTTTTAGAAAAATGCTAAATAGGCGACGAAAGACTAAGGTTTATCGTAATAGATACAGAAAACTATATAAATTCTTTTTATTTTATAGAATTAATTGCTTCCGTAAAATATGACGTGTATCTTATCTTTTAACTACTATTTATTCTAGACTAGTATATAATAATTTGATGCCTCGCATTAGAAAATTGAGAATAAAGCCAACCAAAAATTGGAAGAAGTTTTCAATTTATAATAAATGATATCCCTATAGATTGCGAACAAATTTTGGATATCATGGAAGCGAGCTAGAAGGTAGCAAACACCGAGCTTTTATTAAAAATAAAAATAATAGCTTTAAATCTAAAGCTAAATTAAATAGAAAAAGAAAACAAAGGCGTTTTAACAAAAAAATATTAATATGTAAATCAAATTTGTTGAAAAATTTTTTATTTAAATTCAATAAGTTTTTTTTTTCTTCTGATATTCTGACTTTAAATAAAGCAATGAGTATATCTGCAAAAAGAGATGCTGTTTTGATCAATTATGAGCGTTTTATTAACTTTTTAGCATTTAAACCGAAGCCATTTATAAAAAAACAAGGGGGAGAAAATAAAAGCTTAATTTGAAAATAATATGAATAGTTTGAAAGATGTAGGACATATACTTTTACGTGATTTCACTGATTTCGCTTTATTTATACCTCGTATGATAGGATCTTTCTTTACTAGAAAACTAAAATGGAGATTGATTCAAATATTCTGTATTTTGATGTTTCCTTATTGTTTTTATTATTATTGGGATTATTGGCTTATAAAAGCAATTATAGGATATTCTTTTTTGTTTTTAGATTTTGTCCTTTGAAAATTTCCAGAAGAAATATATTATAATTTTGCTAATAATTTATTTGATTGATATAGAAGCGGTAAATTTTATAAGTTTTTTTGAAAGTATCCTTTTTTAAGAAAAATCGGAGTGTATAATCATGTGGTTTTTTGAATAAAAAACACAGGCAAATTAGGAGGAAGGCCTTATATTGATTATGTGATTACTTGATATTGTGAAATACGAAAATATGCGAAACCCGTATTATATGACTTTATTTTTATTCATATGGCAGGGTGAGCCAATATTTTGCTTAATGCTTTTATTGATAATAATTATGAGCAGATATGAGAGGAATTTGAATATATCCAAGAGCTCTTTTTAGTAAAAGCACATGCTCTTTTAGATAAACGAGATGCTCGTAGAGCAACTCGCCGTATTTCTAAATTAGCAAGAAGAGATCGCATGAAAAAACGATTTATAGCTCTTTTAGCATTTGATGTCCATGTAGCAACATATTACAGTAAATTTCATAAAAATTTTTATATGCCACTCAAAGATCTTATTATAATGAAATGATCTCAAATACAAAATACAATTCAATACCAAGTACCTGATAAAGTTAAAACATATTTTTTGCAAGATAATTTTTTTTATAACAAAATCACTTTGCGTTTTTTTATTAGACCGAAAGTTACTATTCAAGTTCTTATAAAAAATTGAAGAATTTTTCCAAAGACATTATATGGAATAGTTTACTATTTGAAACTTAAATGTAATTTTATACTTGCTTATATTAAATATCATGCATCTTTAGGTTTATATGGTATCGAGTGTTTTTTTAAACTTATAAAGCCTTTAAAGCCAGATTTTACATTGTTTTTTTATTATCATTCATTTAAGATCAAACGATCTGCATTTTATAAAATATTTATGGTGGATAAATTTCTTGTTAAGCG
>Ga0170475_103087450_pt1 | contig 25807 bp, 41 predicted proteins | sample Soicark_Litter_5_FD_111474 | JGI IMG/M metagenome (GOLD analysis project Ga0170475, IMG submission 111474) | Avena fatua rhizosphere microbial communities from Hopland, California, USA. Combined Assembly of 48 SPs
CTGAACCATACAAAAATTTTAGTAATAAAGACTAAAATTAAATTAAAAAAATATTTAAATAAATAACCCAATAAAAATTCATAATAAAATGAATAAAAATTCATAATACTAAGATATTTAACGAGTATAAAAGCACGAGAGACCAAATGCTTAATTTTTTTATAATCTGTACTAAAAAAGTACAGATTATAAAAAGGGATGAAAACATTGATAGAATAAAACCTGATAAATCAATAAAAATAAAATCAGAAATTAAAAAAAAAACAGGTTTACTAATTGGAACAACAGACTTTTTTTTAAAAAATAACCTACGAAGTAATTTAGAAAAAAATACAACAAAATTAAAAAATAATGCAACAAAAAATGAAAAACAATAAAAAAAAAAAAAGAACGCGCTTATAAATCAGTTAAAAAAATTAGACAATAATGGAAAAAAAAATAAACATAATACCAAAAAATAAACACCTAAATAAACCAAAAATAAAAACACTAAAAACCCTAAAAAAAAAAGATGAAAACCTCACGTAACAAATGGATAATATAGATAGCTATCTATATTAAGATATGACAAAAACGAAAAAAACGTTGCTTGTAGAAAAAATTCTGAGGTAGTGCTACAAACAAAAGATGGCAGACAAAATAAGTAGTTAAACATATTACGCTCAAAATTTTAATTCACTTCTTGCCGAGACAATACCTGACTTATCTAATAACAACTTTGGCCTATACTCAAAATCAACAGTTAAAATTATTGAACCCAACATGGCAACTAATAATATCAAAGCAGCTATAACTACAAGAAAAGGATAAAAATTATAAAGCACATAACCTATATACGAAATATTGCTAGTATAAGTCATATAATTAGGAAGAACAAAATAATCCTCGGATGAAAAGTAATTAAACTGCAAAGAACCAAAAGTAGACAAATTCATAAAAAAAAATTACAAAAAAGAAAAAAAGACCAATAAAACCACCTATTGGTATATGATGATAAAAAGAACTATATAATTCAAGAATACGCAAATTTAATAACATAACAACAAATAAAAATAATATAGATATTGCACCAACATAAATTATCAAAACAGCAATGGCCAAAAATTCAGCACCCAGTAATATAAATATTACTGTTGTCATTAAAAAAATTACAATCAAAAAAAACACGGATTGTACAGGATTTCTAGAAACTATTACCAACATAGCACAAAGTAGTATCAAAAAGAAAAAAAAAGTTAAATAAATATTTATCATAAGAATGATCTTTAAAAATTTAATCGAATTAAGTTAATATCAAAAGTCAAAAAAAGTCCTAACAAAAAATTTGATATAAAAAATATAACAAAATTAAAGTATACTGCCTTTTCAACGATTTGTGTGTAATATAAAAAAAGCTGTTCCACATTCAGCGACGAGACGTTTAAAAAATATTTTTTTGCCAATATTCCTAAAAGATTAGCCTTTAACAAAAGAATTGGTACCAATTCTTTTAAAAACCGCAAAGAAAAAAGAGTGTTACTATAAAGAACTAGGCCACTAGCAGGAAAAAACGGATGTGATCTCCTTAAAAATATAACAGATAGTATTTTTGAAGAAAAAAAAGAAGAAAAAGTATCAAACTTGTCACAAATTGTCCTTATATTGTTAATAAATGGTGCAAAAACTCTAAAAACAGACAAAAAAATAAAATAATCAAAATAAACAAACAAGCTCTTAAAAAAAAGAACAAAATGCCCTTTTTTAGCTAAAAAGTAAGGTTCAAATAGTAGCATAATTAAGAAACACTAACTTTTAGACCACAAGAATTTAATGTACTCCAAACAGTTTTAAAAGATGATAACATAGACGAAAGTCCAAACTTAAATAGACAAAGTTTTAAAAGATCATTTAGTGTTACACAAAATACGATCTTATTAAGCATACGATCAAAATGCCATATTTGCACAGATTTCTGAAACTTTAATATACTCAATATATATGTTGTAGAAGATAACAAAACAACAAAAGAATAGGTACGATTTTCATAAATGAAAATCCGTGTACAAACAACTAAATAAGAAGGTAAATCTTTTGTGAATTCATTAAACTCTTTACAAAATTTAGCAGTGTTTATACCCATATTACCAAGAATTGTACCCAATGGCGGTCCAGAATCAACAAGACCCGCCCTTAGATATACATCAATAACATGGCGTAATAATATATTATTTCTTAGTATCTCCTTCATAAATAACGCTCACCGTCTTGACTAAAATAATTTAGTTATAACACCAGCACCTATAGTTAAAGTACCTTCACGCATAACAAACTTTAAACCTTGATTCAAAGGCCAAGGATCACTTAACTCAATTTTTAAAACAAGGGAATCACCAGGCATAACAACCGATACAGCCTCCGGTAAAATAACAGAACCTGTCACATTTGATGTTCTAAAAAAAAACTGAGGCTTATAATTAGTCACAAAAGGCTTATGTCGACCACCCTCTTTTTTAGTCAATATATAAACTTTTGCTTCAAAAGTTTTATATATTTTCATATAATTAGGAGTAGCTAAAAGATGCCCCCTCCTGACGGAATCCTTTTTTATATTTTTAATAAGAACGCCAACATTGTCACCAACTTCAGCAGTTGTCATCGTTTTATGGAACATTTCAATTCCCAAGCAAGCGGTTTTTCTAATATCCTTACCAAGCAGATCTAATTCATCATTTTCTTTAAGGCTACCTTGTTCAATTTTACCTGTAACAACAGTACCACGACCTGTTATAACATGAACAGATTCCACAGACAATAGAAAAGGGGCATTAAGTAAACGTGTAGGCTGCGGAATATATGAATCAACGGTATCCATTAAAGTTTTAACAGATAATAACCCCAAAGCAGACGGATGCTCAACATCTTCTTCTAAAGCTGCACGTGCAGAACCTTTTATTACCGGAAGATCCTTCTGATAGCCGTAGTTCTCTAATAATTCCCTTACTTCCATTTCTACCAAATCCTTCATATCTGCTTCAGCCATACTATCTAATTTATTAATATAAACAACTACATGTGAAATACCTACTTCTTTTGCTAGTATAACATGTTCACGTGTTTGTACTTGAGGGCCATCATTAACAGCAACAACTAGTATAGCACCCTCCATCTGAATAGCTCCTGTTAACATATTTTTAATATATTGCTGATGACCAGGACAATCAATATGTGAATAATGACGTTTTTCAGTTTCATACTCAATATGAGAAGCATTTATAGTAATACCACGCGTACGCTCCTCAATATTACTATCAATATCAGAATAAGATTTAAAAACAGTATTACCAATATTTTGTAGCAATTTGGTAATAGAAGCTGTTAAAGTAGTTTTTCCATGATCGACATGGCCTATTGTACCTATGTTACAATGAGGTTTTATACGCTCAAATTTTACACGAACCTTCTTTTTAGCCAACATAAATTATAACTTATTAAATTTAGAAAAATTAAAAGTCTTCACGAACTTCTTTTTTACCAAGACGGCGTCTAATGTTACGAAATGTCTTGAATAATAAATGTCTATTTAAACTACCAATTTTATTAACAGCTTGCTTCTTTTCAATAGAAAGACCTTTACCATAAATAGAAAAAACCAATAACTCAACCACAGCTTCAACAGACAAAACATGATTTTTATCCTTTAATAACTTTACCAAAAACTTAACACCCATGGTTACTTTTTTTTTTTCAGTAATAGGCAAAGGAACACCTACTGCTCTACCACCCAACTTTAATGGTAATAAATAAATATTGGGCGTAACCATCATCATTGCTACTAAAAAAAGTTTATAAGGATCAAAAAACTCTTTTTTCTTGAGTCCCTGCTTTATTTTAACAAAATTATTAAAAGCAACAAGCTTAAAACCTGAAAAAATTAATGAGCCAAAAAACACTGTATGATAACGAAATCATAAATGTCAATAAAAATTATCAAACAAAGTTCTTTGTTGTCGCTTCCTTAAATCATGCAAAACAAGACGCATATATCTATTTATAACGTTTTACTCCAAACTTTGAACGTCGCTTTCTACGACCAAAAAGTTCTACTTTATTAAAATCATATAAACCACGAACCAAATGGTAATTTATACCAGGACTATCCTTTGGACCATGACCTCTAACAAAAACAACAGAATGTGCCTGCAAAAAATGCTCTCCAATTCCTGGAATTTTAGCAAAAAGGCGCTTTCCATTAAAAATAAGTCTAAGTTTAGCATAAGTACGCTTAGCTGAATTAGGCTTACGCGGTGACATAGTAGCAATTTTATAAACGACACCCTTACGATGCGGAGCACCTCCAAAAGCAAGCGCACGTGGCCTGACAATTTTATTTTTTCGAGCACCTCTAGCTAATTGTAAACAAGTGGGGGACATAAACATTAAAAAAACGATCTAGAGAAAAGTTATGTACAATATTACTGGTAATATAAAATAAATTAAAAACTAAAAATTAGACCTTGGGCTTGACCCTGCAAATTTCATCTCCGTCTTCAGTTAGCTCGCAGACCACTTCCATGTCTTCAGAGGGCTTGACCTCAGAGACTCCTTCCACTACTTCCATATCTTCAGAGGGCTTGACCTCAGAAACTACTTCGACGTACTCTATTGGCTCGGAAGCTTCGCGATTTGCAGCTTCTGCAGCTTCTGCGGCTTCACGCATTTTTTGATCTCTCTCTTCGAAAGTAGGTAGGGTTGCAGCCAATTCTCGCCTTTCCTCATCAGAAGCGTCTACATATCTCAACAATCTTTGCTTTGCTTCTTCCGAATAAGCTAAGGATTCAAGTCTTTTATTCTGTGCTTCTATGAATATTTCGATCTGCTTGCGAAGGATTAAATGTCTTCATGTTGCCGTATTATTGCGATCTTTTTTCATCTCTCAAGGATATTGAAAGCCTTCTGGAGGCGTAAAATCTGTTCAAACTGGAAGGATCCAAGGATAAGCACCACCCTGAACAACTATAGGCATAAATGCATGAGCAACACCGCAAATTTCTGAACATTGACCATAAAAAGTACCGGGTCTTCTAACCATGGAAACATACTGACTTAAACGACCTGGCACAGCATCTACCTTTATTCCCAACTGAGGTAATGCTCAAGAATGTAAAACATCCGCAGATGTTATTAAGAATCGCAGTCCAACGCTGCACGGTACAATCAAAGGATTATCTACTTCCAAAAGACGACGCTGACCTAATTGCAAACTATCAGTAATAACCATACAACTATCAAACTCAAAAGAAGCAAATACGTTCTCATCGAGAGGGTATTCGACAAGACTTGGAATAGATGGTAATTTATCATGCAAAGCCGCAAACGGTAATCACCCATTAAATTCATAAGATCAAAATCATTGATGACCTATAACTTTTATAGTAAACTCAGGATCAAGGTCCTCATCCATAGAATAAATTAATAAAATAGAAGGTACTAATATTAATAAAATAATGACACTAGGAAATGTTGCTCAAATTACCTCTAATAAAGTACTATGTTTAAACTGTTGCACCGTCAAAAAAGGGCTATATTTAGAAGTTATAAGCGAATCAAAACTAGCTACGCGACCATAAGAAAAATAACCAATATTTGTGGCACTAAACAACATTGTATCAAAATGCTTAGTCATACATATTCGCTTAGCGTCTGAAAAAGGGATATTTTTATCAGGTATTACCCAATAAGGTACATGTACACCATACTTAAAAATACCGTAATCTCCATAAGAGAACACTAACCTAGAAAGAAAAGTTGAAGTAGACCAACCGTATAAAGGTATAACATAAACAGCATCCCACATAAAACCAACGGGAAAAAACAATAAAACAGAATGAATGTAAGTAAATGATCAAATAACTAAAGAATACAAATTTAAAAATATTTTACTTGAAGCAATAATACGTAAAAAGCCAAATCGCTTATTAAAAGATGTTCAATTTGAATCCGTTACAATTTTATAAAGTGTTCAACACACAATTGTAATAATGAGAACAAGATACCACATTACATTATTATGCACACCGATTAAACTTTCAATATAGAGAGTCGCCGGATCTTTAAAATCCATAACAAAGCTCAATGATTTCAAAATATCAGGAGAAATATTCAACATAATTTTAAGATTTTAACAAAGAAATTAAATCAATAGAAATACCACCACGTAAGCGATAATAAACAATAAGAATAGCTAAACCCAATGCACTCTCAGCAGCAGCTACAGTAAGAACAAGTAAAGCAAAAACTTGTCCAAGAATATCATCCAAAAAAACTGAAAATACTACAAGTTTATGTTTGATGCAAGTAAAATCAGTTCTAAGGAAATTAAAATTATAATAACATGCTTACGTGAAAGAAACATACCAAATGTACCAATTAAAAACAAACAACTAGATAACAAAATATAAAAGGACATATATTAAACAAAATATTTCTTAATTAAATTATCGTATAAAGTAAGCGCCTTATAATAAGTAAATCGAAAACCATCATTTAACTTTAAGATGCCATAACCACGCCAAATGTACACATCATAAATTAACTTTTCAAATACATTATTCAATGGAAATAAAATAAATACCAAAGAGAAATATAAAATCGTTAAAAATTGACCTATTCCAAGATAAGGAGCTATTACAGGTAAACTACCTATTCAACCCAATAACAAACAATCAACAACAAAAAATCAGAAAAAGAAAGCAAACAAAGGTCTAAAAGCACCACTACGTATAATAACATTCTTCAAAACAAAAGGCAAAATCAATAAAGCTATCACAAAACAAGCAATTAAAAAAATACCTAATAATTTATCCGTAACAGAACGTAGCACTGCATAAAGAGGTAAAAAATACCATTCTGGAACAATATGCGAGGGCGTAACTAAAGCATTTGCAATATTGTAATTATCCGAATGACCTAATCAATCAGGAAACATAAAAACAATATATAAAAAAACAACCCAGACTAGAATAACTGAGTAAAAGTCCTTTAGACCATAATATGGTAAAAAAGGTATATTATCCAATCGCGATGATATACCTAAAGGATTCGAGGAACCAAATTCATGCAAAAAAAATAAATGGAGCACAGCTACTGCTAAAATAATAAAAGGTAATGTAAAATGCAAACTATAAAAACGATGCAAAGTGATGTCATCAATAGAATAACCACCTCACAACAAAAAAAGAATATCAGGACCAACTAAAGGTATAGCACCTAATAAACTAGTAATCACCATAGCACCTCAAAAACTCATTTGACCTCAAGGAAGAACATAACCCAAAAAGGCTGTAGCAATCATTAAAAATCAAATTAAAACACCAGAAATCCATAATAATTGTCTAGGAAAAGCAAATGAGCCATAATAAATACCGCGAAATATATGAATATAAACAACAAAAAAAAACCAAGAAGCACCATTAGCATGCAAATACCTAATTCATCAACCAAAATAGATCTCATTATTAATATTAACGATTGTAGCAAAAGCGAGTGAAACATTTGGATTATAAAACATAGCCAGGATAACACCTGTTACAACTTGCGAAACCAAAAAATATAGAGCCAAAACACCAAAGTTATACCAATAATTAAAATTAGAAGGAGAGGCATAAAAAAAGCCACTTGCACGTAATATCCAAAACAACAAGCTACGTGATCAAAGACGCATATATACTTATCACTTAAATAAAAATAAAAAACTAAATTCAAAAAAAAATTATAAAATATCTAACTTTTGCTTTATAAAACTAACGATCAATTTCACCAAAAACCAAATCTTGAGTACCTATAACTGTAACCAAATCAGCTAAAAATAAGCCTTTAGTCATAAAGTCCAACCCTTGCAAATGTAAAAAACCGGGCGACTTAATACGACATCTATATGGTCTATTACTTCCATTAGAAATAAGATAAACACCGAATTCGCCCTTAGGAGCTTCAACAACAGAATAAGTTTCTTCATAAGGAATAACAAAACCTTCACTATACAATTTAAAGTGATGAATCAAGGATTCCATGGAATATTTCATAAACGCTCTAGAGGGTGGAGTTAATTTATTATCATCTATAAAGTGAATGTGTACATCTTTAGATTGCAGATATTGCAGCAAATTACATGCTTGATACATTATATTTAAACTTTCACGCATTTCTTCAACACGAATCATATATCTGTCATAACAATCTCCAAACTGACCTACCGGTATAGAAAAATCAAAAAAATTATAGCAATCATAGGCTTCAATTAAACGTAAATCTCAAGAAAAACCGGAACCCCTTAACATAACTCCAGAAAAACCTCAATCAAGCGCTTGATGCTTCGTAACTACACCAACACTAATTAAACGTTGCCTCCAAATTCTATTATAAGTAAGCATTTCACGTAATTCATCAATCCTAAAATAGAATTGTTCAATAAACAAAAAAACATCCTCTAACAAACCTTGTGGTAAATCTTGTGCAACACCTCCAGGTCTTATATAGCTAGTATGAAAGCGTGCACCTGAAACACGCTCATAAAATTCCATAAGCTTCTCACGCTCCTCGAAACCAAAAGAAACGGTGTTAAAGCACCAACATCTAAAGCATGTGTAGTAAGAGCTAATAAATGATTCAAGATCCTAGTAATTTCACAATAAAGCACACGAATAACCTTTGCACGAAAAGGTATTTCAACCCTTAAAAGATTTTCAATAGCCAAAGAATAAGCATGCTCTTGCGCCATCATACTTACATAATCCAATCTATCGAAATAAGGCAAAGCTTGAATGTATGTTTTATACTCAATTAATTTTTCCGTGCCACGATGTAATAAACCTATATGCGCATCAACTTTTTCGACAATTTCACCATCCAAATGTAAAACAAGGCGCAAAACACCATGGGCAGCAGGATGCTGCGGCCCAAAATTCATTGTCATATTTTTAACTTTAGTAAAGAATTTTAACATAATTATCAGGAACTTCAAGGACTTTCAAACTTAAAAAAACGAAACCGTTGAGTCGACTCAACAGGTTCTACAAAAATAGATTGATACAAATCATCAAAACGCAATTCAGTAAAACCAATAAGTGGAAAATCTTTACGCAAAGGATAACCTTGAAAACCATAATCTGTAAGAATTCGACGTAGATTTTGGTGCAATAAGAATTTGATACCGAACATATCCCAAGCTTCACGTTCTAACCAAGAAGAAGAAGAGTAAAAAGAGCTTAAAGATAAAACCGGCGTAACAACACCAATAAACAGTTTTAGATAGAATCTAAAACTAAAAGATTATTCCAAAAAGCATAAGTAAGCTCAAAGCGATGATACAATTTATTAGGATAATCAGCAACAACTATATCAAGTAAAGAACTTAAATACAAAATTGTATTATGTTTCAAAATTACAATAACATAATACAAATAATATTGGGAAATAACTAAATACAAACTATTTTGTTTCAAAACAAAACCCTTTAAAAAAGAATTAAGCAACGGATTAGACAAGATACAAAAATACTTTGCCAAAACCAAAAATTGATTATATCAAACCCCTCAAAAATAAATAGACTTCATAAAATAAATTATTCCCAATCTAAAGCTCCTTTTACTCATTCATAAACGAAACCTATCGTTAAAATAACTAAAAAAATATAAAGAGAACAAATACCAAAATAACTTAACTTACCAAGAGAAATAATCCAAGGGAACAAAAAAGTAATTTCCAAATCAAAAATTATAAACAATATTGCTACTAAATAGAAACGTACCTCAAACTTACTACGTGCATCACCTCATGGATTAAAACCACATTCATAAGAGGAAAGTTTTTCTGCATCGGGTGCCTGAAAAACAAGAAAAAAAGATAAAGAAAATAAAACTAGTCCTAAAACTAATGCAAAAACAAAATATTTTAAAATTATAATATATTCAATAAACATAAATTACAAAGCTATAATATAAAAAACGAAAATTTTAATAGAGCTACCAAAGAAAAATCTAGAATTAATTTAGGATAAAGGCCAAGTACAATAACTAAAAAAGCAAATAAAAAAAGTATAACAAATTCCAATCGTAAAAGATCACAGAAATACCTTATAAAATACTTAGGAACGGGACCAAAAAATATTCTACTATAAAAAAATAAAGAATAAATTAAACTTAATATCATAGCAAAAGCTGACAAAAATATAACCACGTTACTAAAATAAAAACCGCCAACAAGAATAAAAAATTCACCAACAAAATTTGCAGTACCTGGGAAACCAAAATTAGAAAATACAAAAAAAAAATACAAAACTGAAAAAACCGGCATAAAAGTTACTAAACTACCATAGTAGAAAATAATCCTTGTTTTATACCTATCATAAAGGACACCAATACCTAGAAACAAAGCGCCCGAAGTAATAGCATGACCCATCATCATAATAAAAACACCAAATATACCAAGAACATGTTGACAATAAAGCCCTATTATTGAAAAGTTCATATGAGCAATTGAAGAATAAGCAATGATTTTTTTTATATCAATCTGGCTAAAAGCTACCATCGAAGAATAAAAAAAACCCACTAGAGCAAGCACAAAAACCATAAACACCAGATCAATATATAAAATACTAAAAGGAACTAAGATAAGTTTTATCATTGCATAAGAGCCCAATTTAAGTAAAATACCAGCAAGTATTACCGAACCAGGGGTAGGAGCTTCAACATGTGCTTCTGGTAATCAAATATGGACTGGTAACATAGGAATCTTAACAGCAAACCCAAAAAACATAAAGATAAAAAAAAAAAATTGACGCGATTCAAATACATAAGAATTTACAAAGAAATCAAATGAACTAGTACCTAAATAAAAAAAAATATTAAAGAAACAAAGTAAGACAAAAATAGAACCTAATAAAGTATATACAAAAAATTGATAAGAAGCATAAATCTTTCGATTACGACTACCCCATGTACCTATAATAAAAAACATTGGAATAACAATACCCTCAAAAAATATATAAAAAAAGAACAAGTCAGCAACTGAAAATACATTGAAAAGCAGCCATAAAGAAAGAAATAAAAAAAACGAATACAAAGAAATTTTGTAGCGCAAAAATCAGTAAGCCAGAAAACAAAAGACAAGAATAAAAGAAGACAACAAAATTAAAAAAATAGAGATGGAATCTATAGCTAATATATATGAAAATTTCAAAAAAAACAAATGATAAAATGAAAAAATGACCTGATATCAAAATATAGATTTATTAATTAACAACAATAAACTAAATGAAATTAAAAAGAAAAAAAGAAAAAAAAACAAAGATACAATTCTAACATAGTTATGTGTTAAAAACATAATTAGCAATAAAAATCACGAAACAACAAAACAAAGGATTAAAATGCTGAATCAAAACATAAATCGCAAAAATGATAAAACAAACCTACTGACAATAATAAAAGAGCTAATGAGAGCGGTAAAATAACTTTCCAACCTAATGTCATCAACTGATCATATCGATACCTAGGCAAAGCTGCACGAATCCACACAAAAAATGTCATTAAAATAACCAATTTTAATGTAAATCATAGAAAAGCTGGTATTCAATAAAAAAGAAAAAAATCTACAGGTGGCAGTCAACCACCTAAAAATAATATAACAAACAAACTACACATTAAAACCATATTTAAATATTCAGCTAAAAAGAAAAAAATAAATCCAACTGAAGAGTACTCAACATTATAACCTGCAACTAACTCAGACTCTGCCTCTGGCAAATCAAAAGGAGGCCTGTTAGTCTCCGCTAATATAGAAATAAAGAACAAAACAGCTGATGGTCAAAAAGGTACTATGAAATATATATCAGATTGCGCTTCAACAATAGCAGATAAATTTAAAGAATCTGAGTAGAAAAAAACTGGCATCATTATCAAAGCTAACGAAATCTCATAACTAATAAGTTGTGCGGCAGAACGTAACCCACCTAAAAAGACATACTTAGAGTTACTAGATCAACCTGCCATTACAATACCAAAAACTCCAAGAGAAGAAGATGACAGAATAAAAAATATACCAACATTAACATCTACAAAAACAGATGTTTCATTTAAAGGAATAACAGCCCAAGCAAAAACAGCGAACAAGAACGTGCTTATAGGCGCTAACATAAAAATTACAGAATTAGCCGGACTAGGTACTATGGTCTCCTTTGCCAATAATTTAACAGCATCAGCAAATGCCTGCAAAGAACCAAAAAGGCCCACTACATTTGGCCCCCTTCGACGCTGAACAGCTCCCAAGAACTTACGTTCAAAAACAGTAAAAAAAGCTACTCCAAATAAAATAGGGAGCAGTGTAAACAAAAACTTCACCCAGTCAATACCTGCAAAAAATAATAAAAATATTACCACCATTTTTGAGAAAAATAGCGGGAGAAACACAAAAAAAAATCATTTTAAGACAATCAACAATTTTTCATATAATTTGGTTAACATAATTAATTTAAGTAAAAAGAATTAGTAAAATATCATAACTATCTTTTAAATTTTTTTAAAAGATGAAACGGAAAAAAAAATATAATCAATAGCAAAATATAAAGATAGGCATGGTTGACAAAGAGGTATGCAATTCCCAGTCTTACTAGAATAAACGGAACAAAGACAAAAAGAAGTCATTTTAAAAGAAAGTTTCGTAGTTCGGGCAATTTAGCGCGTATTTTTGACTTCAAAAATAATTTTAGCATTTTCCTTAACTCAGCCTTCTTTAATAATTTAAAAATTTCCAAAAACTCTTCACGCACTTCATTCGTAAAAAAATCGTATTTCATGATGGGACCATATATTGAAATAAATGTGTCCAAACATTTTTTTAATAATTTTAATAATATTTCATAAAACTTTAATCACATAATTTCATAAGAAATAATTTTATTTGCATTCTATTTCTCTTTTAAGAAGAGAAATTAACAGAAGCGATTTTAACAGCACATAATGACATAACCTTTGAATTTTTGCTATACATTTCCGCTGAATAATAATTATTTACAGATCTGTAAATAACTGAATTTAACAAAGCGCTATTAAACGCTTTTGTTAATATAAAGTGCGGGAAAAAAAATGTATGAGCTAACAAGTCAAAAGATTTAACACTTAAATTATAACCAGAGACTAATAACACCTATCCGAAAGATAACTTAAATCTTGAACAAAAGAACATTTATACATAATTATACCCTTAAAAAAAGCCAATGCAAAAAAATTATGCAAGATAGAAAAATTAAATTGTAAAAATCTTTTTTTTTGTATAGACAAACCTTTTAAAATATCCCAATCTGAAAATATAAATTTAAAAGGAATAAGTATTCTTTTTGTAATCTTAAACGCCCCTCTATGTTAAGAAAGCTGGCATCGCGCTCTACATAACTAGTAGTTGGAAAAATTAAATTTGGGTGCCTAAATAAAAAACTATTAGTCCTAAAAATACCTTGATAAACTAAAAAAGAATCTTTTAAATCACCGCCAAAATTATCAACACCCACTAAATAAGTCAAACGCCGTGGACTATTTGAAGAAAAATTAGAATTTATACCGGGTAAAAATCCAATTTCATTAACAGAAAGCCTTCCTAAATAAGTGGGAACAATATTAATAAAAGAAGATATTAAAGATTTTTCAAAAAGCCTGCTCAAAATTACAAACAAAGCATTTAAAATAGATACATTATCAAACCTATTTAAACCCGCAGCACCAATAAAAATTTTTGGATAAACATGGTAAATAAAATTAAAATTGACAAAAGACATTGAGTAAAAATCTTTAAACAAAAGAATTTTTAAAAATATATTTTTACCTTGAAAAATATTTTTTAAATTTAAAATACTATTACCCACATTCTTTACAGGGAATGTTAAATAATCTAAAGCCAAACCCAAACTAAAAACAGTTAACAATTTATTCGTTAACAAATAGTTTTTTCTAATACGCGAATTCAGTAAAGGCACTTCAGTACGTAAATTCGTACCAATTAACAAAATAACGGAAGAAAATTCTAAAGAAGCTAAAGTAGAATTTAGTAAAAAAGAAAATCTGAAATCAGTAACAAATGCATATGAATAATCTTCATAATCCATGCTAGAAACACCAATATCTGTAAAGAAATCTTTAAAAGATATTACTGTCTCAAGATCAGAGAAATGACCAGAAATAGCTTGTAACAACCTCGGTTCTTTAAATGCGAGAAAATATAAAAATAAATCAAAAGCTATAGGTCAACTGATAACTACCAACCTATCCTTTAATCTGAATTTAGGATAATTTAAGCGTTGTATTGATAAAGAATCAAACGCAAAACGTGCCTTATTAGTGATTCACTCTTCATTTACAGACTCATCCAAAACAGGCACAATGCGCATTATTTTATTATTTGCAATACCCAAACTAATACTAGAAGCTAAAGAATCCATTATATCAATACCTTCATAACTAGTTAATTCTCAAGGTCTTGCCATAAAAGCATAAGGCATAGAAGTTAAAGCCCCTACTGGACAAAGATCTATTATATTAGCTGATAACTCATCGAAAATAAATTGCTCTATATATGTACCAATTTCCATAGAATTTCCTCTACCTAAAACACCAAAATCAAAAACACCAGAAATTTCTGTAATAAAACGTACACACCTGGTACAATGTATGCATCTAGTCATAACCGTCTTTACCAATGGGCCACAACAATTCAAATTATCCACTGAACGTTTATTAAACTCATAAAACCGACCACGATCCGCACCAAAGGTTAAAGAAATATCTTGTAAATCACATTCACCTCCTTGATCACATATGGGGCAATCCAAAGGATGGTTAACAAGTAAGAACTCCATAACACTCTCACGAGCTCTCCTAACACGCTTATTATTAGTATAAATGCGCATATTATCAAGTAGAGGCATTGCACAAGAAACAACCAAAGCGTTATTAGCCTCTACTAAACAAATTCGGCAATTGCCAGCTATAGTCAACTTCTCATGATAGCAAAAACAAGGCAAATTTATATTACAAGAAGAGCAAAATTGAAAAATAGTGGCATCTTCTTGTGTTTCAAAAAACATGTCATCAATTCAAACTTTCAAAAAATAAAAAAACTTTTTATACCAAATTTGCGAATAAAAAAAAAATAATTTTAAACACGACTAGCATTACTCAATTTATGACGTACATAAAAAAGTTTTGACCTTACATAAAAATTTTTTTTTCGTTTAAAATTATTTAAGCGTAAAGAAAAACTCTGTTATAAAAAAAAGAGAAAGAAACTTCAATGCCAATACCACCAATAATATTCCTTAAAATAAAAGAAGTCTCCGGAGAAACTAACTTCTTTTTTCTAATAGCTATGCATAAACCTTCAAAAGAAAAACTGTAGCCTTTATTACAAAAGGATAAACCCAAGACATCACCAATTACAAATGGCACAATGTTTATGCCTTTTGAGCCTTTGACAAGATCACCTTGCAAGTTACCAAAGAACGATGTTAACATAATTGTTTAAAGACAAAATTTAGAAATGTAACGCTTAACTGAGCTATTAATTAACGCTCCCTTATTTAAAGATGAACCTAATCCTCGCAAATTAATGAAAAAAATATGTTGCTTCCTTGTTAAGTCCAAAAATCCCAATTTTAAAAGAAATATAGAATTACGTCTTCTATATCTTAAAGTAGAAACAATTTGGTAAATCGGATGGTTCTTATGACCACCACGGAGTAACCTAATCACATAATGAAACAGGACCATAAGTTCAAAAATCTAAAGATAACAAATGTAAAAAAGTTAATAGGGGACCTTGAAAAAATAGAAAAAAAATGTTTAAATAAAAAACGAGAACTATAACAAAAGCAGCTATTCAAGAAATTTTTATTGTATGAAAAATTACATTGATTTCAGGATTATTAAAGAATATAAAACGAATTAACCTAATATAGTAAATTGAACTAACTACACTGAAAAGTATAACAGAGCCTGCTAACAAATAAGCATCTGACTCCATTAAAGATTGAAAAACAAAAAATTTTCCAAAAAAGCCCGCTAATGGTGGTATACCTGCTGAAGATAACAAGAGAATCGCAAAAACCAAAGACAATAAAGGATTTGATTTTAGCATTCCTGACAAATCAGTTATATTACGAACTTTATGAAAAGAAGAACTTCTACGAAAAGACAATAAAACAGCGAAGATACCTATTGATGACAACACGTAAGTAATAACATAAATCAAAAAAGAATCTAAACCAGAAAGCGAGCATAACGATAATGCTACAACAATATAACCCATATGGGTTATAGCACTGTAAGCTAACAAACGTTTAATCTTAGTAGCATACAATGAAAGCAAAATACCAACAATAATAGAAGATAACCCAAAAGGAAACAAAAACTGCGCAAAATAAAAATAGAATTTAAGAAAAACAAAAAAAAACAATTTTATAAAAACTACCAAAAATGATAACTTAGGAACAATGGCAAAAAATGCAGTAACTACCATTGGAGAGCCTTCATAAACATCAGCAATCCAAAAATGGAAAGGAAATATAGCTAATTTAAATAATACGCCTATTGAAATAAATAATAGACTTATTATAACAAGAAAAGAATAATCAAAAAAAACATCAGAAGAATAAACCAAAACATTTATTTCAGAAAAGTTTGTCGTACCAAAAAAACCATATAACAAAGATATACCAAATAAAAAGATACCAGAAGAAAAAGAGCCTAAAATAAAATATTTTAATGCAGCCTCTATAGAAAGATTAGAATACCGCTTTAGAGAAGCTAAAATATACAAACAAAACGACTGTAACTCTAAAGATAAATAAAGAACAATAAAATCATTCGAAGAAACCAATAAAAACATTCCTAACAAAGCTAGCAGGACAATAGTAGAATATTCTGTAATTTGAAACCTTTCAAATTTGAAATAATCAAGAGATAACAAAAAAACAAATATAAGACAAGAAAGAATAAAAAGCTTTGAAGATGTAATAAAAGGATCAATGTAAAAATTATTATTAAAAAAAGCAACGGAAATACCAAATTGGGACAAAAGAATTATAAATAAAAAAAATAACAAAATTAAGATATAATAGATAGAAAAATTTACAAATTCAAAACTATTATAATAATTTTTTAAAGTTAGATTAAAGATTAATGAAAATACAATAATCAGAAATAAATAAAATTCAGGAAACATATAAAATAAGACAGATATAAAAGAATCATCATAGAAATCAGCAGAATTCTCATTCTGAATAAGAAAAGAAAATAAAAATAATTTATTACAGTCGTAATTTCATAATTTTTTGGAATAAAAACAAAGCCTATCGCCTAAAAAAAAAACGCAATTTAAAACAATAAATGAAAGTATAATACGTATCACAAATAAACCTAGAAATTTTTCGAACAACACACTTCGGATAAAATGATTCATAACGCGCTTTACCTTGCATTTTAAATGCAGAAAAAATATCTGCATTAACCAAGCGCTGACGCTTAACACTTTTTGCCCATTGAGCATCAGTAGCTATAGTTCGTTTACGCTTGGGTAAACGATTAGTAACAAACCAAGTACTCAACAACACTTTTTCTTTAGAAAGAACTGGCATAATAGCATTAAACATATAATCTAACCTATAACTAGCAAATGTGAATATAGTCCTAAATTTGGTAATTATATCATAAAAACCATAAAATGTAGAAAACTCCACTTCTAAACAATCAATAAATTTAGAACCACTGAAATTTAAAACTTTGTTAGCAAAGTTTTGAACAGAAAACAAAAATAAGATTCTTTTACTAAAATACTTAGCTGTGAACATAAAATTAGACATACGATAAAAAAAACCCTTTTCCATAAAAAAAGCACAATCTAAAAAGTTTAACCAAATAACAAAACGTACCTTAATAAAAATTAAGCATAACCTAGAAAAAAAGAAAACAGCCCAAAAAAAAGAACGTTCGCTAAAATAAGAAATAAATAAACGCTTATAATTTATATAAGGATATCTTTTTTCAAAAAACCCAGAAAACCTTTTACGCCCTTTAAAGTGTAACAAATTTAGCCTATAAGCTTGGTTTTTTGCTAGTCACTTTTCTTTTTTATTTGGCTTAAAATCTTTTTTTTTATTTGGCTTAAAATCTTTTTTTTTATTTAACAAGGTGGCATATTTACACAAATGCGCTACGGAAAATACATAAAAAGTTTTTTTAGTAATAAGCATACCTTAAAGTCTCCTAATAATATTAGTTCATTTATTCAACGCCATAAAATCAGAATAAATATAATTTAACTTTCTTAGCAAAAAGCGATAATAAAATGATTTAAAACAAAGCTTTCTTAAATCAAGTAAAAGATCCTTATAAAAAATAGTCAAATAAGAAAAAAACAAAAGACGAGCAGTAAAATCCATAAGAAAAGACATAATAAAAAGAAAATTTAAACGATACAAAAGATCGTTCCCTTGATCTTTTGTATTCTCAGTAAAAAAAAGTTTACCAGTAACCATAAAAGTGTAATTTCTGTTCAAAATAATATTGTCCAAATCTAATTTTTCCCAATAAAGTGTTATATCATCAAAAAGGTGTGACCAACCAAATAAAATATTAAAGTTAAATACATCCCATAATATAAGATCTAAACTTAACTTGTTATAAGAAAAAAAGTTAAAGTCATAATACAAATAATTAATCTTTGTCAATTTCAATGATAATCTAGATAACAAGAGTCTATAAAAAGCAATAGCTTCACTATACTCGTAACTTTCAAAAATAAAAAAATTAGAAAAAAAAAAACTATCAACAAACTGTAAAGATATTAGTTTTCAGATTTTATAAAGAAACTTAGTAGAATAAGGACCTTTGTTTTCATATTTAAATGACAAACTCGAAAATAAGCTAGAAGTCATGACTGTTCTATTCCATTGCAAACTATTATAAAATCTTAATATTGCAAACTCACTGATACTGGTTTCAAAAAAAAAAGGGTTACTCTGCTGTAATTCATTCATATAAATAAAAGGCCTATAAAAATTCCTAAAAGTAGGCCTACTAATATCAATTAATTGATCAACTTCAACAAACATCAAACTTGAATAAAAAAAAAGATAAGAATATAAACAATGAGAAAAAAAAAATACAAAAAATTCATAAAATTTTTTTACATAACCAAACAACTCAAAAACCTGAAATAACATTGCCTTATAAAGAACCAAATGTACTAAACTTTTATTAACATTTTTTATCTTTGACTCGTAAAAAAACAATCTATAGAAATTAAAATATCGAAAAAAAAACTTTCACAAAATTGGAAAATAACTAACCATCAATGAATAACTTGGCTGCCTTATACTTAAACCATATTTAAACTTGCGACTAGTAAAGCGAGTATTGTTAAACAAATACTCATTATACTTAAAAGCTCTGAAATACTCTAAGTTTGCCCTCAGCAAAATAAAACTTAGAGTATCTACCTTAAAAAAAAACTTATCATAAGAGAAAAAATATTTTTTTAAAAAATAAAAAAAATGATCTACTCTTAAAAATATTTTATCTGCAAATAAATAATTATAAATAAAAAACCTATAATCAACAACAAACATAGAATTTAAGCCTGCAACATATATAATTCGTCTATTACTTCTAAAAAGCAAACAAATAAAATAAAAGACTATATAATTAAAAAATAATTGTAAGTGTATTGACTTACGCAAACAAGAAAATTTAACAAATCCTATTTTTCAAAAATTATTTGCTTCTTCTAAAATTGATTCGGACACACTAGACAGAAAAAAAACACTTTTTTTTTCTGTTGCTATAGAAAAATATCTACAACAAAATGATTTTTTTTTTTGCAAAATTATTATTTTCTACCATACCTATGATTTTTTTTTATTTTTTATAACCTTTAAAGATTTTTTCTTAAGAAGGATCGACCATATTCCTAAAAATCTTGGTTTTCTATTTTTAAGCTTTTTCTTGTATTTCTTGTAAAAAGAAGACAAAAATCTAAATTCATCAAAAAATTTCAAAGAATTAAAATAATAATAAAGAGATATCTTAGGATTCAAAAACGCATTTTTAAGTTTAAAAGTTTGATCAAAAAAATTTCTTCTAAACAATGACATTACAATAAAATAAAATTTTGAAACAAAAAAATTAAAATTTTTAGAAATAAACATATTATATTTTTGAACACAAAAAAGCCTTAATCGATAACCTTTTGCTGGCACATTCTTAAAATTCATAAAAAAAGGTTTTTCCAAAAGTATCGTCCTGCCATAGGGGCCTGTTAGATTAGAAAAATTTTTATAAAGAAACCCCTTTTTTCATTTCTTCAAAAGATATTTATGTCAAAAAATCATAATATACTTTATAGGCCTAATATTGGCAACAAAATTAAGAGTTCTATTCAATTTTTTATAAAATAACTTCGCAGTAAAATTACTTAAAAATATAGAAGGATCATTAATAAACCTAACAATAAAATAGAATTTTAGTAAAGCTCTCTTTAAACTAATTCATTTGAAATTAAGTAATTTATTGAAAAACAACGTAAGCACTTTATTTGATATTAAAAAACCTTGCTTAAAAGATAAAATCATCCTTGAAAACAATTCCAAAAAAGAAAGAATATTAGCACTGAGACAAGCTTGAATTAAATACAGTATATTTAAATAAGACTCTTCGTAAAAAAAGCGGCCTATTCTAGCAGAAAGTGTCATAAACTTAAAATTAATAAACAATTTTTTTTGTCAATGCAACAAAAAGAAATTACGTGGAGAGAACAATGAAGAAGAATCAAAAGAATCAACAAAGAAACTTGTTGTTCATTTTTGAGAACTTAACATAAAAAAAACGTGATAAGGGAACTTTAAATTATAAATAGAATCATTAAATATATTAAAATCATAGTAAGAAGATAAACTGGTGTAAGAAGAAATAAAACTATCAATATTAAAATAAGATTTAAACATTATATGATTAAATCTATTAGAAGGAAGAGAAAGCTTCATGCACTCATCAGATAAATATTGAAACGCGCCCACTAATGTGGAAATTTTATCTTTAATAGACAAAGTGAAATAATCAACACTTTTATTTACTTCTAGAGCTTCATCAAACAAAGGACCTTTATTAAAGAAAGAGTTAAAACCCGAATTTTTAATTCCATTTCTATAAAGATAATTATAAAAAAAGAATGGTTTTGTCATCTTATTTAGCATTTTTCGAACATCAATAAAAAACATAGAGCTTAAAATTTTAAAATTAGTTTTCGAACCGGCCGTCAATTCAAGAAAACAAATATTCAATAGTGGCTGTTCTAAAAAATTATACAAAGCTAGTTCAAATCTATAGAAACAACCAGAATGATCATTAAAAAAAAAAAGGGTATCTCTAAAAATGAAGAACACCTACTATCACCAATAATTTTATTAAAAACTGAATTTTTGAAATGTAGAAGACTCATAAAAATTATTTCCTTGGTAGCTTACGTGGACGCACTCCATTATGTGCACATATGCGCCTCCTGCGTATAATTATGATTTGTATCCCAAAATAGCCAAGTTCCCTAATCAAATAATGTGCAGCCTGACTAACCTTTCTAGTCAAAACAAGCTCCAATGATTTTATTTTATGTTGCACGAAGAAAGGATAAATTTTTTTAATAATAAGTTCTATCGCTTGAGGAGCCGTCTTACGCCTACTTGTACCAGAAATACCTGATGACCCTGCTGTATGACAAATTATCAATTTATTATTATTATCCGTCAATGATAGCATAATATTAGTAAATGTATGTTTCAGAAATAACTTAAAATAATTATTATGTAAAAAATCAAAATCTGTAACAGATTTTGATTTATAAGCTTTTAAATTTATTGAAGGTAAGCGATTCATAAAATAACGGTTAAATATTACTTCTTAAGCCTGCGCATTGTGCCCGCATTTGTCCTCGTTCTTTGCCCACGAACAGGTAAATTCAAAGAATGACGTGCACCAACATAGGTATTCAAATCAATCAAATTTTTTATATTATTATTAACGAGCCTTTGCAAACGCACTTCACTTAAGCTCAAATTTTTCAAAAGGAAGAATACAATAGAAAAGTTATAAAAATTCAAGTTATTTATAAAAAATGGATAAGATAAACCCAATTTTGTAGTAATCAATGAAGCCTTATGCCAACCGATGCTTCAAATTTCTTGCAAAGAAGCAATTAATTCTTTATTTAAAGGTATATATTTATCACGAAATAAAAACATAACTAATAAAATTTTTTTAATGAAACAAGAAAACCTGTTTTAACTAAAATAGCAAAGTAAGGAAACATTAGACGTGTCTTTAATGTCCTACTGGCAGAGACTGATCAAATTTAAAAATGGAAAAAAAAAATACAACATCATTTAACAAACAAACTATTAATTTAGTTTTATTAAAATATAATATTTTTACATTTAACATAAAATTAAAGATTTTTTTTACCAATTTTTAACATAATAACTTGTTTAGGATAAACAAGTCCTCTAATACGATAAGCACTTAATTTTTTTAAAAGCAACAAATGAGCCAAAACCATTTTTAAAGCAAATAAATTATTACTTAAGATCAACAATTTTCGTTTGCGTGATTTTATTATAATATCATTAGGAGTATGCAAATAAAAAAAATTAGTGTTACCGAAAAAAAACCGAAATAAAGAACCCGATACACAAGTTATACGGTAACCTAATCCTCTAATTTTAATTTTAACAAAATTAAATAAATATAAACGCTTATACAAATAAGAAAAATGCTTCAATGTACTTAAAAAAAAAAAATGATTTAAAAAAATAAGCTCAAATTTATCCTTTCTTGAAACAAAAAAGAACAGACTAGGCATGCGTAAAATCAATATACCCAAAAAACCCTTAATAAATAACAAATTACTAATTTTAGAAAAATATATATCAAAATGATAAGAAAGTTTTAACTGCTTCTTCAAAAATATTACTAAACTTCAATTTTCAAAATAACTTCGCCGCCTACTCTATTTAAGAGCAAGCAGTCATTACTAGTCAATAAACCATGTTGTGTAGAAACAATATATATGCCTGTAAATGCTCGAGCATTATAATATTTACTCAAAGTTGATAACCCTCAGTAAATTCGTTTACCTGGTTTAGAAATAACCTTTAACGAATTTATAACTGTTTTACTATTTTTATGCTTTAAAAAAAACAAAATAGTATCCGAGTGTATGGTAAAACCACGTATAAAACCATTTAAATATAAAACATTAGCAATTTCAATAAGGAAACTACTACGACTTACAACAGCAGTCATAAAATGCGATCGTAATGCTACATTAATTGTAGAAACCATTTCAGAAACAAAATGATTTGAAGGCATAGTTAAAAAGATGATTTCCGCATTCCCATTAAATAGCCATTTGAAGCAAAGCGTTTACATTGATGTCTAGATAACTTGAAAAACCTAAAAATAGACTTAGAATATCCAGTGAAGATACAATAACGACGATAAGCCGAAGTTGAAGCAAACTTAGAAAATCCCCTTAAAATTTGGAAAAAATAAATACGAAAAAAAAATACAAATTGTTCACTAGATAACAAACTTTTCAACATTAGCTTATTCAATTCATTTATCTTAAAATAAAATTTATGCTTTCTAGCATTAAGAATTCATTTAAAAAAGAACATAATTATAAGAAAATTTTAAAACATTGCAATAAAAATTTAATTGATAAAGAATCACAACCGAAAATAAATAATTGTATATTAAAGGGATCCCTCAAATAAAAAAGACCAACACTGGTCTTTTTTTCAACAAAAACATTCATATCCTTAATTTTAAATAATATTGAAATCAAAAATCGTGTTCTCTCATTAACTTTTGTATCGAGATATAGAGGATCGAGTAAAGGAAAAACATCATTAACTAAAAACAATAAAGAAGAATAAATATCTTCTTTATTTAAAAAACACTGGACCTTTATAGTATAAGTTGTTTTACCTAAATCAAAAAAGGATTTATAACCTAAGAAAAAAGCTTTTTTTCCGAAAAAAAATTTAAAAAAATAAAAATAATTATAAAACTTGGGATCATTGAAGTCATCAAAATCTTTTAAAAAAAAAAACAAAACTATTTTTTTTAAAGAAGGTATCGTAAAGTTATTTTTTAATAAATTAAATTTATGCATCAATAAGAAACGTGACAAAAATATATAATTCAAAGGATAATCAATTGTATTCAACATAAATTAAACTAAATTATATGACGAGCAATACAACCCAAAGATGGTTGTTTCATACATAATTCTTTTAAAACGGGCCCATAAACTCTATTAGAAACAGGCACAGTTTTTTTATTTACAAGAACAACAGCGTTTTCATAAAACTTTATAAAGATACCAGGTATTCTACAAAAATTAACTTTTGAACGCACAAGCAATGCACGTGACAAAGAACCTCTAGAATAACGGCGTTTTTTTTTTGCTTTTATAATATTTTTATTTTTTATATTAAGCTTTTTCACTGAAACAAGAACAACATCACCCAAGTAAGCAATTCGCTTACGTATAGGACCAAAAACTTTAAGGCATTCCACTAAAACAACAGCTGTCTTATCTGTAACTTTTAAAATAGTACCTGCTTGTACCATATTATTAATAAATTAGCTTTACAATTGAAGTTTTAATGGGTAATTTACTACTAGCACTAGTTAAAGCTTTAATAGCAACATCCAAGGTTAAACCACTAACCTCATACAGAATTTGTCCCTGTCTTACTGGACAAACTCAAACTGAATGCGCACCTTTTCCACTTCCCATACGGGAACCCACAGGCTTATTAGAAAGCGAAAAGTTTGTAAAAAGATTTATTCACAAATTACCATTTTTATTACTACTCCTTCTTATGCTGCGCCTAGCAGCTTCTATCTGCTTAAAAGTTAGACGTCCTTCTTGTAAAGCTTTTAAGGCAAAATGACCAAAAAATGGTAAAAAAGAACGCTGCGCCTTAAGTCTTATGAAGACAGAAGCAGGTTTATGAAATTTTTTATACTTTAAATTACTAGGACTCTGTTTCATATATTGAATTAGATTAATTTAAAATAAAAATTTGTGTAATGAGGCTTTCTATATAATCACAATTTTATGGTTGCTGAGCTATTTCTGAGAGGAACTGTAAAAAAACCAAAATCAATAATAGCGCTTAATGTATTTAAAGGAACTTTTACCTGTCTAAACCAAACAGAGCTGGCGCGCTCTTTTCGAGAAAAGCGGCCCAAACAATGTAATTTAAAACCTATTAAATAACCAAAACGTCCAAAAGTAAATACTCTTAAGTTACGCTTATTTATTCTTGAATACAAATAATTATAATTATAAGTTAAATAATTTTGTGTAAGAACACTATTCAACAGGACATTTCTTAAAAAAAAATTACTAGTTGTATAATAAAGAAGTGATATTTTGTCAATTAAAAAAAAATTGAAGTTAGCATAAAAATCATTGAATAAATAATCAAAATAACTATAAAAATCTAACTTACTATAAAATTTAATTTGCGAAATGGCACTTCACATACCATTAAAATGCACACTTAAAGAAGAAAAACCACTACGATTCTTAACATACAATTTAGAGATATATTCGTTTGACAGAGAAAATCTTAATAAAGCATTTAATCCAACAAATGTATCAAAAACAAATCAACTAGAAGTATATATATAATAATATGAATTATACTTTGCGTAGATAAAAA
>Ga0170475_113946882_pt1 | contig 25692 bp, 21 predicted proteins | sample Soicark_Litter_5_FD_111474 | JGI IMG/M metagenome (GOLD analysis project Ga0170475, IMG submission 111474) | Avena fatua rhizosphere microbial communities from Hopland, California, USA. Combined Assembly of 48 SPs
CCCCTTTGCTACGGACCGCATGGTTATTACGCTAGTCTCGGAAACTATAAAAGTTACCCGCGTACACAAGAACCCCCTCGCTGATTGTTACCAGCGAAGGGGTTGAGGAAAGTGCTTTTGGGGTTACGGCCGCGGTCCCCCGATACAGAAGCTGCCGTTAATTTGGCGAACTTCTTCCGCTCACCGCGATGCTCGTTCCTCCGGCACCGGTGAATGAAATCACTTGATTGGTAGAACCAATTTGGGTCGGACTAAAGCGTACCGTAACTGTTTGGCTGCCATTTCGAGCGAGGGAATACGAACCGCCGCTCGTAATGGTAAAGGGGCCGGCCGGGACTGAGACTGCACCTGCCAAGGTTCCACCGCCAGTGTTTTGGACGATAAATGGAAGCTCCGCGGTCCAGCCGAGGGCCACTGCGCCAAAATCCCGTGTCAAAGGAGCGACGGAAATAACGGGTGGCGTTTGATTCTGGGCGGCGACTGTGAGTGGATGCGGGTACGCCAATGGTTGATATCCGGGCTGCGGAGCCCAAAACACATTGGTGTCGGTGAGCAGGAATGTAGCATCGGACGGATCTGAGAGGCTAAGTTGAGTTATGGGAGTTCCGTTTACAGTGTTGTTCCAGAGCCACATCCAGTGCTGGTCGTAACCTGGGTAGCTGCTCAGGAAGTGAAACCTTGAAGGGCCATCTTCTTCCTCGCTGAAAAGAGTGCCTTCAATGCCTTTGCCCACGTAGACATTGCTGTACATCAGGAATGTCCCGCCGCGCAAAAATACGGGCCTGCAATAGCGCGAGTAGGAGGCCGAGACGTGATTATCAAAGACGTTGTTGTACATCTCCATGCTGCGAGTCCCACGGTGAATGCCGGTGTTGTTCACTAAATCGACCGGCTCCTGGTTTCCGTGCATATCCAGAATAGGCGAAATAGCGAGAGCACTGTCGGAATTCGTCCAATAGTTGTTGCGGAAGACCAATCGCGCGCCGCGGCCATTCTCGAATGAACTCCAGAATTTGCTTCCCCAGGGATCCCACGACCCTGTGTTTTGCAGCAAGAACACACAATCCTCAACGACGGCGCAGTTGGTAGTGCCAAGCGTGAGCGGCTGTTGCCATGAAGTGTTCATGTGCGGATCAGGATAAAAACCAAGCTGCAAGTAATTGTTAATAAAGGTGCAGTGATCAATGAGTCCTGCGACCAACGCTTTCAGTGCTATCCCTTCGCGCCGGGAGTTGATTATTTTGCAATGATCGATTCGGACAGCGGCGTAAAGCGCGCCACCACAATCGATGCCACCGCCCGCCTGGCTGCCATTGATTGAAATTCCGGTGAGCCGGATCACCCGATTCGAAACGGCCGAAATAGTAATTGCCTGGCCGCCGGTAAGGGTGGTTAGGTTTACGTTTTGCAGATTGATAATGACTGTCTGGTCTATGCCTGCGCCCTGCACAGTAATGCCCTTGTTGATGCTCAGTGGCTCAGTCCAATAAGTGGTTCCCGCCGGCAGCAATACTGTATCGCCGGGAAGCGAATTGCTTATGGCGATTTGAACATCTTTCAGCAATAGGCTGACTGCATGGTTGGTAGCAGCCAATCCGGGACGCAACGTCAGGACGATTGTAAACAGGCAGCAAAGGAGGGCCCTAAAAAATGGGGTTGCCAGTTTCATAAGAACTTAGTTAGGGACGCTTACGGGAGAAGCCACGGGTGATGCAGTTCGCTCCCCCTGCTTTTCAAGCCGCGCACAAAGTTGATCCCAGCCGCGGAAGAGCCTCCATTTGAGTTTGTTGTAATCGCGCTGCGCTTTCTTCGCGGCCCTCCAGCCAAACAGGCTTTGGAGCCAGGAATACTTACCGGGAAGTTGTGGTGCCGCCAGTTCCGCCTTCAACTCGGTTCCCAGCGCCCGCGCGGCGTCCACCAAATCCGGCCGTTCGGGATAAAAATATATTAACGAATCCTGAAGGAACTTAACGGAGGCCCGGCGAACACGTTCGCTGTTTTCGCGCGCGCGAAGATGCTCAATTTGCAACCGCATCGACAGAAACTGAGAATTTAACTTCGCATCGTTCCGCCCCATGTAACTGAGACTCTGGAACCCGGAAATTCGATAGTACACTTTCGCCTGGGGGATGAATTCGACACGCTTGCTGGCAAGCAATACCCGCGCAAAGTACTCGCCGTCATCGTCAAGCGTGAGCCTGCAATCCCAGGGGCCTGCGGCTGAAGTCAGCTCCCGGCTCACCAGCCAGGTTGAAGTTTGAAGGAACGCGCCGCGTTCGAACTTGGCGAGCATCCACTCGACCGGACAAAACAGGGATGAGAAAGGGACGGGATGCCAGACCGCCTTACCAGGACGGAACATGAAATAAGCCCATGGTCCGGCAAGCAACAGGCGTGAATCGCCGGCCTGCTCCGAGCGTTGGACCTGAACGGCGATTTTTTCCGGGGCCAGCAGATCGTCCGCATCCAGCCACTGGATGTATTCACCCTGGCAAAGCGACAACGCTTTATTGCGCGCGGCCGCGGCGCCCTGGTTTGGTTGAGTATGAACCAAAACATTTGGGCCCGCAAAGCGGCGTGCCACCTCAAGCGTGCGATCAGTGGACCCATCATCTACAATGACGATCTCCTTTCTAATCCAGGTCTGCTGCAACGCTGACGCGATCGTGTCAGCAATCCAGCATTCTGAGTTGTAAGCAGGAATTAGGATGGAAACCAATGGTTTCACTTATCGAATCCCCAGATCAGGGCTAATCGATTGCGTTGCATCCAGCCCAGGTTGGCCAATCTTCCGTCCAGCCATCGCATCACGTGAAACATTGGGCGCGCGAAGCGTTCCCGCTTCGGGTCCCAGCCAAGCGCAGTTGCCCAGCAAAGTTGAGCGACGCGCAGAAAGAAATATTCGCGATGAAACGCCAATTTCGAGAAGCCGCATTGGGCGATGTAGGGCGATAACGAGTCCGGCTGGAAGGCGAAAGTGGAATCGGTCCGAACACGAGTGTAGGAGGACATCGATTTCCTGAGCAGCTTGTGCTTCACAGGATGCACGATGGTGCGTTTGACCGCTTCCCACGCGGGCGCATACGCATCATCAGTAAAACGACAGACGCCGTTCGGCTTGAGCACACGGCTGACCTCAAGAAAGAACTTCTGCCAGTCCGGCAGGAAGCCCACAAATTTGGTTCCGTAGATGACGTCAAAGCTCTGATCGGGAAAGGGCATGTGCATCGCATCGACCGCGTGGAATTCGATGTGTTCGCGATGCTTGTCCCAAAACTCGGAATTGCGGAACACCTCCTGCGCGCGGCGCGCGGCGACCAGCGAGAGGTCAGTGAAAACAACCGTTGCGCCAAGATGAAGGAAATAAAATTCAATGTACGAGGTGCCATTGCCTAGTAGCAGGACGCGTTTGCCCTTGAGAGGCGCCAGGTCGCGCAACATTGTTTTGCGCCATGGCACCACCTTGTCATCCCACGCTTTCTGCATATACGCCAAGCTGAGACGCGGGGTTTCACCGCGGCCGTAGACATCGTCGTAAGCGTCCCGCGCTTCTTTGATATTTATGTTAGCGGCGGAGAAATCATAGCAGCCGTCATAGCCTTTGAAACGATCGGTCTCACTTCCGGCGGCAGAAATGAGGTCCCCATTCACGTCTTGAACGAGGGGGGTCTTGTGAAAAGGATGAACGAACGATTTAACCATTGTATTTATTCGTATGCCAAAGCGCCAACACGCAGCTTACCCTGCGGATACAAACAAAACGCGAGGGGCCAGTGTACCGGGCTCCTCGCAGGTTGTATAGTTTTAACTGAGGCGTTCGGCGCTTGCCTGCGCCGGGTAAATTACTGAGAAACGATGCGCAAGCCGGTGGGCGCGGGGGGCCGCCCGGCTTGTGCCGTAGACACAACAGCTGTGCTCATGTCGGCCTGGATCTCAGTCACGCCAAGTGCCCGATTGTAGATGCGGACTTCGTCGATCGAACCGGCAAAATTGTGGCCATAGTAAGGATTACCTCCGATAAACAACGGGTCGGTCGAAGGCGCTATAGTCCCGCCCTGGGCCTGGCTGGCTGGTAGAACACCATTGGTGTAGATCCTCATTGTAGTGCCGTCAAACGTCCCGCACAGATGCGTCCACGTATTCAGCGGGAGCTGCGAAGGAGCGAACACGCCCGAGGGGGCCTGACTAACAAAAAACGAGGAGTTCAGGGTGGGCATTGCGTAAGCGTTCAAAAGGTAGGACAACGCTGTGTTCGGGCCACCTTTCATGATAATGTTTTCCCAATTAGTACCCGCGCGCGATGGTTTTACCCAGGCTTCCACAGTCATGGCGGTGCTCATGTGGAGCATGCTGGAATCAGGCACGGTAATCACCGAGCCGTCGCAGGCCATAGCGTTTCCGAACTTGCCGCCGCCGGCCGTTCGCGTTGCATTGCTCACGGTGCCTGAAAGCCCGTTTCCGGAAGCATCCGTAACAGTGGCGCCGCTGCTCTCCTCAAATCCGTAGGCGGCAACAAGGCCATTGCTATTGGCGAGCACGCTGATCTGGAGGGAAGTACTGGCAGAGTTCGTTCTATCCGAAACCGTGAGCTGGACGTTGTAGGTACCAACGTTGGTATAAGTCATAGACGGATTCGCGTTAGTGGAGGTGCGACCATCACCAAAGGACCATGAGTAAGTTAAGGACGTGTGCTCAGGATCCGAGGACCCAGAGCCGGTAAAACTAACGGTCAAGGGTTTCACACCTGACGTAACGTTGGCGGTGGCAACAGCGGTGGGCGCCTGGTTGGGCGAAATGCCGCCATCCGTGAAGGTAACCAGCGGATGTGGATAGACCAGCGGTGTGTAACTGGTGATTGGCGGGCTGGCGACCGGATATCCAGGAGCGGACGCGGATGGTGGCTGATAGAACACATTGACTCCGTTCAGCAGGAACGTGGAATCGTTACCTGGGAGACCGGAGTAATAAGATGTAATCGCCGGTGTGTTACCCCAGGTCCATAACCAATGCTGGTCATATCCAGGATAACCAGTCAGCAAGTTAAATCGTGAGGTTCCATCCTCTTCGTTGACTTTCATGCCGTTATCCCAGCCACCAATCCAGGTGTTGGAAAATGTGATAAGTACGCCGCCACGATAATACATTTTAACGCCCCCAGCGGCGGCACCATTGAAGATGTTTCCATACATTTCGAGTTGGCGGTTGCCGCGAACCCCTCCGGATGCAGTCAAGGTGTTGCTGTTGGTATCGACTCCGCCCTGATTCCCGTGCGCGTCAAAACAAGGCTGCATCGAGCTCGACCAGAAATTTGTCCAACGGTTGTAGCGGAAGACCAGGCGAGCGCCGTGGCCGTTCTCGAAACTCCCTTGAAATGGATGCCAACCGTTTGCCGTCTTCAAAAACACGCAGTCCTCAACCACTGTGGCGTTCGTGCTGCCGACGACGAGCGGCAACTGCCAGGAACGGTCCATGTTGGAATTTGGGTACATGCCAATTTCCAGGTAACAATCTTCGATTTGGCAATGGTCGATTACACCGTTCATGAAGCCGTCGACGTTCACACCTTCCATATAGCCATTAATGATTCTGCAATGGTCCACGCGAAAAAGTCCGTATTCGGAAATGCCGCTGTTGTTTACGTGAACGCCGCGCCCGACAGTGCCACCGCTGAGCGTCATGGCGGTAAGGCGGGTTGGTGCGGTCTTGGAAGTTGCCAGCAGCGTAAACACATCGCCGCTGCCGCTGGTGATAGTTGTAGCGCCGATACCAGCGCCTTTCACCGTGATTGGTTTATTAATGGTGACGCCGCCAGACCAGGTGGCCGAACCGGAAGGAAGGACCACGGTGTCACCAGCAGCCGCGAGACTGATGGCCGACTGCACCGACGCGGAGGACAAATCGGAAGCGGTGATCGTCGCCGCCCTCACCCCCGAGGCAGCCCCTAGAAGAGCAAGAAGTAAAACCGACTTCCGGGCAAACTTGCCCAAACCAAATGTCATGCCTCGACCAAAAGCCAGTCCCGTGCCACGGCCCAACAGATTCAATGTCATGCGAGGCACCCTACCTCGGGCACGGTTAGACTGCTACTAGGACTGTTCCTACGAGGGACTAGGGCCACCCTAGCGCGCCTAAGCCGTTGATTTTGAAGAACAAGCATTGCAGATAGCACAGATTAGAAACTCACATTGCTGGGATGACCGGCAAATACGGAATTCAACCCGTGGTGATTCATTGTGGCCGGAATCTTCCAGCCTGCGTAATTCCGTAAATCCGGTGGTTCTCGCAAACGAGACGCAGCCGCTACCCAAGACTTGCCTAAAAACTGGGCACCGGGGAACACAACCCGGGTTCTTCGGAAACCGGAGGAGCGCTTTCTCCCGCAACGCGTGCAGGACCTTCAGATTTCCCGGAGGCTGCGATTGGGCTCGCTCCGATACAGGTCGAGAAGAACAGCACCACTGCCGTCAGAAAGTTGGTAAATGAGTTTACGGTTGCTTCCGTCGCATTGTGGAGGGATGAGACAAGCACCATCCCGAGCGCGATCGAAGCCAAATCAAAATCGTGGGGCAAGGCACGCAACGCCTTCCGAGCACAACCAATAAAAAACATCGCTACAAGCCCAAGCCCAACCCAACCCATTTCCATCAGTACCTCCAGATAGCCATTGTGCGCCTGGCCAATGATATAGATCACGCGTTTTTCCGGCGTCCAGAATCCGCCAAAGCCACAGCCGAGGAGCGGGGACGCCTGGACCACCGGAACAAGCTGGCTCCAGATGTCGGTCCTTCCGGTAAAGGTGCTGTCACGCCCGAAGGCAGCCGTGACCCCGCCCAGCAGGCCGCCCGCAAGCGGCAAAGCAGTTCCGTATGCAATGAAGGCCATCACCATTCCCGTGGCCGTAATGGGGCTCATCGTTTTGCCGCGCTTCCTAAGCCAGGAAAGCCCGAAAAAAATAATGAGCCCGCTGCCCAGCGCGGCGATGGACGTAGAGGAGTAGCCGGAACTGGAGGCGTATTTGCCTGGTGGCCCTTTCAGCAGCACCAGAGTTAGCAGCAGAACGAAATAATCGGCATAGGTTTGATACTTGGAGGCAGCCACATTCCGGCCCTGTCGGCGCCGCCATAGAGTCCAAATGATGAAATAGGTGGAGATAAGACACAGGATCCCCAGCCCATTTTTCTGCGTGGAAACTCCAACCCACATAATATCGCCGGTCCAACGATTGAACTGCACTCCATACTCCGGCAGGTACTTCACCAGCACCATGGAAAGAGGAATGTTCACGTAGATCACCCGGCGAAGCACGGCTTCCAGGGCATGGGCGGGGTTGGCTTCGGTTAACACTACGCAGGCCATTGCTACCGCTTCAAACTCCCGCACCCAGCGTTTGAAGGAGACGAAGGGCATATCTGACCATACGACGCTCAGCAGCATGAATGTGAGAAGGAGCGCGGTCCACGGGTTGGCCCGCCACACGGCCGATATACTAATGTGTCGGCGCACGAGCACAACCAGGACGACTACGAGAAGGCCGGCAAGGAATGCCTGGTCCATCGGACTCGAGGCAGCATCCTCGGACACGAGCATCCACGCCGCGAGCGGACGGCCTGCTTCGTAAATCATCCAAAGCGTCGGGAGCCAGAGGACACGTGACAGCCCTTGCGATTGTTTTGAATCGCACCGCAGCAGGTAATAGATAAAACCTGCAGTCAGCAGCAAGGCCACACTGCGCATGAGGAGATGGAACGCCTGCCGGGCTCATGCCCGGCATCAGCGGAAGCTAAGAGCTCGTGGAAATGATTCGAAGGTTGGTTGGCGCTGTTGGCTTGGAACTGGTCTGGCCAGTTCCGGTTTCAAAGGCGCCGATGTCGGGCGCGGTGCCCGAATAGGGCATGGCAACGGCCTGTCCTTGTGTCCACGTCATGGTCGTATCTACAGTAATCGTCTTGCTATCGTAGTTAACGTTCGTGATCCGCACCACCTGCGTGCTGCCTTGCAGTTGAATTTGATCACCTTGCACCATGCCCCAACCGTCAAAGAAATATGTCGGTTCGGCCACTTGAAAAATTTTCCCCGACCCGCTTGCCGACGTAATGGTGGTCAGGAACACACCTTTGTCGATACACGGACTATTTGTCTTCAGATGGAAGTCAGGCACGGTTGAATCGTTCACATTCAAGGGCGAGGTGATGTTGACGAACAGGGGATCGCCGGTTTGTTGGAAGTTCCCTAGAATCGTCTGGTTCCCCAGGTTCACGCTGTAAGTGTTAATCGACGTGGGATTTTTATAGAAAATATTGTTCTTGATAGCGTTGCCGGTGATGGGCGCAGCATTGCCCCAGTTCGCCAGGCCAATCCCATCTTTGGATTCTGTGGGGCTCCCCGAATTAAATCCATTTGTATAAAAAGTGTTGTTGTAGATCATGTTATACTGCGGGGCAGTCTGGTAGTTGGCCACTGTGCCCATCATGATTCCGGACTCTGTGCAGCCATAGAAACAATTAAAGCGCACGATGTTGGAAAGGGTGCAGAGGTTCAAGCCGGCACCCCCCGCTCCGAGAGTCGCGGGGTTTCCTGTATAAGCGACACGGTTCCCCTCAATCAGGTTACGAGTCGAAGTGTTGGCGTAGCCGCCGGTTATCATATCGCGTTCGCCATACCCGTTATACCAGTTCTCGTTATGGAAATAATTGCTCCGAACGATGTTGTGACTGCCCGAAATCGCAAAAACATCATGTCCCCCGTGGAAAAACGTGCTGTTTTCGACCACGTTATAATCCGAGTGATCGGTCGTCGAATAATCGTCCCCGATGTGAAAGCACGTGCCGGAATCCGAGGAACTGGTAAAGTAGCCGAAATTGGAAAAAACACATCGCTGAATGCGGTTCGATTGCGAGCTAAACCCCAACCACGAACCGCTCCAAATCCCCTGGTTGCGCATCTGATCGAAAGTGCAATCCGCAACAATGTTGTTATTGGCCGTTTCGAAATCCAGAAACTCATCGGCATGATAAAAATGGAGACCCTGGACAGAGATGTAGGATTTGCTAATCAACTGAATGGCACGCGTCGTCTCTGCAATGGTGACGCTGTCGGTGCCGTAATTGCGATAGGTGATGTAAGCAGCGGAATTGCCTGAACGCGCAGGCGCGACGAAACTCGAGTACGTGCCGGCCTTAATATAAACTGTATCGCCGGCCACCAGTGTCTGGTTGGCCTTAGTGATTGTCTTCCAGGGCGCAGCAAGCGTTCCCGCGTTGGAATCGCTGGCATTTGCATCCCCGGTGGCGACGTAGTAAGTGGCCGCGCCAGCCGAAGCAGTAAGGCCGAGAAGAAGCGCTATTAGGCTCCATCCCGTAAAGGTGGACTTCTTAACCATCATCGTTCCCCGGGTGAATTCAAGCAGGTTTCGTGCTAAGGCGAGAACCCGGGAGGCACGCAAATACTCCAAATACATAGAAGTGATCGTCACCCGATGACCTTAACTGGCAACAGATTTGCCTCAAACAAGGAGTTTTCTAGGACAGACAAGGAAAAGTGGGACATCAGGTCCGGCGGCGAGGCATCCACGATAGCTCTCAGCACTATCCGCTAGCTCTACCGCTGCGACCAGGCTTTCAGGACAAACATCCGCCAGATGAAATCGCCATTGTCTTGTTTGCTTTCGCTGTTGACCGCCACGATCTCCTGAATAACCTCTCGCTTGAGGCCAAAATCTTTCGCGGACAACTCCCGCATCCGTCCGTCAAAATCCTTTTGCTTGAACCACTCACGGAGCGGCAGCTTCAACGACTTTTTCGGTGCCTTGAGCAACGATTCGGGCAGCTTCTTTCCGTAAGTTTTTTTAAGGAGGTTTTTACGGTTGTAACCCGGGAGCTTTACGTCCTTGTGAACCCGGCAACCCAACTCCACCAGGCGATGATCGAGGAACGGCACCCTGGTTTCCAGCGAGTGCGCCATGCTCATCCGATCAACTTTCGCCAGCATGTCGTCCGGCAGGTAAATCTTTAGATGAAAGTACATTAACCGATAGAATGGGTCGGTATATTGGCATTTGGTCATTACCTCCTGCACATAATCTTCAATGGAAAGTTGAGGCACCTCGGTCGGCACCAGGCGGCGAATCGATCCGCGATCCAAAAGTGAAAGCTTCGAAATAAACCGGTCGCTAAATGTTGCGCCCGAGAGATCCAGCAACCGTTTGAACCGGTTCATTTTGTAACGCGCGCCGTTCCGTGTCACCAGTGTGGCCAGGTTTGCCGACTGATACAGGCAAGCGCGGATAAACCCTGGCACTTTCCCATACTGTCCCGCGATTTTCTCAGTGACGTAACTCGTGTAGCCAGACAGCACTTCGTCTCCGCCATCTCCTGTGAGGGCCATAGTGACGTTCCTCCGGGCTGCCTGCGAAACGAGTCCAACCGGCACTGCTGAAGCGTCGCCGAACGGCTCGTCGAAATGCTGCACAATTTGCTTCAGCGATTCATCGAATGTATCGGGCTGGGCCAACTGCTCGTGGTGGTTGGTGCGAAAATGCGTGGCTACATCGCGTGCCAGCTTGCGCTCATCGAAAGTTTTTTCTGCAAAACCGATGGTGAACGTCTGGACTGGAGCGCCATTTTGTTCGGCCATCGCCGCCACCACACTGGCCGAATCGAGGCCTCCGCTGAGAAACGCTCCGAATGGAACATCGCTGCGCATCCGTATGCGCACCGAGTCTCCAAAGTAATTGCCGAAATCCTCGTAGATCCTTTTGGCGTCGGTTCGCATCTCGCGTTCCGGGATTGACGGGATCTCCCAGTACGCTCGCTCCGTGACGACGCCGTCCTTCACGAGCAGGAAATGGCCGGGCATCAACTTGGAAATGCCTTTATAAAACGTGTATGGCGCAGGCACATATCCCAGCGAGAGATAGATATGCACGAGATGGTCGGCTTTCTCAAACTGCGCGTCCGAGGCAAGGATGCCCTTTATTTCTGAGGCGAAATAGAACGTGTCTTTCCGCATCGCATAGTGCAGAGGCTTCTCGCCCAGACGGTCCCGTGAGATGAAAAGGTGTTTTTTGCGAGCATCCCAGAGTGCAAACGCCCACATGCCGTTAAACTTTGCCTGGCAGTCGAACCCCCATTGCTCGTAGCCACGGAGGATTACTTCCGTGTCCGAAGAGGTCTGGAACTTATGTCCGAGGGATTCCAATTCCTGTCGTAATTCAATGTAGTTGTAGATCTCGCCATTGAATGTGAGCGCGAGTGACTTATCCGAGCTTAGCATTGGCTGGGCGCCCGTGGAAAGATCGATGATGGCAAGGCGGCGGTGGCCAAGCCCAACGTTTTTGTCGATGTAGATGCCTTCGCCGTCCGGACCCCGATGCGCCATCACGGTGGTCATCCGCTGTAGGATCAACTCGTTGACAGACCGTTCCGGGTCGGAATGTAAAATGCCGGCTATTCCGCACATATCATTTCGTCACGTACTTTTGCCGCACAAAATCGATGCGGCAGAGCGCCAGCAGCTTTCCAAGATGGTCGCAACTCCGGATCAGGAATTTGGCAAAAACATGTCGACCAGCAATCCAGGAAAACGGAAGCACCAGGGTGTAAAGGCTGCAGGCCGCGAAAGATTTTAACAGTCCGAAGGTGCTTCCGGCCGGGCCGTTCAGCGCGACTTTGCCGCGCAGCAACGCGCGCTTGAGCTGGAACTTCAGCCTCGTCCGCTCGATTGGAACAGTTTCATGCACCAGCGCTTCTTCGCACCAAACGTACACTCTGCCCTGCTCCATCGAGCGCCGGAAGAAATCAATGTCTTCGCCGCCGCTGCCGAATTGCGCGCGAAACGGCCCGTCCACCTCGGTCAGCGCGGCCCGGCGCAGCAACACGTTTCCTGTACCCGTCTGGCGCCAATGCAATCGCCGCCCGGTCTCAAAACCGGCGCCGTTGGGTCGGTCAAAGGCTCCGCATTTCAACATCCACTTTGGCGGCTGGGTCGTGAAGCGAGGTTCCACCGGGCCAAGCACGCCATCCACTTTGTACGCCTCCAGCGTCTGGAACATCTTTAAAAGCCAGTCATCAGGAGGCACCTCGTCATCATCAATAAAGGCAACGAGGTCTCCGCTCGCATTGGCCACCGTACGATTCCGGGCCAGCGCGATACTCTGCTCCGGCTCGACTGCATACTGCACTTGGGTGGCATGGCCGCGCGAGAGACACTCCACAGTCTGGCGGCCAGACTGGTTGGCATCGTTATCCACAACCATGATGGAGTAAGAGAATTTGCCATCGGTCCGCTGCCGCGAAAGCGCTTCCAAAAGCGCGTTCAGGTACTCCGGACGTTTAAAAGTGCAGACGCAAATCGAAATGCAGGTAAGGGCCCGCGCCGGTTTTTCCAGCTCAGGCTTTGACGCTAAGGTTTCCATTAAGGCAAAACTCTCGAGAATCGCTTACTGACGAGCGGTAGCAACATCCGGTTCGGTCGGCCGATTGGGTGTTCGTCCAGCGGCATCGTTCCTCGAAATGCCAGCATGGCCGTTTGCGTCAGCCGCAGTCTGCTCATTGAGTTGCTCAAAGATGATTCCCATAATACGGCTCGTCAGCACAATCTCGCGATACGGAATCGGCAAAGGCGCCTCACCACGGATCGCGGCATAAAATGTCTCAATCAGGTTCTTCATGCCTGACTTCATATGAAAATCATTCCGCAGAAATCTGCGAAGGTTCCCTGCAAAATTTTGCAAATGTTGCGCGGAGAAATTGAGCGGCGGCACGAACTTTTCCGCGTAGCTTTTCAGCGTTTTGCCGCTGCACTTGGTCAGGATCTGGTGATCCTCATCCAGAATCAGTCCGTTCTTCGGGCCATAAAGGCGAAGTTCATGTAGGGAGGGCCGCATCTGCGACGAAAAGGTGAAGTACGCAGTGTGGCCTTGGCGTCCCTTGATCAAGACTCGCAACTCGTCGATGATTTCCGTTTCTCCCATCGCTTGCAGCCTGGGGCTGACAAACCCGCTCGCAATTATCTGGGGAGCGTCATCCGGGAAAAACTCCGCGATCCTGGCGATACCGTGGCTGATGATATTGTGCAGCAGCTTGCCTGGAAGTTTTCGGACCCAATGCGCTTTGTTTCCAAGGAAGGCTTTCGCATAGGCAGGATCGGCAAGGTCATAGCAATAATAGCTCTCCATGTGGACCGGAGCCCCCCCGAGGTAACCGCTGCGCACCAACTCCCGCATCCGCCTGGCCACATGGCTAAACTGATCATCATGACCGGCCGTGAGCTTCAGGTTCTTCTGCTCGGCCAACCGAATGAGTTCCTCGGTCTGGGCTGTGTACAGCGTGAAGGGTTTCTCGATGTAAACGTGCGCGCCGGCGTCCAGGCACTGCTTGCCCAAGTCAAAATGGCTCTGCGGCGGAGTGGTGATGTGGACGACGTCAGGCCGAGCCTCGCGCAACATCTCGGAAACATCGTTGAACCAGCGCTTGATCGGAAATCGCTCGAACAACTGCTGCGCCATCAACTCTTCGCGATCGCATACCGCGACGATTTCGCAGCCTTTGATGCGCTGCAACTGCGCCGCGTGCGCATCCGCGATTTTACCGCAACCGGCTATGGCTACCTTAAGCATGCTTCATCGCCTTTCGGCAGCTTTCGAAATATCGCTGCAATGCTTCCGCGGAATTGATTTTCGGCGTCCAACCCGTTCGCTGCTTCAGTTTCGCGTTCGAATACGCCGTGGGTTTCCAGAAGCTTCGCCAGGCCGCGCGGTTGTACGCCGGCGGCAATTGGCCTTGCGACCATTCCGAGTATTTCTCCCACAACCAGCAGAGTCCATAGCTAATTGGATGCGGCAAGTAGATGGAGCGAAAGTTCCGCACCTGCTTCTTGTATTCGCCAAGGAATCGGCGGCTGGAAGGAAGTTCATCGTCTACGACGTTGAAAACCTCACCCTCGATTCCATGGGTAATGCCGGCCAGAACGATTGCCTCCGCGCAATTCTCCACATAGGTAAGCGGTATGCGGTTTGACCCGCCTAAGTGCAGAAATATGCCAAATGTGCCGATCCCAATCCGGCCATGAATCGCGGTGTTGCCGGGCCCATAAACAACTCCCGGTCGGACGATCACGTACGGCACTTTGTAACGCTTGCCGTAGTCTGCAACAATTTGATCCTGTTTCACTTTGGCGAAACAGTACGCGTCCCCACGGCGATGCGGCTGATTCTCGAGCGGGCAGTGCTCATCCAGCGGTGCGCCACTTGGTTTATCTCCTACAGAATAGACGGAGAAGGAACTAACGCTGACGAACCTCTTGAGAGTCGACTGCAATCGAGCCGCTTCCAATAAGTTTCGCGTCGTCACGACCGAGTTCAGAAAAGCATCCGGGAATGACTTCGCTCCCCTCCCCGCTGCAAGGTGCAGAATAACGCTCACGTCCTTTACCGCGCGCGCGCAGTCATCTTTTGAAAGAAGATCTCCGGCGACCACTTCGACCCGAGCACCGTAGCGGCTTGCGAGCGCTTCAAACCGCGCCAAATCGCCGCCTCGCGCAAAGCAGCGTAGGTTCTTGAATCCGCGCTCAAGCAGATTCTCCACGACGCGCGAGCGGATGAATCCCGCGGCTCCCGTGATGAGGATCGGCTCCTCGTGACGCACCAAGGGGGTGACACTCCGAGCAGTAACTCCGTTGCTGGATGATGAAGCCATGCTCAATGCCCGTGCGTCACGTCTTCCGAGCGATCGCCAACCGGTCGAAAGATAAAACGCTTTAGCCGCTCCATCTGTTCGCGCCGGCGAAATTTCATAAGCTCGTCAGAAACGGTTCTTGGGCGGCGCTTTGCCATTGACCAGAAATAACCCGCGAGCACCGCCGATCCGCCGATGACGTATGGCGGCTTGGTCATCTGATAAAGCCAGCGAAAGATCTCCCAGAGCGGATGCCCTCCCAGGCAGTAATCCTTTTCACCATCTTTAAACTTCGCCTTCGTGTGGCTGTATTTGGCCGTACCCATTGTGCGGTGGTGACCAAAGACGCGCTCCGGGAAACACCGCGTCTGCCAGCCATGCATTCGCGCTTTGATCACAGCCACGTGATCGATTCCACCTCCCTCTGCCGGAACATACCCGCCAATTTGTTCAAAACATTGCCGCTTGAACAATTGAATTTGTCCAGAAACGTGCTCGATACTGGTGAACCGGTAGTTGTACTGCTGCGAATCTTCGATGAAAGCAGTACCACCCACGCCCAACTTCTGATTGCTGGAGAACTTCCCAAGCAGGAATTCAAAATAGTCCGGCTCAAAGGAGACATCGGCGTCGAGGTTCGCAACGATGTCGTAGTCTAAATCTTTCACGCGCGCGAGTCCCGCATTGAATGCCAGGACCTTTCCCGCGAAATGCCGTTCCTTCCGCTCAGGCATTCGAAGCAACTCAATCCATGGATGGTTCACCGCGTACTTTTGGACCAACTCATCGGTGCCATCAGTCGAGCCATCGCTGACGACCACCCAGCGCAGTGGTTGAACCGTCTGAGCAATCACCGACTTGAGTGTGAGTTCGATAAACGCCGCTTCGTTACGCGCAGGCGTAATTAAGACGTAGTCAAGATGCGCGGGTTTGCTGGGAGCGATAAGAGTTTGAACACTCATGCCACAGCTTCCTGCAACTTTCCGGCGAGCGACACTCTGGCTGCCTTTCGCCATAAGCCATGTTCAACCAGGGTGGCCAAGGCCAAAAGCATCCATGCTTGTCCCCAGCGCATATAAGGGATCTTCACCGTGCCCCATTTCTGCTTCTGATGATAAAAATACCCTCGTTCGTCCCAGAGATTGGCCATCGCCCACCTCAGCACAGAAATCGCGACCGGCACCGCGGCAGGGTCAACATCGCGAAACGTAATCAGCGTTATCAAGCTCTGTGCTACGCTATGCACGTCCACCGGATTGATGCGGTTGTGGTAATACTTCGCCGCGCCATCAGGCGCGAAGAAATGGGCGAGGTAGTAATCAAAGCCTCGCTTTAAGATGGTTTGAAACTCCACCGTTTCCGTCAACTCACCTACAGCGCGTAATCCGCAAAGATTGTAACCAGTGTGAAAATTATCGATCCAGTTCTGGGTAGGAAGTTCGCCGTAAAGCCAGGAACCATCCTGCCGCTGTTTGCCGGCTGAATAGCGAGCCGCCTTTAATGCGGGTTCCAGGTGCCTGGCCTCTCCTGTGTGCTTCCAAACCCTGCAGAGAAGCGCCGCCGCCAGAAAATTCGCGTTATGAACTTGGGACCGTGCGGACGGAAGCGGATAGGCAAATCCCGCAATGTCGCCTTCAGTCCAATACAGCTCATTGACAAGGTAATCCGCCGCGCTCACCGCCGCCTCCAGGTCACGCGCCTGTCCTTGCGCTTCATACAAGTCGAGCAAGGCATCGGCGACAAAGGTGGTGCAAATGAGGTTTGGCGTTCCGCGGGGCACCAGGACATTTCGCCCCTGCCATGGGAAGCTATAACCCCAGGACCAATATCTCTCGCCAGGTGAACGCAGTTCCAGAATGTGACCCCTAAGTTGGCTAATCAACTCCTCGCAACCGTCGAAACCGCAGCGCTGCAATCTCAGGAGGGCCTTAAGGAAAGCAAGCCCCTTGGGATTTTTTGTTTCCGGCACGAGCAACAATGGCCGCACGTTGACCGGACAACGCTTGATTGCCTGGGTCATCCCCAATCGCACCACTTTCAGGTCAAGAAATGGAAGGGCTTTGAAAATCCGGCTGTTCAGTGCGTCATAAGGATCATATCCCGCCCAGTGCTTCGACTCGCAATAACGCAGCAATTTCTCTGCAGTCGCGCGGACTACAGGCGATTCAAAGCCATCGATTGCAACTCGATTTGCCATTCGCAAGGGCGCGCGTGTTCAGATTCCTGCGAGTGCCGGGGTCGCGCCTGCATTCGCGCTCACGCCTGAAGCCGAAGTAATTTCGAGCAACGTGCGTTCGGCGGTCCGCCCATCCCAGAAAGGCGGCACACTGCCACTGCGCTCACCCGCGCTCAGCACCGCCTCAATATCGGTTCGCAGTCGCGGCGGCGAGGTCAAACGGTTGCTCCCGAGAGTCAATGTGATGGGCCGTTCTGTATTGGGACGCAGGGTCAGGCACGGAGTGCGGAAGAACGTTGATTCTTCCTGCAGCCCCCCTGAATCGGTGAGCACGAAACGCGCGCTTTCGGTCAGGCACAACGAATCGTGATATCCCAAAGGTTCTAGAATCTTCAAGCCCTTCGCCGACTCAACGGAAATACCGAATTGCCCAAGCATTTTCCGTGTGCGGGGATGCATCGGAAACACGATGGGAAAGTCCTGCGAAAGCCGCGCCAGCTCTTTCATGATAACACCGAGGTTCTCCTCCTGATCGACGTTCGACGGCCGATGAAGCGTGACATAAACGAACGGTCTACCTTCCAACCCAAGCCGCTTCAATGTGTCGCGTTGGCGCGCCTTATCCATGTTCTGCACCAGCGAGTCGATCATGATGTTGCCGACGAGCTTGATTTTATGATCCGCTGCGCCCTCGCGGCGGAGATTCTCATTGGCATCTTCAGAAGGAGTCAACAGCAGGTCGGCCAGCGCATCCGTAACCAGACGATTGATTTCTTCCGGCATCGTGCGATCGAAACTGCGCAACCCGGCTTCGACATGCGCAACCTTGATCCCAAGCTTGGCCGCCACCAGCGCGCAAGCAACGCTGGAGTTCACATCACCGACTACGACTACCCAGTCCGGCTTCTCCTCCAGGCAAACCGGCTCGAACTTCATCATTATTGTCGCCGTCTGCTGCGCATGTGAGCCGGAACCGACTTCCAGGTTGATGTCGGGTGCCGCAATGCCTAATTCGGCAAAGAAGATCCCCGACATCTTCTCGTCATAATGCTGGCCGGTATGGACCAGCTTGTATTCGACGCGGCGGGTGGCCGCTTGGGATGCCTGCGTGCGAATGCATTGGATCAGCGGCGCCACCTTCATGAAATTCGGGCGGGCGCCGGCGATGATAATTAACTTCAAAGCTCGACTCATCACTAATACCTACGCATTGGTCACTTTGGCCGCTGCCGCTATTCGGAAGCTCGCTGCACATTCCAACTCCGCGATTTGCTCGATGTGGGTTACGACCTCAGCCAATGCGCTGGCAGATTTGCTGGATTTGCTTGCATTCTTATCGCGCCGGACAACCGCAATCTTCGGCGCGACTTCTTCCACGCCGCGGACCATGAGCAATCGTCCCTGTTTCTCCAGCTCCCGATCAACCGCTCCCATTTTGCCGCGGAAGATGCTGTATACCGGAATTCCAAGTGCCGCCGCTTCGCGGTTCATGGTTCCACCGCCGCTGACTACCAGGTCTGAGTGCCAAAGCAGATTCAAGCCGTCCACAGCTCTCTGTGGGACAATAACTTTGCCGTTGGTAAACCACTGAGGCGAGCTCGCGCGAATTTGCGCCTCCTGCGATTTATTGCGCGGGAGCAGGACTACTTGAAGGTTTTCGGCCAGGACGGCCCGCTCCATAAATGAGTTAAACAACAGCTCGCTTTCCGGGTTGTGGTAATGCGCTTCGGTTGCGGGCGGCCGAACCGTTGCCACGATGGCGGAAGTGTTCAGACCCAGTTCTTGTGCCAGTGAAGCATCCGGACGGAACTCGGGCGCATAAACATCTTCTTTGATCCCGTGATAGGTGCGAATGCGTTCTTTGTCTTTGCATTGCAGGCTTTCATTGAGCAGCACGTCCGGCACGATTTCCCACCGGGGACGCAGCAACCAGGGAGTCTGGGCATGCTCGTAGTCCATGATCATGACGGTGGGGATCCGCAGCAAATTGCAGAGCAGAATCTGCGCTCGAGAACCGTGCGAAACTGCCAACTGCGGCTTGGAACGCAGCACAACCGGAAGCAATTGCACGCTGCGCCAGATGAGGCCCAGGACTTTCATCACCGAGTTCTTGCCATAATGCCGCCCAATTGCTTTGGCCGGCAACCCAAGCTTCCTGGCCAGGTCACAAACCTGGAAGGCATCCCTCGCGGTAAGTACGACGTTGAATCCGCGCCGCTCCAATTCGCGAACAATCGGTTTAAAAAATGGAACGTGCGGCGTGTTGTCGAGATCGATCCAGATGTTCATATACCCGTTTGATAGTTACAGCGCGAGCGCTGGCCCGGAGTTCGGCAGACTTCGTCCCCGTCAATTCGCGTTTCGCACGATTGATTCCACAAATGAATAGCAGTTCTCATGCTCATACCAGGTACTCCGCGGTTGACTAACGGGGCGGATCGCAGAGGTTGCATTGTTTCGCACAGGTCCTTGCCCCCGGTGATCTACCCCTCGTGCGCAAGCCTGGCCGGCACATAAGGCCGATATCGGTTTAAAACCGGTGCGACTTTCGCTTTCGATTCCTGCAACAGCGAATTCGCCCGTGCTGCCGCCGCCTGGCCGGTTTTTTCCGATTCGACAATCAGCAGCACGAGGTCCAGATGATTGCTGAATCGCTGTGTCGGAGTCGTAGGCGCAACCGGCGGCATATCGAACACGATGTAATTGTAATCGCTGGCCTTTAGTTCCGGCACCATCTTTACCAGCCGCGTCTGCGTGGTGGTTGCCAAAGCTTCCGGGTTCTCCGTGACCGACGCGACGTAAAGATTGTCCTGCACCTTCGAGCCATCCCGCTCTTCCAACCGCAGCGCCTGGCTAATGTCTACCTGACCGGAACCGTTGGTAAACGCTTTGGCGCCCTCGCGGTTCATGTCGACCAACAAAACGCTTCCCTCGCCGGATTGGGAAAGCGCCGTCGCGAGTCCGCGTGCCAGGGAGCTTACGCCAGCGCCATGATGCGGGCTTGTCACCCCGACCAGTTTCGGCTTTTTCGCCTGCTGGTTTGCCAAATCGAAATACGTTGCGACGCGCTCACCAAGCCCCGCAGTGTAGAAGTCCAGCGCGTTCTCAGGTTGCCAGGCTGCAACAGCCATCGAATCCGAGGTGTTTCCGCCGCCAAAATCAGGTCCATGCAACTGCGGCAACCCCGCCACGCTATCTGGAATCGTGAGAAACACCGGCTCTTTCAGCTTGCGCTGAATGTCCACCGGCCGTCGCAAACTCCGGTCCCAAAATAAATCGATGAGGAACGCAAGGCCTACCCCGGCAATGACGAAAGCGAAAAATGCCCCGCCGACCAGCTTCAAAAACTTTTTCTGATCCAGCGCAGGAGGACTGGGCGAGTCGAGGACCGTGATGTTGACCGGTTTGCCCGAGCTTAATTCCTGGGCTCGCGATTGGCTGTCGACCGCGTGCATATAGCGAGCATAGTTTGTTTCCTGGAGCTGTTTTATCCTTTGCAGGTCGGCCAGCATTGGCTCCAGGTCCATCACCTGGGTAGATGAGGCCGTCAAGTTGCTCAGCATCCGTCGCGTTGCCTGGACGTTGGCTTTGAGCATATTCATCTTGATAAGTTCCTCGCCCGGCGAGTTGGTCCCGCCAGTAGTCAGATCCATTTTGGCAAGGGCCGGGTATTGCAGCTCTAATTGGGCCTTCCGCGCCATGGAGGCATCCAGCCTTGTTTTTGCCGCGCGCACCGTTGGGTAAGCGGCGGTGTAATGCTGCTGTAGCTCCCTTAATGAACGGTTTAGACTGTCGTGGTCATTGGCGATCTCACCGTACTCCCGTATCACCTCAGGCGGGGGTATTTTTTCGATCCCGGACGTGACACCCCCGGGACGTTCTCCGGAATCGCCCAGCACGGACTGCCGGGCATCTAATTCGACTTCCTGCTCGTGCAACTTTGTTTCCCAGGAAGCAATCTCGGTTTGAATTCCCTCTTTTTTCGCTTCCACGGATAAAATATTCGCGTGCGCTTTGATGTTTCGAATATTGTCCTCCGTAGCGGTTAGGTCTTTGCGGGTCTGCTCGAGCTTCTCTTCAAAAAACTTATTCATCCCGGCGTCGCCATGCACAGCTTGATGTTTTTCGATGTAAGCCTTAATGACCGCCGACAACACATCCTGCACAATTCTTTTATCATGGTTTCGATACGAGATCGTGAGAATCGGAGTGCCCATTGGGATTTCTACCTCCAGGCCGCCGCCCACAATCGCAGCCGCTGTCCGGAGGTCATCTCCCTTGTTCTGCAAAATGCGGGCCGGACCGACCATTCCCGCGGCGTTCATGGCGACATCGCCCGTCTTGACCACCTCTTTTTCAGTGGTCAACAAACCGGAACTGGTGGCCATGGGATTAACCGCGACCTCGGGATTTACGGCCGCCTGCGGACGGTCCTCTACGTAATGGATCATCAGCTTGGCGTACGACGTGTAAGCCGGTGGACGCTTGAAAGCGACCGCACCGGCAGCAAGCAGCCCAACGGCAATGAACGACAGGATAAGCCATTTGTGCCGAAACAAGGTATAGAGCACATCGTCCGCGTTCATCCCTCCTCCCTGCTGGGGATTTCCGGCAACGGAACTATGATTCTGACTGGGATTCATCTGGTTAAACGCTCTTCATTATTCCAATCAACTTGGCTCAATAGAGCAAGCTTTCCTTTAGCGTTTCGACCACGAATTGAATCAGTTCGGGCCGGAGTTCTGGATACATCGGCAGCGAAAGAAACTCGCGCGCACACTTCTCCGCAACAGGGAAATCTCCTTCTCGGTGCCCCAGGAAGTTGTAGGCTTTTTGCAAGTGAATCGGCACTGGATAATGTATCCCGCAATTCACTCCTCGCTGCGCCATGCGCTCGCGCACAGCATCGCGCTCCGGCACGCGCACTGCGTAGATATGAAACGCATGAACGCTGTTCGGTGCCACCTGCGGCACAACCACTCGCGCATCACCCGCCAGCAATTCTGAATATAAGCGGGCGTGTGTCCGCCGCGCGTTATTGGACTCATTCAGCTTCTTTAGCTTCAGGCTCAACATCGCTCCCTGGATGCCGTCCATCCGGGCGTTCCACCCAATTGTTGAGTGCTGGTATTTCGCCGCCTGGCCATGATCCCGCAACGCCTGCACCTTGCTCCACAACTCGGGTTCGTCGGTGCTGACCGCTCCTGCGTCGCCCAACGCACCCAAATTCTTTCCCGGATAAAAACTGAAGCACCCGGCCACACCCAGGCTCCCTGCCATCCGCCCTTTATATTCTGCTCCATGCGCCTGGCAGGCGTCCTCCACCACCGGCATTCCATACTGCCGGGCGATTGCCAGGATCGGGTCCATGTCCGCCGTCTGGCCAAAAATGTGAACCGGAACGATCGCTTGCGTTCTCAGCGTAATCGCTTCCTCCAACTGTGAAGGGTCAATCGTGTAAGTGTCCTCCCGGATGTCCACGAACACCGGTTTCGCGCCGCATAAGCTGATCGCCTCAGCCGTGGCCATGAAAGTATTTGGCGCCGTGATTACCTCGTCTCCGGGACCAACCCCCAGCGCCAGCAAACTCAGCCACAGCGCATCCGTTCCGCTCGCCACACCCAGCACATGCCGCGTTCCGAGGAAACCCGCAAACTCCGCTTCAAACTTTGCGACGTAAGGCCCACCCGCAAACGCGCTCGTCTCGGTCACTTCGCGAAAAGCGTGCAGGAACTCGCCCATCATCGGCTCGTGCTGAACCTTGAGGTCCATGAATGGGACTTGCATGCGCTTCCTATCCAGCCTTCTTGCGCAACGCTCGCGCCGGGTTTCCGGCGACAGTAGCGCCTGCCGGAACGTCCTTTGTCACTACACTTCCGGCGCCCACGATCGCTTTTTCGCCAATCGTTACGCCACAAAGAATCGTTACACTTGATCCAATCGAAGCTCCACGCTTGATCAGGGTCGGCACGCATTGCCAATCAGCCTCGGTCTGCAAAGCACCGTCGGCTGCTGTCGCGCGGAAAGCGATCGTTGATGAATGTCACGTTGTGCCCTATGAAAACTTCGTCTTCAATCGTCACCCCTTCGCAAATGAAGGTGTGGCTGGAAATCTTGCAGCGAGCGCCTATCTTCGCGCCTTTCTGGATCTCCACAAAGGCGCCGACTTTTGTCTCGTCCCCGATCTCGCATCCATACAGGTTGGTAAAGGCGAAGACCCTGGCCCCCCGGCCAAGCTTCACGTCTGTTGCAATGCGCTGGTACAGTAGTTCCGGGCTGCTCACGCGGGGATCACCTTGCGCGCGCCTTCCGGCATCAGCGGGGCTCCGTTCCCGCCGTTTTGGCGATGGCCATTGGTCGCCACCACCTCCTCAATTTCTTTCCCAAGCTCAACTGAAGCGCCGTTGTGCTTCAAGGATTGCCCGGAAGCCTCGAGAATCCGCACCACTTCCAATCCCAACTTGCCGTCCGTGATCGGACGCGTGTTTTCGCGGACGCAATCCAGAAAATGATTGCACTCCAACTTCAACGGTTCGTCCTGCTTGATGTAGGGAATGTATGCGTCGCCGTAGTGGTACGAATATGTGAATTCGGCAAAGGTGTCGTAATGCGGCGGAACCACGACGCGCGCATCATAGATCTTCAGCTTCTCCAGCGGTTCGGTATCGTCGTAAACGATCATCCGCTGGGAACCAACCACTGTCATCTGGCGCACTTTCTTCGGGTCGAGCCAGCTATTATGCACGAATGCACAGCGGCTCTTCGCAAAGCTCAAATACATCATCGTGACGTCTTCGATTCCACGTGTCACATGGCTGCTGCCCGTGCATGAAACTGACTGCGGTTTGTCGTCCAGCAAATGCAGGATGATCGAAATGTCGTGTGGCGCCAGGTCCCACGCCACGTTGATGTCTTTCTGGAAAAGGCCAAGGTTCAAACGGCGAGCCGCAATGTACTGCACCTTCCCGATGTCCCCCGCGTCGATGACTTCCTTCATCTTCCGCACCGCTGGCGAAAAGAGGAAGGTATGACCGATCATGATCTGCAGCCCTTGCTTGTGGGCGATCTCATTCAACTCTTCGCATTCGGCAGCCGTACGGGCCATAGGCTTTTCGATGAACACGTGCTTGCCCGCCAGCAAAGCTGCCTTGGCCATCTCAAAATGAAATCGTGCTGGTGTGGCGACCACGACCGCGTCCAGTTCGTTGTCCTCCAGCAAATCAGCGAACCGCTGCGTAGTCGCCAGCTCCGGATACAACCGGTGCATGTGCTTCAATCGCTCTTCGCTGACGTCGCAAAGCACCTTCAGCTCAGAATCAGCCGCCTGCTTCAGGTTTCGAACCAGATTCGGCCCCCAATACCCACAGCCGACTACGCCTACTTTGACCAATCGCTTCGTCCGCTGCTTCATAGATTGTTAAATTGGATGCTTTTGGAGATGGGAGTCGTCCGGGTTGCTGTGCTGCGGCGCGCGTCCCGGGTGTCCATGCACTGGACCCAGAGTGCCGGCGCCGTCTTGCAAATAATCGCGAGGTCGAGCCAGAAGCTCTTCCGCTCAGCGTATTCAATGTCGAGATCGATCATTTCGTTAAAAGTAGTGCGATTCTTTCCGCTCACTTGCCACAACCCGGTCAATCCAGGCGCAGCTTCAAACCGGCGGCGTTCACGCTCGCCATAAAGCTCATACTCATACGGCACGCACGGACGCGGCCCAACAATGCTCATCTCCCCGCGCAAAACATTCAGCAATTGCGGTAACTCATCCAACCCCATCGCGCGCAACAGCGTGCCGAACGGTGATAACCGCGGATCCTGCTTCGCGTCCAGCTTCACCATTGGCGCCTGCGAATTGATCAGGTTCTGCGTATGCGCCTGATGCGATTGTGTTTCCGCATCCGCTTTCATCGTCCGGAACTTGAAGCAGACAAAATCCTGTCCTTTAAAACCAATCCGCCGTTGGCGAAACAAAATCGGTCCTGGTGACGAAAACTTTACCAACAGAGCCACTCCCGTACTTACCAGTAGCAGCGCCGGGGCCAACGCGATGATGATCGCAATATCGAGAGTTCTTTTCCAAAGCGGCAGGCCGTTCCCCTGGTCTTCTGGTGTATTTGGCGTTTTCTCCCATTCTGTCCGCCCCAATCTCCCCGTGCTTCTGGAGGCGAGTTCAACCCGCGCCCTCCCAGGCATCCGCTCTGTTGCCGTAAATTCGAACCGCTCAGCGATTTTATTCATGTTTCGTGCCCGCTTGCTGTCCGGAGTTGCTTTCTATCTCCTCCGTGCCAGCCGTTTTTCACCTCTTCCCGTAACTGGGGTGATTCAGCGCATTCATCATCTCCTCAACCGAAAAAACCTCAACTCCGCTCATTACGGAGTTGTGGTCGGTGTAATTACGGATTGCGAAGAATCACTTTGGTTGACTGCCGGCTGGTCCTCCGAGGACCCGAAGGTGAGGATGGTCGCAGGCGAGCCCGCTCCTTGGAACTCACAGCTTGAGCGCGGCTTCTCTGGCTGCTGATGAATGTAGCCGTTTCAACGGCTTTTCTCGGACTTCAGGAAAGCACCAATTCCGATTCTCGGGCAGGCGAACGCTCCGGCTCTTTAGTGCCTTCAACAGAAGTGCTGCTTCCAGTAGCAGTCAAAGGGTGGGAAACGTCTAAAGATTGGGCCGACGGCCGCCGGGCGGCTGCCTTGCAGAGCGCAAGGCAAAACAACAGCGACAGGAATACCCAGGAAGCCAGCACGTAGCCCATAGAAATAGTATAGCACCCCTTGTACCTACTGCACAAAGCGGTTTTTTTGAGCTTCTTGCCTCATACTCAGTCACCAACCGCCCCAAAACAG
>Ga0170475_100175995_pt1 | contig 25657 bp, 12 predicted proteins | sample Soicark_Litter_5_FD_111474 | JGI IMG/M metagenome (GOLD analysis project Ga0170475, IMG submission 111474) | Avena fatua rhizosphere microbial communities from Hopland, California, USA. Combined Assembly of 48 SPs
GTATGTACTAATTGTGCTTTTATTTTACTCTTATGCTTATATATACCTTGAGGTAATCAATAACATATACACAATTTTTTGGAACGATTCTATGTATTTGGAATAGGTATTTACTTATCCTTAGCTTCAGTACTCCGCTTGGTGCAAGAGATTTAATCAGACAACATTTAAGAAGGGAGGTTTCGAAATCTTAGAGGGATAGCCTAATTTTCCAAATTCGTCCGTTAGGATATAGTTGTGTGGAAAGTAGTAGGTTCTAGGTGGGAGATTAGTTACCAATTGTATTGTATATATTTTTTTTAATTTATAACTTATTTAACCTGATGTCTAATGGATTTCATAAGGTATTGGACTAATTTATCTTATTATATGAGATAGGTGGCGTAGACTTCGATATTCACTGCTTCTAAAGCCTAATTCATTAAAACTAAAAGGAGGATAAATTGTGTTAAAGAGAGTGAAAAAATTATCATTTCTGCTTGTACTTAGCATTCTGCTAGTTATTTCAAGCGTTAACACGGTATTCGCGGATTATCCGATATTCTATCAGCGATATACTGCCGATCCATTAGGTCTTGAGGCTAATGGAAGGCTCTATCTTTATTGCTCACATGACGTATACATCCCGAATAATCTAGGTTATATTATGAAAGATATTACCTGCATATTAACTGATGGCATGAAGAACTGGACCGATCACGGTGAGGTTTTCAAAGCATCAGGTTGGGCTAAACTGTGACGGACTCCTGTAGTTGTTACCAGAAACAATAAATACTATATGTACTTTGGAAATAACGCCAGTGCCATAGATGGCAGTAATAGACAGCTCAACCCATAATGGTACTGTATTGGCAAATCTCCCTTCAATGCAAGGTAATAATAACCGTGAAGCGATATTTTCATATAAAGGAAACTTTAAGTAATTAGCAATGCTACTTTTATCCATGCTTTGATATATATTTGTTAATTTTTTAGTTAGGAGTAAGAATTTGTAGGTTGCTGGTAGTAACCACATCTTAAAAACTATTTTAATGGAGGTTATAAGGATGTTGAACACTAAAAAAAAATCTAAAATTCAGAATAATTAGTATTCTGACAGTAACTCTTTTGTTTTTTGGAATTATGAGCAGCAGCTTTCCACTAACAGCTGATGCTGCAATGGCTACAGGTAAGGCCAAATGGGTCGGTAACATATGGGCGGGTTCAAATGCTCCTACTAAATTTGCTGACTACTGGAATCAGATTACGCCTGAAAACTCAACAAAATGGGAACCATGCGAGCCATCTCAGGGTTCATATAATTTTAGCGCAGCTAAAGCAATGTACAATTACTGTAAATCAAATAAAATCCCCTTCAAGTTCCATACATTGATATGGGGAGGACAGTATCCGAAATGGTTAGCTAATCTCTCTGGTTCAGCAAGGAAAACAGCAATTGAGAATTGGTATAAAGCTGCAGCACAAAACATTCCGGATCCAGAATATATTGATGTTGTAAACGAGGCTATGCCTGGACATAATCCGTTCCCCTTTAAAAACGATATAGGTGGTGACAACGGTCTTTACGGCACCGGCTGGGACTGGATAGTATGGTCCTTTGAAACGGCTCGTAAGTATTTCCCAAATGCCAAGCTGTTGATCAACGACTATAATGTTCTTAATCAATATACCTGCCTTGATACTTATATTCCAGTAGTAAATATATTGAAAGCAAGAGGCCTGATTGATGGTGTTGGCTGTCAATCACATGGACTTGAAAGCACAAGTGCAGCAAGTCTCAAGTCAAGACTGGACAGACTTGCTGCAACAGGAGTACCTATATATATTTCCGAATTGGATATTAATATCGCAGATGACAATACCCAGAAAAACAAGATGCAGGAGCTTTTCCCCGTAATGTACGAACATTCAGCAGTAAAAGGTGTTACTATATGGGGTTATGTACAGGGAGCTACTTGGATACCAAATTCTCATCTGATACTTAGTAACGGAACGGAAAGACCAGCACTTACATGGTTAAAGCAGTATATGGCAAGTGTTCCAAATGATCCGGGTGACCCAGTTACACCGGTAGACCCAAGAAGTGCCTTCACAAAATTGGAAGCAGAGAGCTACAATGATCAATCAGGAATTCAAAATGTAACCTGTGATGAAGGAACAGAGGCTATTGGCTATACAGAAAACGGTGATTACGCAGTTTACAAGAGTATTGATTTCGATAGCGGTGCGACAACCTTCAAGGCAAGAGTATCCAGTGCTACCAACGGAGGTAAAATTGAAATCAGGCTTGATAGCGCTACCGGCTCTTTAGTTGGAACCTGTACAGTTGCCGCAACCGGTGGTTGGCAGACTTTTGCTGATGTAGTATGCAATACCAGTGGATTAACAGGAAAACATGACTTATTCCTAAAATTCACAGGCGAAACAGGATATTTAATGAACCTAAATTGGTTCACTTTTAGTAAAGAAGTTGTTGTTACGGGAACTTTAGGTGATTTGAATACCGACGGGCAAATAGATGCAATAGATTTCCAGCTTATGAAAAAATACCTTTTGGGATCAGGGACAATTGAAAATACAAAATTAGCTGATTTAGATGCTAATGGCACAATCGATTCACTTGATTTCGTATATATGAAGGAATATCTGCTTGGAAAGAGAACGAAATTCCCTGCTGAGATGTAAACATTGAACTGAAAGGGGCATGATAACTACTTTTAGGGTAATTAGAAGTGCTCCTTTTTAGTGTATAAATTACCAAAAGCTAAATTTCAAAAATGAGAGGGGAAAGAAAAAATGAAACTAAAAACTTTAGTTAAAGAAACAGTTAGGAAAGTGATGCCGGCATTATTTGGTTTCGCGCTACTCTTAACAATACCTGTATGTCAGGTTCAGGCAGCAACACTCCCAACCACACCTCCGACAGGATATGACAAAGTCCAGAGCGGCATTCCACAAGGGCAAGTTAGCTATATTAATTATCAGTCCACGGCGACAAACAGCCAGCGGAGGGCCAGAATTTACCTGCCTCCAGGATATTCAACAAGCAATAAATACAGCGTTATGTATTTATTGCACGGCATCGGAGGAAATGAAGACGAGTGGTACGCCAACGGAGCACCTAATGTCATCCTAGATAATCTCATTGCTGCTGGTAAAATTAAACCATTTATTTGTGTATTACCTAACGGCAATGCAACAGCAAATGGTGTATCTGATGGTTGGACAAATTTCACAAAGGATTTGACTAATTCTCTTATGCCATATGTCGAATCCCACTATTCCGTTTATACTGACCGCCTTCATAGGACGGTAGCAGGTCTCTCAATGGGTGGCGGACAAGCGTTCAATATAGGACTGTTAAATCTGAACCTATTCCCATATATTGGGGCATTTTCGGCTGCACCTGACACTCTCCCAAATTCCCAGTTATTTCCTGATAACGGGACGGCAGCTCAGCAGCAGTTGAAATTCATGTTTATTTCTTATGGTACAACTGATGGCCTTTTAAGTTTCGGTACAGGGGTACACAATTTCTGCGATTCTCACAGTATCCCTAATACATATTTTCTCGTCCAGGGAGCTGGACACGATTGGAATGTTTGGAAGCAAAGCCTGTGGAATTATTCACAGATGGCGTGTGAAAAAGGATTTACAGATTATGGCCCGATTATCCCCCCTGAACCAACATCAGCTTTTACACAGATTGAAGCAGAGAGTTACAGCAACCAGTCGGGAATCCAAAATGTAACCTGTGACGAAGGCACAGAGGCTATAGGCTATACCGAAAACGGGGATTATGCTGTTTACAGTAATATCGATTTCGGTAATGGTGCTACAAGCTTCCAGGCTAGAGCATCTAGCGGTACCAACGGAGGTACAATTGAGGTAAGGCTTGATAGCATTACCGGTCCTTTGGTAGGAACCTGTTCAGTTGCAGGAACCGGTGGTTGGCAGACCTTTAGTGATGCAAAGTGCAGTGTCAGCGGAGCAAGTGGAAAACATGACTTGTATCTGAAATTTACTGGAGAAAGTGGATTCTTAATGAACGTGAACTGGTTAAAATTTGGGGCAGCACCTGTTACAGGAAAATTGGGTGATTTAAATTCAGATCAGGCAATAGACGCAATAGATTTCCAGTTGATGAAAAAATATCTTTTAGGCTCAGCAACGCTTGAAAATACAAAATTGGCTGATTTAGATGCCAATGGTACAGTCGACGCACTAGATCTATTGCTACTTAAGCAATATTTACTGGGCATTATAACTACTTTCCCAGGACAAGGTGCAGTATAAATACCTGAATGTAGGAACTCCATAATAAAATTTGTGCCCTGTATCAGAATTTAATTATGGCACAGGGCACAATCATCATGGCGCTTTACCCAGTGCTGGGGGCTCAAAAGAATAAAATACGATAGATTAGGTTTATTATCAAGTATAAATCACATCTATTACATTGTTTTATAACTAAAATAAATTAAAACGGAGGTAAGTTATGAAAAAAGTATTTAAGATTGCAGCTTGCTTATTTATTATTACCCTTCTTTTTTCATCCGTGTGTTACGCGGACAACCCAATAGTACAAACTGTATACGCACCTGATCCAGCGTCTATGGTGTATAACGATACATTATACGTTTATACTGGACATGACGAGGACACAATAGTAAATAACTTTTATACTATGAATGAATGGAGATGCTATTCAACCACTGATATGGTAAATTGGGTGGATTGTGGCTCGCCATTGGATTACAAGGCATTTAGCTGGGCAAAAGGGGATGCTTGGGCAAGTCAATGTATTCCTAGGAATGGTAAATTTTATTTGTATATTACAGCATCTAACCAAGGCGGTGCAAGGCAGGTAGGAGTTGCTGTGTCGGACAGCCCTGCAGGGCCTTTTAAGGATGCGCTCGGAAAACCTTTAATAGCTAACAATGGTGCACAGGATATTGACCCAACTGTATATATAGATGATGACGGTCAAGCTTATTTATACTGGGGCAATGGTAGCTCATATTATGTAAAATTAAATAAAGATATGATTTCTTATTCAGGAAGCATTACACAAGTAAATCCCAAGCCATCAGGGTATATAGAGGGTCCTTGGTTTTACAAACGTGGTAATTTATATTATCTAGTATATGCAGGCATGGGTTCTAACGGCGAAAATATTCAATATGCTACAAGTACAAGTCCTACTGGGCCATGGACTAGTAAGGGCGCTATCATGGGTTCAAAAAACAGCTTTACAAATCATTCAGCAGTGTGTGATTTTAAAGGAAATTCCTACTTCTTTTATCATACTGGTGATTTAACAGGAGGTGGAAGCTACCATCGTGCTGTGTGTGTAGAGCAGTTCAAATACAATTCTGACGGCACCATCCCAAGTATCCCTATGACCCAAAATGGTCCGAACCAGTTGGGCAATCTGAATCCTTATGCCACAACTCAAGCGGAATCAATTTGCTGGGAATCTGGTATTGAAACGGAAAAATGCGGTGAGGGCGGAATGGATGTAAGCAATATCGAAAACGGGGACTATATAAAGGTAAAGGGTGTTGATTTTGGGTTAGGTGCAACTTCCTTTGAAGCAAGAGTAGCCTCGGCAAATAGTGGAGGGAACATTGAGCTTCGTCTGGATAGTCCGACAGGGAAACTAATCGGTACCTGTGCTGTTTCTGGTACAAGTGGCTGGCAAACATGGAGTACCAAGACCTGTACAGTAAGCGGTGCCTCTGGAGTACATGATTTGTACCTAAAATTTACGGGCGGTAGCGGTTCTCTTTTTAACTTTAACTCATGGAAGTTTAACGGAAGCATACCTCCTACTGTTACTGGAGATCTCAATGGAGATGGTAGTGTTGATGCAACAGACTATGCTCTGATGAAAAAGTACCTTCTTGGATTAATTAATGATTTTCCAGTAGAAAATGACCTTGAAGTAGGGGATTTAAATAAGGACAGTGTAATTGATGCACTTGATTACGCAGTTTTTAAGAAAATGCTGCTAGGTGTTATTTAAGAATAACCTTATTCTTTTTATAGCTATTACACTACAGGGGTGGCTTTTCAGTTAGGAAACCAAACATACCACGGCTTGTTTACTATTTAAAAGTCTCAAAGTTAGAAAAGATTACTATATTTTTTAGCTAATAGCTAAACGTTTAGCTATTAGCTAAAAAAAGATCAGAGGGGATATCTGTGAAAAAAGTATATAAGGTTGTGACTCTTTCGTTTATTCTTACTCTACTTCTTTCGGCAGTGTGTTATGCGGACAACCCAGTTGTACAAACTACTTATACTGCCGATCCAGCCCCTTTGGTACACAACGGGACTGGATATCTTTATACTGGTCATGATCTGGATACGGCTACATCATAGGTGCAATTGACTATGTATATATGAAGGAATATCTGCTTGGAAGAGAACGAAATTCCCTGCTGATATGTAAGAGAAAGTTAAAATTATAGCTGAATCTCCGCTTAAAAAAACACACACTTGCGCATTAGTTTATAGGACCAATTTTAACGTATATGGTAAATTGGATGCCGCCTACCATGAGGGATAATTGGGTTAAGAAATACTGGTGATCCATGAATTAAAATAGTGTAAGGAGTTAAGTTCATGAAAAAAGGTTTTAAGAAATTTTTCTGCTTCCTTTTAATTTGCTCACTGGCAGTAACAACACTGATTTTCTCAGGTGTTTCAGTATCTGCAGCAGAACCGTATTCAGCTTATGTTATGGGGTATTTCAAAGAATCTCCAGATGATTCGGACAATAATCCGTACCTTCATCTTTCGGTCAGTACCGACGGTAGAAATTGGACACCATTGAATCAAAACAATGCAGTTCTTAAGGCACCAAACGCAAAACATGCTACAATAACTTCCATTACTTCTACAGAATACAACAACCTTATTGCGAAATGGGGAACTCCAAACTGGACGAGGCTAAAATCATACAATTACCCGGATCGTTACGTTAGGCATTCAAATAATGTTGCAAGTATTGATCCTTCTCCGTTTGATCCTACTGCTGATATGCAGTGGAAGCCGGTTGCTGGTCTAGCTGATCCGGATGGAGTATCATTCCAGTCGGTAAATAATCCTAACTACTACTTAAGGCATTTCAATTATAGTCTGGTATTAAACCAGAATGATAATTCCGAAGCATTTAAGGCAGATGCAACCTTTTATAAGACAGCAGGTTTTGCAGATTCAAGCTGGACTTCATTCAAGTCCTACAATTTCCCTGACAGATATATAAGACAATTAAATTATGTACTGCGCATAGATCCTATTTCGAGCAGTTCACCAACCGATGATAAAGAAGATGCAACTTTCAGGCTATGTTATAGCGAAAGTGTTACTCTTCCTCAAAGCTTGGTTGGAGATCTCAATGGAGATAATAGTGTTGATGCAACAGACTATGCCTTGATGAAGAAGTATCTTCTTGGGTCAATTTACGATTTCCCCATACAAAATGATCTTGAAGCTGGGGATCTGAATCTTGACGGTGTAATTGGTGCACTTGATTTTGCTGTTTACAAGAAAAGTTTGCTAGGTACTAAATAGAAATTCTTCATATGGTTAGAAGTAAAGTAATAAGCTCAATTGATGTCTATACATAAATATTAGTTTCGGTAGTGGTGTCATTACTCTGTCTCACTGGTTCGAATTTACCAGCGGAATTGTACCCACTACTACTGCCGGAGATCTTAATGGAGATGCAAGTGTTGATGCAACAGATTATGCCTTGATGAAAAAGTATCTTCTTGGGTCAATTTACGATTTCCCTATACAAAATGATCTTGAAGCTGGGGAGCTAAATCTTGATGGTGTAATTGATGCACTTGATTTTGCTGTTTTAAAAAAATACCTGCTGGGTACTATTTCAAAATTACCTTATATTACTTAAAAACAAGGAGGAAAAAAAGCATGTTAAAAAAGAAGGTATCAAAAAGGTGCATATCATTAATTCTCTCTTTTGTGATTGTGTTATGCAATATTTTCACTTTTGCAGTTTCACCAATGGTTGTTTCGGCTGCAACGCAGGAGACCTATTACGTATCCCCTACGGGAAGCGACAGTAACTCCGGGACGATTGATGCACCCTTCCAGACAATCACAAAGGCTCGCGATGTTGTACGTACAATAAACAGCAATATGACCGGAGATATTTATGTCTATTTGAGAGGCGGAGACTATCGTATAACCAGTACTATCACTTTTGGACCACAGGATTCGGGAACAAACGGGTACAGGATATATTACCAGGCATACCAAGGTGAAACACCTGTCTTGAATGGTGCAACAAAGGTTACAGGGTGGACTCAACACAGCGGCAGTATATATAAGGCTACGTTGGACCGCAGTACCAAATTGAGATATCTTTATGTGAATGACAAGAGAGCTCAGATGACCAAAAAAACAGTCAAAGGTCAAGGTGGGTATGGAACTTATACTGTAACAAAAGGACAGGCCAGCTGGGCTTGGACAAGTGGTAGCAATAGTGACGGAGTTAAGTATAATACGTCGGACGTACCGGAAATTACAAGCAATAAGGATGACCTTGAGATAGTAAATGGTTCCACTTGGAACGAGAATATTGTTTGTACTAGGGATGTCATTACATCTGGTACTTCTAGAGTACTGCTTTTGCAGCAACCTTATGGGTCAATGGCGCAATTACCTGGTTGGGGTGCAGCTTTTACTACTACTAGTACCCATACGATTTATAATGCATTCGAGTTTTTAAATACTCCAGGGCAATTCTATTTTAACAAGACTACAAAAACGCTTTACTATTATGCGCGTTCAGGTGAGAATATGGCCACTGCCGATGTTGAGGCTCCTGTTGTAGAGAAGCTGATCGACATTGCAGGGAAATCAAACACAAGCAGGGTTAAGAATATGACCTTCCAAGGCATTACGTTTGCAAATACGGATTGGAATCTTATTAAAGTTGGAGATTCTTACGGTAGAACAACCTGCCAGAGTGCAGACGCATATATAGGCTATTATAACGGTAATTGGCACGACACTAAGTATACTCTTCTTGATACATATCCTGGAATGATAAACGTAAGCAGCAGCGATTCAATCAACTTTATAAGTAATACCTTGAAGCACAGCGGCAATGACGGGATCATCATGGCTAACGATGTCTTAAACTCCAATCTCATCGGTAACTATATCTATGACATCACATCAAGTGGCATCACTATAGGTCACCCGCAGCATGTCTATTTAGGAGATGGTGGAGAACATCAAAAATATGCTCCTGGTGTAGAGGGTATTTGTACAAATAATACAATCAGCAATAATATGCTGTGGGACTGTAGTACAGCTCCTGGGTTTGGGGGATGTGCTGGTATAACAGCCTTCTTTGTAAATAAGCTCAAAATAACGTATAACACTGTTCACACTTCAGGATATAACGGTATAACTTTGGGCTGGGGATGGTGCAATTTCCTCGACTCAACTACCTGTAAGGACAACGTAATAAATAATAACCGTGTGTATAATGCCTTAAACAGGCTTCATGACAGCGGAGCAATATATACTATAGGTCAAATGCCTTATACAACAATTAATGAGAACTATGTCAAGGGAATTCCCGACAACTCAAACGGACCTACGTACGGTTTGCATAACGATGAAGGAAGTGCGTACATAACTGAGAATGATAATGTGCTTGATATTAGTCCGGGGGTAACTTACACAATTAACTGTGAGGATTTTGGTCAGAAACACGACTTAACAATACTAAGAACTTATGCAACAGTCAATAAAATGGGCAAAAACCCTCCGACTAGTACAATTGATGCACCGATTGCAGTTCCGGATAATGTATGGCCTTTAGCACAGTACAATATAGCTTTAAACGCAGGAGTTCAGGAAGCATACAGAAGCATTCTGCCAAGTAACCTGTTCCCTGTTCAGGATTATGTATTCCCTGCAAGCTGTGCAACAAAAGGAGGGGATAGCCTAAACATAAGAAGCAGCGGTAATTCAGCAAATACAATATGGTTTGCTCCTGCCGGTACAACAAGTTTTGTTACTGGGACTACTATGACTAAGGCGGCAGGAACTGCTACATCTATTGCTACCCCTGAAACTGCTGGAACATACAAGTTGTTTGTAGTAAATTCATCAGGTGTTAAAACAGGAGAATCAGCTGCACTTCTGAGAGTAAGCGGATCAGCTTCACAAACCGAAGCGGAGAGTTACAACTCCCAGTCTGGACTTCAAACTGAAACTTGTAATGAAGGTGGGCAGAATGTCGGATATATCGAGAACGGAGATTATGCTGTTTATAACAATTTCGATTTCGGTAACGGTGTCAAAGAATTTCAAGCCAGAGTAGCAAGCGGTGCAAGCGGAGGAAATATTGAGATCAGACTTGATAGTATTACAGGGACATTAGTAGGGACATGTCCAGTCACCGGTACTGGAGATTGGCAGACATGGTCTGATGCAAAGTGCAGTGTTAGCGGTGCAAGCGGAAAACATAACTTATATCTGAAATTTACTGGTGGAAGCGGATATTTATTCAACTTTAACTGGTTTAAATTCACAGGTGGAGGTGTACCCCCTGTACTTGTCGGCGATCTCAATGGAGATGCCAGTGTTGATGCAACAGACTATGCCTTGATGAAAAAGTACCTCCTTGGGTCAATTAATGATTTCCCTGTAGAAAATGACCTTCAAGCAGGGGATTTAAATAAGGATGGTGTAATTGATGCACTTGATTTTGCAGCATTTAAGAAAATACTGCTAGGAGCTAATTAGTAATAAACTTTGTCTTTAAAAAACAGAGTTCTTTAAAAGTGATTTTCCAGTTGCGAAATAGAACTTGTCACAGTTCATTTCCTGACTGGAAATCACTGATTTCAGAATATGCTAGCATTATTGGCGTTTAACATATTAAAGAGATATTTAGGTTCAAATTATTAAAATATTGCTTTTCTGTTAGCCAAAGTAGTAGGGGGAAATTCACAACCTTGTTTTCACACTACTTTCCCATATTTAAAATTTTAAAATAAGTTAATTGGTTTTATATTCAAGAATTAGTAGCAAAATTGTATTGGAGGTACTTTCATGAAAAAAGTATGTAAGGTTTTAGTCCTTTCGCTTTTAATTACAATGTTACTTTCATCCGTTGGTTATGCGGACAACCCAATGGTACAAACTCTGTACACCGCTGACCCTGCTCCAATGGTGTACGATGGGACTTGTTACGTGTATACAGGTCATGATGAAGACACATTAGTAAATAACTTCTTTACTATGAATGACTGGAGATGCTATTCCTCGACTGATATGGTGAACTGGGTGGATCATGGTTCACCCTTAAGCTACTCTACATTTAGCTGGTCAAAGGGCGATGCGTGGGCAGGTCAGTGTATTCCTAGGAATGGTAAATTTTATTACTATTGTCCTGTGGAGAAAAAAACCGGTGGAAAGGCAATAGGTGTTGCTGTATCGAACAGTCCTACCGGACCATTTACCGATGCTATCGGAAAGCCATTGGCCTCTAGTGGCAATGGTGATATTGATCCGACTGTATATATTGACGATGACGGACAAGCCTATTTATATTGGGGAAATCCTAACCTCTATTATGTGAAGTTAAATCAGGATATGATTTCCTATTCAGGAAGTATAGTCAAGGTACCTCTGACTACTGCAAGTTTTGGAACACGTAGCAATACCGACAGAGCGACATCATATGAGGAAGGCCCGTGGTTTTATAAGCGAAATAATTTGTACTATATGGTATTTGCAGGTGGCCCTATATCCGAGCATATCGCTTATTCTACAAGCACAAGTCCTACTGGCCCATGGACTTATAGGGGTAAAATCATGCCTACTCAGGGCAGTAGCTTTACAAACCACTCTGGGATAGCAGATTTTAAAGGAAATTCATACTTCTTCTATCATAACGGTGCTTTGCCAAATGGAGGAGGATATCATCGTTCTGTATGCGTAGAACAATTTATCTATAATGCAGATGGGACATTCCCAACAATTAATATGACCACAACAGGACCCACCCAAGTCGGCAATTTGAACCCATATGTCAAAACCGAAGCTGAAACAATTTGCTGGGAATCAGGTATTGAAACAGAGAAATGCAGTGAAGGCGGAGTGGATGTATGCAATATCGAAAATGGTGACTATATAAAAGTGAAGGGTGTGAATTTTGGTACTGGTGCCACATCTTTTGGTGCAAGAGTAGCCTCGGCAAATAATGGCGGGAATATTGAACTCCGTCTTGACAGCCCTACAGGAAAACTGGTGGGAACTCTTGCTGTTAAGGGTACAGGAGGTTGGCAGACCTGGACTACCAATACCTGTACAGTAAGCGGTGCTACGGGTATACACGATTTATACCTGAAATTTACTGGTGGTAGCGGAACATTGTTTAATTTTAACTGGTGGAAGTTTGTTACTGTAGAAACTCCTATATCAGCTTTTTCAAAGATCGAAGCCGAGAGTTACAACGACCAATCAGGAATCCAAAATGTGACCTGTAACGAAGGGACTGAGGCTATCGGCTATACCGAAGACGGAGACTATGTTGTTTACAATAATATCGATTTTGAAAATGGTGCAGCAAGCTTTAATGCGAGAGTATCTAGTGCTACTAATGGAGGAAAAATTGAAATTAGGCTTGATAGTGCTACCGGTACTTTAATTGGTACTTGTCCAGTTGCAGCAACTGGAGACTGGCAGACCTTTAGTGATGCATCGTGTAATGTCAGCGGAACAATCGGAAAACATGACATATATCTGAAATTTACAGGAGAAAGCGGATACTTAATCAACTTTAACTGGTTTTCCTTTAGTAAAGATGAAATAACAGAACCAGGAAAGTTGGGAGATATAAATTCCGATGGGCAAATAGATGCAATGGACTTCCAGTTGATGAAAAAACATCTTTTAGGACTGGGAACAATTGAAAATACAAAATTGGCTGATTTGGACGCCAGTGGTGCAATAGACTCAATTGATTTTGTATTTATGAAGGAGTATCTACTTGGGAAGAGAACAGAATTCCCTGCTGAGATGTAATTGAAAAGTTAATAGTCGAATCATAAATCTATTTTACAAGCAATCAACGTACTTCATTTATCAACATTCAGTTATGAAATAAGGTAAGTGACCTATTATACAAACGATAAAATGTTGCAGAAGGCGGAATATAACAATCGAATTCAAGCAAAATAATGAAAAAATAGGAGGTTTATATGTTCGGTGAAGATATGAACAAAAGAAATTTCTCAATTAAGAAAATAGTGTCAATGGTTGTAATGATATGTATGCTTTTAACAGTAGTTGTATTGCCAGTCGAGGTAAATGCAGCTGGTACAGCAATTGCAAAAACTCCGGGTAATTCTAATCCGCTTATGGATCATAAATTAGGGGCAGATCCCTATGCATTGGTTTATAACGGAAGAGTCTACATCTATATGTCAAGTGACTCATATGAGTATAATAGCGATGGAAGTATTAAAGACAATACATTTGCCAACCTTAATAAAGTCCACGTCATATCCTCTGCGGATATGGTGAATTGGACAGATCACGGTGCAATTCTTGTAGCGGGAGCAAATAATTTAAATAACGGTAAAGGCATTGCAAAATGGGCATCAAACTCATGGGCGCCGGCAGCCGCTCAAAAAGTTATAAACGGAAAGGATAAGTTTTTCCTCTATTTTGCAAATGGAGCATCTGGTATCGGTGTATTAACGGCAGACAGTCCAATCGGACCATGGTCAGATCCGCTTGGGAAAGCCTTGATTACCGGTAGTACACCGGGAATCTCTGGTGTTACATGGCTATTTGACCCGGCAGTATTAGTTGATGATGACGGCACAGGCTATCTGTATTGTGGCGGAGGTATACCAAATGACAGGGATCAAACATCTATTGCAAATCCAAAAACAGCTAGAGTTGTAAAATTGGGAGCCGACATGATCAGTGTTGCAGGAAGTGCAACTATGATTGATGCTCCTTTTATGTTTGAAGATTCAGGAATTCATAAGTATAACGGTAAATATTACTATTCTTATTGTATAAATTTCAGCGGTACGCATCCATCTGATAAACCGTCAGGTGAAATTGGCTATATGTTGAGTAACAGTCCTATGGGACCATATACTTATGCAGGCCATTTCCTGAAAAATCCAGGTACATTTTTCGGTGCAGGAGGAAATAACCATCATACTGTTTTTCAATTTAATAACCAGTGGTATATAGTTTACCATGCTCAAACTGTTAGTAAGGCCTTATTGGGAAGTGGAAAAGGATATCGTTCTCCTCATATCAATAAGCTTGTATATGATACCAATGGGCAAATTAAAGAGGTTCAGGCAGATATGATAGGTATTCCACAGACTGCTAATCTCAATCCATACAATAGAACTGAGGCTGAAACTATCGGATGGAATGCAGGTATTTTAACAGAGGATTGTCAAGCAACAGGAGGACCTGTATATAATCAGGATGTAACAAATATAAACAATGGTGACTGGATTGCGGTAGGAAACGCTGACTTCGGTACAGGCGGAGCAAAGACCTTTAAAGCAAATGTAGCCTCAACTGTTGGAGGCAAAGTTGAAATACGTCTTGACAGTGCAACGGGGACTCTTGTCGGAACCCTTAATGTCAGTTCGACAGGAGGAGCACAAGTCTGGAAAACACTTGAGACAGATGTCAGCGGTGCAACCGGTATTCACAGGGTTTATCTGGTATTTACAGGAACAGGCACTAGTAGCTTATTTAATATTGATTACTGGCAGTTTACACAAGGCATAGTTGGAGATCTCAATGGAGATGCCAGTGTTGATGCAACAGATTATGCCTTGATGAAAAAGTATCTGCTTGGAACAATCAGTGATTTCCCTGTAGAAAATGACGTTGAAGCAGGTGACTTGAATAAGGATGCAGTTATTGATGCTCTTGATTTCGCAGTATTTAAGAAAATTCTGCTGGGTGTTATATAGGAATTACCTTATTTACCCTAAAGTAAGGACATGCCTGATGGAATAACCAAATCAGGAGTGGGTATTAGAAAACAAACAAAAATTATATTTTGATAAATAAAGTATCAAATAAAAGTATAAAAGGAAAAGGAGATTAAAAAATGAGAAGAATTTTAACAGCTCTTTTACTGGTTACTATGGTTGTAGTTCTGTTTTCAATTACACCACTAAATACAGTTGAAGCTGCAGACGCCAGCATTGTACTGGACGGGAACAATATTAAAGCCGGTAATGTCAACGGCCTCACATTCAAGGGGTTTGGCGTATTGAGCGGCAACAGCTCAAGTGCGCTGTTGATGGATTATAAGTCCGAGCATCCCGAGAAGTATGCAGAATTATTGCAGATTCTGTTTGGCGGAATAAATCCAATCATGACGCATGTGAAAATCGAGATGGGCAACGATCGCAACAACTCCACCGGTCCTGACCCGGCGACTATGCGTTGGGAAAATGAAGCGGCCAATGTCAAGCGACATCCAGGCTTCCAGCTAGCAGCTGATGCCAAGAAGATGAACCAAAATCTAAAGGTGAGTCTCCTGCGCTGGAATGCTCCCGGCTGGGCGAACACCAATGATAAAATTTATACCTGGTATAAGAACAGCATTCTAGCCGCTTATCGACAATATGGCTATATGGTGGACTATGTTAATCCAGGGGTGAACGAACAAGCAGCTAATATAACGTGGACCAAGCAATATTCCGATCGTATCAAAACAGACAGCTCAGGCTTTAATAATAATGAAGAGCGTGCACTCTATAATAGCATAAAAGTAGTAATTTCCGATGAAGTTTCAACCGGCTCCTTCGCAGGTGAAATGGTAAGCGACGCAACGCTTCGTAATGCAGTTGCGGTTGCAGCATACCACTACAATACAGATGACAATAGTGCGGGGAATTTTAAACAACTTGCAGAGCAATTTGACAAGGAAGTTTGGAACAGTGAAGCGCAGGCCACTTTTAGTAATACCTCCTTCAGACCAAACAACAATATGAAGGACCCTTCAGTGGCAGGTACTGGTATAGGTGGTATCAACGGCCCACTGGAAATGGGAAACACTGTTATCAAGGGGTTTGTAAATTCCCGCCGAACGCATTTTATCTATCAGCCAGCAATCGGTTCCTTCTATGAAGGAGGGCAATATTCTTTTAAAGAATTGATTAGCGCGCGTGACCCTTGGTCGGGCTGGATTCACTATGACGGAGGTCTTGCCATTCTGAGGCATTTCAGCTGGTTTGTGAAAGCCGGCTGGGAAAACCAGAGCAACACCGCAGGGATCTGGAGGGCGGTGCCTCAGGCCAGCTACACCGGCACAACAGGAACTAACCCTGTTAACGGACGAAATGGCACCCCCAGCTACATGACGCTGGCAGCTCCGGATAAAAAGAATTTTACGACAGTTATTATTAACGACAGCGAATATTCTAAGAGTTATTCGATAAAGACAGTTAATATGGGCTACACAGGAAATCCTTCCCTGGAATTGTGGGAAACCCGGGCAGCCGACAAGGGAACAGCCTTTAACAGCAACCATATGAAATATATTGGTGAGGTTGCTGCAAATAATGGTGTTTACACAGTAAATGTAAAGCCGTATTCTATTGTGACAGTAACCTCTCTGGACAACAATGGCAAAGCTGAGTACAAAACACAGCTGCCTGTAGAAGGGGAGCGAACCGTACTGGACACAGATGCGACGGGGTCTGTACAGAATATCGAAGACAATATACTGTATGCTGACAATTTTGACTATTCAGCCAAAACCTCCCCTGTGATCGGAAACGGTGGACAAATCACCGGAACCCAAAGCTTTATTGATGCACGAGGCGGTTCTAAAAGTGTGATTCCACGCTATACCAGCGATCGTAACGGCGCGTTTGAAGCATATCTTCCGGATGGAACGAGCAACTATGTCCTTCGCCAACAGGTGGATCAATCCATTATGGGGCTTGGAGGCACGTGGAATAATGGTAGTCCCATCACAGCTATAGGAGATTACAGATGGTTGAACTACAAGGCCAGCGTTGACGTTTCATTCGAACACAACAGTACCGAGGGCGGAAACAATTATGCTGCTATCGGCGCTCGTCAGCAGGGTGGCGATAGCTCTCACTACTTAAACGGTACACCTTATATCTTGAAATTCTTGTTTGACGGTGGTTGGTCACTGCTAGTCAATGGTACTTCTGTAGCAAGTGGAAATGTAGTGAGCGGTACAGGCGGAGTGAAAATCAGTAATTTTAGTACAGCATATAATGCATGGCACAACATTGCCATCAAGGTTGCGGAAGAAAAAGTGACTACATATCTAGACGGAATTGAACTTTACACATACACAGATTCAAAACCCAAATTGTCTGGTCGTGTAGATCTTGCTAGTGGTTATTATAATACTCGATTTGATAATTTGAAGGTGGAAAAAATTGAAGGTTATGTACCTTACTATTCTGAAGCGCTTGATAATCTTGAAATGCACGACCTGTCCTCTGTCCCGGCTACAAAGCTTGTTTACGGCGGTTCATGGTCTCATGCAAACGGAAAATCCATGTACAATTACCAACGATCCCTTTCTACCAGCCAAGCAGCCGGTGCTACACTTCAGTACACCTTCAAGGGCACTGGATTGGATATTCTGGGTTCCAACGGTGGTTCAGCGAAGCTTGAGGTGACAGTGGACGGAAAGGTCGTCAATACCTCAGCCAGTACAATGGCATCTGGAGAGTTTTATCAGACTTTTACACTTCGCGGGCTTAATTATGGCGAGCATACCGTTTTGCTAAAGGTGTTAAGTGGCACCTTGGTTGTGGATGCCGTGGCAGTAGTATCAAATGTAACTGTTACTGCTCCTGTGGAACGTTCTGCTTTTTCACAGATTGAAGCAGAAAGCTACAGCAGTCAGATGGGAATCCAAAATGTAACATGCAACGAAGGAACGGAAGCTGTAGGCTGTACCGAAAACGGAGATTATGCTGTTTATAGTAACGTTGATTTCGAAACCGGTGCCACAGGATTCCTGGCAAGAGCATCAAGTGCAGCCAATGGAGGTAATATAGAGCTCAGACTTGATAATATTACAGGTACTTTGATAGGAACCTGCGAAATATCTGGAACCGGCGATTGGCAGAACTATATTGATGCAAAATGTAATGTCAGCGGTGCAAGCGGAAAACATGACCTATATTTAAAATTCACAGGAGAAAGCGGATTCCTGATAAATTTCAACTGGTTCAAATTTACCAAAGAAACTATTCCAACTGTTCTTGTAGGAGATCTTAATGGGGACAATAGTGTAGATGCGACAGATTATGCGTTGATGAAAAAGTATCTGCTCGGGACAATTACAGATTTTCCTATAGAAAATGACATTGAGTCTGGGGATTTAAATAAAGATGGAGTAATTGATGCTCTTGATTTCGCTGTGTTTAAGAAATACCTGCTTGGTGCTATTGAGAGATTACCATATTCGATCTAAATGCAATATTATAAAAATACTCTATCCAGTGAGAATCCAACTAAGATTGGCGATGTTAACGGTGATGATAGTATAGATGCTCTAGATTTCTCACTGATGAAATCCTATTTGATAGGCAAAATCAATGATTCCCTGTAGAAAATGATCTTAAGGTCGCTGATGTAAATGGTGACAGTGAGTTTAACGCGTTAGATTTAGCTGCTGTGAAACAATACTTATTGGGCTTAATCACCAAATTCCAGCAGAATAGAGAGTGTTATCAAATCGGGTTTACTAAAAAGAGCCTTCTGTTTACTAAAATAACTATTTATATAGCAGGAGGCTCTCTAATATCGTTTAAGCAATCTAATGTAATATATTAAAATGATATGGAGGGGTTTTTATGCGAAAAAGTAATAATATGATAATTAAAACGTTGAAGGCTGGCTTACTTGTATTACAAATAACACTAGTTTTATCAATACCGTCATTAGTGTCTGCTGCAAGTGTTGAAAAACTTCAATCCTTTGACATGGAACAGGTTAGTGTTACTGATCCCTATCTTGTAAATGCACTTAAAAAAGATATTTCATATTTGCAATCTATTGACCCCAACCGTTTATTGGTCGGTTATAAACAAACCGCGGGTTTGTCAACAAGCTACAGCAAGTATGGCGGTTGGGAAAGTACACCCCTCGAAGGCCATACGCTGGGACATTATATGGTGGCTCTTGCACAAGCCTATAAAAACACCAAGTCCGATCCAACGGTAAATGCAGATATAAAAAAACGTATTGATCTAATAATATCTGAATTACAGGCTTGTCAAAACAAAGCAGGTAATGGATACATATATGCGGAAAAACCAAGTCAATTTGATGTTGTTGAAGGGAAAGCTACCGGTACTCTCTGGGCACCTTGGTATACCATGCATAAGATTATGTCAGGTCTGATAGCAATTTACGAATTTGAAGGTAATCCAACGGCTTTGACCGTAGCAAGTAATTTGGGAGATTGGATTTATAACCGTGTTAACACATGGGATTCAGCAACCCAGGCAAAGGTATTAAACGTTGAATATGGTGGAATGAACGACTGCCTATTTGAATTATACAAGCTGACAGGAAAAAGTAATCATTTAGCTGCCGCAAAAAAATTTGAAGAGCCCTCACTTCTAAATTCAATAGCTTCTGGAAATAATGTGTTGCCGGGTAAGCATGCTAATACAACAATACCTAAATTCATTGGAGCTACAAACCGTTATCGTGTATTAGGTACGGCTGAAGCCTCATACCTTACTGCGGCACAACAATTCTGGAATATAGTAATCAAGGATCATACCTATGTAACAGGTGGAAACAGTCAGTCGGAACATTTCAGAGCGGCAGGAAAACTAGATGTATATCGTGATAATGTAAATAATGAAACCTGTAATTCACACAATATGCTGAAGCTTACACATGATTTATTCAAAGTGACTGGAGACATCAAATACGCCGATTTTTATGAAAGAGCATATATCAATGAGATTCTGGCTTCTCAAAATCCTGAAACTGGTATGGCGACATACTTTAAAGCGATGGGAACAGGATACTTTAAAGTATTCAGTAAGCAATTTGATAATTTCTGGTGCTGTACCGGGACAGGGATGGAGAATTTCACCAAATTAAATGATAGCATATATTTTAATAATGGAACCGACTTATATGTAAATATGTATATTAGTTCAACCTTAAACTGGAGTGAAAAGGGTCTTTCGTTAACTCAACAAGCTAATGTTCCTATATCAGATACTGTAAACTTTACTATTAACAGTGCCCCTTCATCTGAAGTAAAAATTAAATTCCGGTCACCCTATTGGGTTGCCTCAGACAAAAAAGTAACTGTTAAAGTAAATGGAATAGCTTATAATACTTCAGCTGTAAACGGCTATCTGGATGTAAGCAGAGTTTGGTCTGTTGGAGATAAGATTGAGTTGACCCTTCCTGCCGAAGTACAGGTTTCAAGGTGTACCGACAATCAAAGTGTAGTAGCATTTACCTATGGCCCAGTTGTTTTATGCGCAGGACTCGGAAATGAAAGCATGACAACATCTTCTGTTGGATGGAGTGTAACAACAGCGACAAAAACTGTTACGGTGAAGGATACAATCAATATTAATTCCTCCACTCGTGCAAGTTTAGATGACTGGCTTAGAAATATTAATACCTATCTGATTCAAACACCGGGGAAATTAGAATTTAAGTTAAGAGAGACCGATGCAGACAGCAGTTTGGTATTCGCACCTTATTATCAAAATTATCAAGGCCGTTATGGCATTTACTTTACATTGAAAGGTTCGTTTACAGGTTCAAGCTCACCCTTTACAAAGATCGAAGCGGAGAGTTACAACACCCAGTCGGGAATTCAAAATGTAACCTGTGACGAAGGGACAGAGGCTATCGGCTATACCGAAAACGGTGATTATGCTGTATACCAGAATATTGATTTCGAAAGTGGTGCGACAAGCTTCCAGACCAGAGCATCCAGTGCTACCAACGGAGGTAAAATTGAAATCAGGCTGGACAGTATTACCGGTCCTTTGGTAGGAACCTGTTCAGTTGCAGGAACTGGCGGCTGGCAGACCTTTAGTGATGCATCGTGCAGTGTCAGCGGGGTAAGCGGGAAACATGACGTATACCTGAAGTTTACCGGAGAAAGCGGATATTTAATAAACCTTAACTGGTTCAAATTTATCAAAAAAGATGTAAATCCTATTCTCGTGGGTGATCTTAATGGGGATTCTAGTGTTGATGCAACAGATTATGCTTTGATGAAAAAGTATCTTCTTGGGTTAACAGAGGATTTCCCTGTAGAAAATGACCTTGTAGCGGGAGATTTAAATGTTGATGGTGTAATTGATGCAATTGATTTTGCTGTTTTTAAGAAATACCTGTTGGGCATTATTGAGAAATTACCATATTCGATTTAAATGCATTGTGACTGAAGGCATTCGTTTTATATTAGGAGTTAGTGGGTTTTAAAGTGGTTTCATCCATTTGGGAAAGTATAAAAATTACTATAGAAAGGGGAGTATGAAATGAAAAAGAAGTTACTAGCCATCGTAAGTATGATTGTTACATTTAGTTTGCTGTTTACTTTTGCACTGCCCACAACCTCCGTGGCAGCCACAACACAACCGTGGTGTAATTGATGCACTTGATTTTGCAGTATTTAAAAAGTATTTGCTAGGTACTATTACAAAATTACCTGTATAAAGAAAACAAGGTGTAAAGTTGGTTTATTTCGGTTGGGGAAATCGCACATACTTCAGTGCAATCCCTGACTGGAAATTAAGATTTTAATTGTGTAAGTTTACTAAAAATAATAGGAGGATTAGATTATTATGAAAAAAAGAAGATTAACATTCACCCTTATCCTTATGGCTATTGTATTTACCGCCCTCTTTGCTTTAAATGCAGGAGCATGGGATAACAGCCTTGCAAAAACACCACCGATGGGGTGGAACAGTTGGAACGTTTTTCACGGAGAAATTAATGAAACTCAAATCAAGCAGATTGCCGACACAATGGTAAGTTCGGGAATGAAGGATGCGGGTTATGTTTACCTGAATCTCGACGATAACTGGATGGCAAATCCAGCACGTGATGCAAACGGCAATCTGAGGGCCCATCCTACTCGTTTTCCAAGTGGTTTAAAGGCGTTGGCAGATTATGTACATGCCAAGGGTCTTAAGCTTGGTATATACGGAGATCGCGGAACTATGACATGTATGAATGTTCCTCAAAGCGGAAGCAAAGGTTATGAGGATAAAGATGCAAAAACCTTTGCATCATGGGGCATTGACTATTTAAAATACGATAACTGTAATATACCAAATGGAAGTGATATGAAAACTGATTACCAAAAAATGCAGACCGCACTTGCAAATTGCGGAAGACCTATAGTATTCAGCATTTGTGCGTGGGGATATCAGAGTTGGATGCCCGCAACTGGAAACTTGTGGCGTACTACCGGTGATATCGCGGATAAGTGGGACAATGGAACAGATTGGTTCAAGGGCATAATAAATGCAATTGATGGTAATGCACAATATACAAGTTCAGCAGCACCTGGGGCTTGGAATGATCCGGATATGCTTGAGATTGGAAATGGTGGCTGTACAACAGAGGAATACCGTACACAGATGAGTATGTGGTGTATGATGGCATCTCCGCTTATTGCAGGAAATGACATAAGAACCATGAACCAAACCACAAAGGATATTTTGCTGAATAAGGAAGTAATTGCTGTAAATCAGGATTCAGCAGGAAAACAAGGATCCAGAGTTAAAAGCACGAACGGTCTTGAAATTTGGGTAAAGCCTCTTGGTACAGATGGAACTACAAAGGCAGTTGCATTACTAAACAGGAACGCATCAGCGTCTAATATAACAGTTAATTGGTCAGATATCGGTATCACTGGCAGTGTCACTGTTAGAGATTTGTGGGCTAAAGCTGACAAAGGAAGCTTTACAGGCTCATATACAGCGTCAGTGCCTTCTCATGGAACAGTTGTGCTTAAGATTTCCAGTGCACCACCAGCCCCGGTTGATGCATTTAAGAAGATCGAAGCAGAGAATTACAGCAACCAGTCTGGAATCCAAAATGTAACATGCGACGAAGGCACAGAAGCTGTCGGATATACTGAAAATGGGGATTATGCTGTTTACAGTAATGTCGATTTTGGCGATGGTGCTTCAAGCTTTAAGGCTAGAGTATCCAGTGCTACCAATGGAGGTAATATTGAGGTTAGACTTGATAGTATTACTGGTCCTTTGGTAGGAACCTGTTCAGTTGCCGGAACCAGCGATTGGCAGACCTTTAGTGATGTATCTTGCAATGTCAGCGGTGTAACTGGAAAACATGACTTGTATCTAAAATTTACTGGCGAAAGCGGATTCTTAATCAACTTAAACTGGTTCATATTTAGCAAAGAAGATCCTTCGCTAAAATTGGGTGATATAAATTCTGACGGTCAAATAGACGCAATAGATTTCCAGCTGGTGAAAAAATACCTTTTGGGATTAGGAGCTATTGAAAACACAAAACTTGCTGATTTGGATGCAAATGGAACAGTCGATGCACTCGATTTTATGCTACTCAAACAATATTTACTGGGTACTATAACTGTATTTCCCGGACAAGGTGCAGCATAGCCAGGTTATATATGATTTAAAGCATCGGTGTCCATGAGGCTGTTCAGAGTTAAGAAAAATGTTCATTTGGCAATACATAAAAGACATAAGGAACAGTTTAATTATCATAAAAACGTTAGCTGTGTTCTGGCTGACGTTTTTAGATGGTATACCATCTGATCCAGTAATAACTTTGGGTGATTTAAACTCAGATGAACAAATAGACGCAATAGATTTCCAATTGATGAAAAAATACCTATAAGGCTTAGGAACTCTTGAAAATACAAAATTGGCTGATTTAGATGCCAATGGCGCAATCGACTCACTTGATTTATTGTTGCTTAAGCAATATTTACTGGGCACTATAACTAGTTTTCCAGGATAAAGTGTAGCATAAACAACTACACCGAGAAGCACTCTAATATAAACAAGTACCCTGTAGAAAAATTCAGTTTCGGTTGCAGGGCATAACAATCAAGGAAGTGCTAAAGAACAAAATATTCTGGGTGCAAGTAGATAAATTTTGTTATTTAGCACTAGTCAGATTAAGGGGCAATAGCATTCACACGATGCATTTAGGCCTAGGTGTAAGTGAATCTTGGATAAGCAGTTCAAGCAATTACATAAAATAATTATTTGAAAGGAAGAGGAAAATTATGAAACATTTTTTAAGAAAAAGTCTAGCTATTGTGACTGGGGTGATTTTAACACTATCAACAGCGGGCTCTGTAGTAAACGCAGCAGCCAACCCGAATCCGACGTGGAAAGTAGACGAGCCAGTTATTTTTCACGCACAATGCAAGCCATACGATTATTATGGGGCTAAAGACCCTACTATCGTTTATTCTGGAGGCAAATACCATGTCTTTTACACAGGAGCAAATCAAAGCGGTGGTTGGCAGATGCTTTATACATCTGCAAGTACAATTGCTGGATTAAAAAATTCTACTCGTACTTATATGAGTAAAATAGGAGAAGCCTATTTCTGTGCACCAGAAGTATTTTATTACGAACCTCAGAAATTATGGTATCTGGTATATCAGGATGGAACTTATGGAGCGGCTTATTCAACAACAACAAATATAGCTGACCCTAATTCATGGGCAGGACCAAAATCCTTTGGAATATCTGGAAAAATGGGATGGGATTATTACATTGTATGTGACGACCAAAATGCCTATATGTATAACACACCTGATGACGGTTCAGGAAACCTGTACTTGCGCAAGACATCTCTTGCAAATTTCCCAAAAGGCTGGGGAACACCTACAGTTGCTATAGCTAACTCATTTGAAGGTTCACATGTATATAAATCAATTGCTGATGGCAAGTATTATCTAGTTATTGAAGACATGAAGGATGGCAGATATTACGAGTTATGGACATCTTCGAATGCAGGTGGTCCATGGACACAAGTAGCTGAAAAATGGGCATGGCGTGGCAATCTTACTTACTCTGGTAGTAAGTGGACTACTAATGCTTCTCATGGTGAAATCCTCCGAGCAGGATCAAATCAAAAAATGGAAATTAATGATATCAACAAAGTAGACTTCCTCATACAAGGAACTTTAAACTTGAATCTTGCATATCAACAGATTATATGGGATTTGGGTGTTATGAGAAATTACACAGGCACTCCAACTGATCCAACAGAACCAGTTGAGACACGCTCAGCATTTACAAAACTTGAAGCGGAGAGTTACAACGAGCAATCTGGAATCCAAAATGTAGCCTGTGATGAGGGTACTGAAGCTGTTGGTTATACTGAAAACGGAGATTATGCAGTTTACAAGAGTATTGATTTTGGAAGTGGTGCAACAAGCTTCAAAACAAGAGTATCCAGTGCTACCAATGGAGGTAATATTGAGCTAAGACTTGATAGTGCTACAGGTACTCTAGTAGGAACTTGTGCAGTTCCTACAACTGGAAGTTGGCAGACTTTTGTTGATGCAGTATGTAATGTCAGTGGAGTA
>Ga0170475_100244594_pt1 | contig 25652 bp, 12 predicted proteins | sample Soicark_Litter_5_FD_111474 | JGI IMG/M metagenome (GOLD analysis project Ga0170475, IMG submission 111474) | Avena fatua rhizosphere microbial communities from Hopland, California, USA. Combined Assembly of 48 SPs
ACCGCGATTCCGCCCTGCGAGCTGAAGCGGGCGGCGTTGCCGGTGCCGTCGGTGTTTCCATACGTTCCGTCGCCGGCATAAGTCGTCACGACACCGTCAGGCGTGATCTTCCGGATAGTGCCAAAGCCGGTATCGAAGACATACGCCGTACCTGCGTTGTCCACGGCCACCCCGGCCGGACTGCCGAACCGCGCGGCACTGCCGGTCCCGTCGGTGCTGCCCGACGTGCCCGCCAGCCCGGCGAATGTCGTGACTACACCGGCGGGTGTGATCTTGCGAATCGTGTTGTTGTTCCGGTCAGCGACGTAGAGCGTGCGATTCGAATCCAGCGCGACGCCGAACGGAAGCGAGAAGCGCGCCGCCTGTTCCTCGCCGTCGGCTGAGCCGACGCTTCCACCGAAACCCGCCAGGGTCGTCACCACACCTGAAGAAATCTTCCTGATGGTGTCACTGGTGGTGTCGGCCACATACACGACACCGGCAGCGTCCACGGCGACGCCCTCCGGGTTGTTGAAATGCGCGTTGGCGGCAGGCCCGTCCACGTTTCCGGCCGGGAAAGAGCCGGCCAGAGTGGTCACGACGCCGGCGGCGGTGACTTGTCGAATGTGCAGGCCAAAGGTTTCGGCGACGTAGACCGTCCCCGCAGCATCCACCGCCACGCCGCGAGGACCGTTGAACCGCGCGGCGCTGCCGGTGCCATCGCCAGAGCAACACGTCCCTGCCGTGCCCGCGAGTGTTGTCACGACGCCGCCGGGGGCGATTTTCCTGATCGTGTTGTTGTTCGCGTCGCCGACGTAGAGGTTGCCGGCGCTGTCGACGGCTATGCCGTAAGGGTTGTTGAATCGCGCGACGCTGCCGGTGCCGTCGGCAGATCCGGACGTTACAGCGAGCCCCGCAACCGTGCTCACGACGCCCAATGGCGTAACCTGGCGGATCAGCTGATTTTGGGCATCGGCGACATACACGTTGCCGGCGGCGTCGACGGCGACCGCACGTGGCGACCTGAATTGCGCCGTCGCGCCCGGACCGTCGGCGAAGCCGAACGCCCCCGTTCCAGCAAGCGTGCTGACCACACCGGCCGGTGTGATTTTACGAATCTTATTGTTGAATGTGTCGGCGACATATACATTGCCTGCGCTGTCGGTGGCGACTCCATTGGGGCCGTTGAACTGCGCGACGTTCCCCGCTCCGTTGGTCGAGCCGCACGGATTGTCATTCACGATGGTGCCGGCAAACGTTGTGACCACTCCTGCCGGAGTGACCTTGCGAATGAAGCAGTTCTGCTGATCGGCGACGTAAACATTTCCTGCCGCGTCGACGGCCACGCTCGTCGGGGCGTTGAATCGCGCCGCGGTGCCGGTCGCATCCTCGTAACCTGCCGGCGATGCGCCAGCCATGGTTCGGAAGTCTACGAACTGTGCCGAGGCGCTGTCGGCGGTAAGGCCGAGAGCCAGCAGCACGAACGCGCCGCTGCTTAGAAACATTGGTTTTTGCCGACATAACTGCAACATCAGGATCTCCAGAAATAGAAAGAACGAGTTCATGTTGACGCTGGCGGGTCTCCAGCCCGAATCACCCGACATGACTGTGACCCATGCCCAATAGAATTGAAATCAATGATCGGGCGTGCTTTGCGCGCGGGACGCGGAATGAATCAGATACACGTGCGGAGATCGATCGAACGCCGCAACATCGAACCGCCTCTTTTAATTGACGACCCACGCGTCGTGATGTCCCGCGGAACGCTCCTGCGCCCCGATGCGACGCCGCTGTAAGACGTTTCTGCTGTACTCCAGATACGCGCCAGTGAAGAGTAAGAACGCACGCGCCCGCCAAACGTAACAGGGCCAACAGAAATCGTGGCGACGTTAGGAAGTAGATGGGAGGTTTAGCGCCGAGCAAGCGCGGCGCCAGCAGTACCGATCGGAACATATCTGTCGCAAACGTATATGCGGCTGTGAGTTATTGGCGATCGAACCCGGAGGAGGCGGCGCCGAAGTGCGCCTAGGGGATGACATCTGTCGCCCGTGACGCAGGCGCGCACACGCGATTTTCGCGCCAAGCGTTCGCCTGGCAAGCCAACAGGTCCAGCCCTCCGCCTGGGGCACATTCGAACAAAATCCTGCTGACCAATTGGCTGGGAGCCGGGTGCGCTCGCAAATTGTGTAGGTGTGCGATGTGAAGAGTTTTGCGAAATCCTCGAACGTCAGAGGCGGCGGCACGAGCGACAACACCGTTCCGACAGGCCGAAGCACCAGCAGCGCCGTGGGGCACAATTGGCGCGTTCAGTTGCGCTATTCACAGTGTTCTCGCTCTCGACCGTTGCATCCGCAACTCTTCGGCGTTGTTCGCTCACCTCTCGCGGTATCAGTGAATACGACTGGCAACGAGCATCGAGGCGGCTTGGGAAGTCAAGAAGGTCCACGGAGCCGCGGCGGTGGCGGAATACCGCCACACACCGGCCGCACCGAAGGAAATCGCAATCTCGTCACGGCCATCCCCGTCGAAGTCGGCCACGACGAGCGCCGTGCTGCTTTGAGAATGGACTGGCGACCACATCGCCGAATTGAAGTAGGTCCAGATCCCGGATGGCCCAAAATCGACGACGAGGTCGGCCTGCGTTCCGGTATCGAGTTGGCCGCCAGAAAGCGCCTTGGCGGGAATCGGATGGAGGAAGGTCCACGTCGTGTCGTTGCGAAACACCCAGATGCCAGCGTCCGAAAAACTCAACACGAGATCGGCTTTGCCGTTGCTGTCGAGGTCAACCGCTGTCATCGACGTCACGCTGGCGGGATGAATCAGCGCCCATGCGGCGTTGTTCTGGAACGCCCAGACGCCGTATCCGGGGAAGTCGGCGATGAGGTCGTCGGATCCCCCGCCGTCAAGATCGCCGACCGTCAGACGAGCCGCCTCGACCCCATTCAGAAGCCGCCACGTGTCGTTATTCATCCACGCCCAGGTCCCGTAGTTCGGGAAGGAGAGCGCCAGGTCGGATTTGCCGTCCTGGTCGAAATCACCAGCAGCCATCGTCGTAGGACTCAGGTCATGCAAATGCACCCAGGTCGCATGGTTCATCCAGAGCCAGACGCCGCCATTCGGCGAAAAATCGATCGCGAGGTCGTCGAGGCCGTTGCCGTCGAAGTCGGCGCTGACCATCGCCTTGGGGCTCGACGCGTGCATCTGGGCCCACGAAGTCTGGCGCAGCGCCCAGATCCCATAACTCGATCCGAAGTTTGCGACAAGATCCTTCCATGGGCCACTCCATATCGCCGCGTGTGGGGAACCTGCCGCGATGAAGTGTCCCACGACCTGTCCAGCATTGTTGACGCCATTGGCAACGCTGAAAGTGCCGTCGACTGCGGCCACGTCCGCCATCGGACCGCCCGGCTGGCGCGAGAACGCGTGTCGCGAGGTGTTGCCCGAGAGGTCGCTGTAACCGACGACTTGCCCGGAATCGTTGATCCCGAAAGCAGCGCTGTGATTTCCGCCGAGGGTTCCCAAATCGGTCATGGTTCCGGACATCCACCGAAACGCATGTTGAGCAACGTTCCCCGTTACCCAGGCCCATCCGACGACCTGCCGACCATTGTTGATGCTGTACGCCGAGCTAAAGCTTCCTCCCAGCGTTCCGATGTCGACCATCCCGGTCGAATGGCTCCAAAAGAATGCATGCGTCACCCCCGAAGCCAATGTGGCTTCCCCCACCACGTCACCCGCATCATTGACGCCCCGGGCGACACTGGAACCACCGAGCGTTCCCAAGTCGAGCATGCCCGAGCCGGGTGTCCACAGAAATGCGTGGATGGCAATGTTGCCCGCTGTAGCGGCGGAGCCGACGATCTGTCCTGCGTTGTTGATGGCATATGCCGCGCTCGATGAACCGCCCAGTGTGCCGAGGTCCATCATTCCGGTCGTGGCGGTCCATAGAAACGCGCGGCTGGTGGACGTTGCGGTGAAGCTGGAGCCCGCGACTTGGCCCGCGTGGTTGACCGCGTTTGGGTACGTCTCGGTTCCGCCGAGCGTCCCCAGGTCTGCCCAGCCGCTCTCCGGTGACCAGACAAACCCACGAATGATCGGCGGCGCCGCCTCGTACACGCCGACCACGGTCCCGGTGTCGCTGACCGCGGTTGCGTCACTGTAGGCGCTTACTGAGGCGCCGATGTCCGTAGTCACCCAGGACTGCGCCGCAGCGTGGAGCGGCACGAGCCAGACCACGCTGACCAAGAGCGTGTCGCGGGACCACCGAAGATTCCTTGTGCCGACGCCACGTTGAGTCGCTGTCTTCACCCGGTCCTCCCTTTCAGTCGCGTTATGTCCGGCTGTAATACGACTCACGTTGCAGGAGTGCTGCGCCAAGAGTAACAATCGCGCGTTGTATGGTGACCATTCGCGCTATCGGCGCCGATCGCGGTGCGTCTGGTACGGCGTCAGCCAGCCTCGTGACATCGCGGCCAACACGTCACGGCCGGCAGCTGTCCGCGTGCGTTGCACTTTCCGCCGCTCCGAGATCGCGCGAGGCAGGCCTGCCAGGGCATCGATCTTCGCACGCACGATCGTCGGGCCGTGCCGTATCGCGCTGAAGCGCAGCAGTGAGACCATTGTCAACAGCAGATGCTGCGGCGCATACAGCCAGAGGCGCCACCCCGGCATGTTCTTGACCCAGGCCCAGACCAGATTGCGGTGGCCGTGATAAATCGCAAAAGCGCTTCGCACACCGGTGGTGCCGGAACCAACGTGTCGGACGACGGCACCGGGCACGAATAAGCAGCGATGGCCACGAAGCCGCAGCCGGAACGCCAAGTCGACATCTTCGATGTAACAGAAAAATGAGGGATCGAAGCCGTGTACTTCGTTGAAGACGTCGCGACGTACGAGTGCCGCCGCCGCGCACGGCGAGAACACGTCACGCGGTGCTGCGTGATCGGGCGCGGACTCGCCATGCGCGATTCGCCACGGCAGGCCGCTGACGTGGTACGCGTCGCCGGCGCCATCGAGCTTTGAGGGATCCGATGCAAGTCGAAGCTCGCTCGCAAACATTGCCGTATCCGGGTGTTCGGCGGCCGCCCGCAACAGGTTCTCCAGCCACTCCGGCTCGGGAAACGCGTCCGGGTTGAGGAATGCGAGCCAATCGCAGTCTGAGACCGTCTCGGCGGCGATGTTATTGCCGGCAGCAAACCCCACATTCTCGTCGAGGGCGATGACCTCGACGCCAGGTAATCGCGCGACGATGTCACGAGACCCATCGGTGCTTGCATTGTCGACAACGATGATGCGGTCGGCCGGGCGACGCTGTTTCGAGAGAGCGGCGAGAGCTGTCGTCAGATACGCACCGCCGTTCCAATTGACGATGAGCACCGCAACGCGCACGCTATGATTATCCCACGCGATGGTAGGTCGGACAGCGCTTGCATTGCTTGCCCGTTCCGCCGGCTTCGCGTCTCGTAGACCGCCGAGCACGATCTTCCATGACGTCCGATATCTCGGTCATCATTGTTAATTTCAATACCGGCCCGCATTTGGCGGAGTGTCTCTCCTCGCTGGATGCAGGGCTGGCGAGTTGCAACTACGAAGTTGTCGTCGTTGACAATGCATCGAGCGATGGCAGCGAGGCGGTTGCCGAGGAACGCGAGTGGACATCATATTCCGCAAGCCCACGAGTGCGGCTCCTTCGACGGCCCACGAACACCGGCTTCGCGGCCGCGGCGAACTTGGGTGCGCGAACGAGTACGGCCGATCTCCTGTTGTTCCTGAACCCCGATAGCATCGTCGTCCCCGGATTTCTCGAAGCATTGATCGAGGATCTCCATGCGGATCCGCGTCGCGCGGCGGTCGCGCCGTGCGTGATCAACGAGGACGGGTCTCCTCAGGGGAATGCCAGGGCTGACCCGACGATGATGACAGGGCTCTTCGGCAGGTCCACGCTGCTGTCGCGCCTGTTTCCGTCGGCCCGTCTGGCGCGCCGCAATGTTCTGCTACCGGAAGGCCAGGCGGCCGTGTCGGTTGACTGGGTCAGCGGCGCTTGCATGTTGGTAAGACGGGCGGCGTTCGATCAAGTCGGCGGATTCGATGAGCGGTACTTTCTTTACTGGGAAGATGCCGACCTCTGCCTGCGTTTGCGCCGCGCTGGTTGGGGCGTTCGTTTCAGACCTGATGCTCGCGTCGTACACGTCGGGGCGCGAAGCAGCCGCACGGTCAAGCCGTTGGCGATTCGGGCGTTTCACCGGAGCGCTTACTCGTACTACGCGACGCACGTTGCGCCCTCCCCCTGGAGTGCGCGCCGGTGGCTCGCAGGCGGACTCCTGTGGGCTCGCTGCGGCATCCGATTATTGGGCGCACGCATCCGCTAATCATCTGCCCCTCCGAGTGGATGGGGGGGTCCGGTACGCCGGAGCCCATTCATGGCTGGTGCACGTCCCGGCAGAAAGTGCACAGTAGCTTACGAAAGTGTAAAGTTTGCCATTGGTTCCGCGCGCGGAACACTTTGATTTTCAGTGATTTTGCAGGCGACGAAAGTCGGCCTGAGCAGGTACGCGTCTTGCCTCAGCCGTAAACATGATTTCTAAGATCAGCCGTCTGTTGGGTCTTATCGTGGTTCTCGCGGTTTCCAGCAGCGTTGCGGAAGCGGCGACCGTCACCTTGGCCTGGGACCGCAGCAGTGATCCTAGTGTGACCGGCTACACACTGTATTGGGGCAATTCGCCTGGTTCGCATCCGAGCAGCCTCAACGTGGGCAACGTCACCCAAAAAGACCTAACCGGTCTGACCGACGGAATGCCCTATTACTTCGCGATCCGTGCCTACAATGCTTCCGGCGCGGTGAGCGCGGAATCAGTCGAGGTGTCGAGACGCGTAGGCGTTCCGATCGCAGTCGGAGGCGACTTCGATGGGGATTTCAAATCCGATTTAACTGTTTTCCGCCCGGGGACCGGTCAATGGATCACGGCTCGGTCGAGTTCAGGTTACGGGGCGTGGAGTATCACACAGTGGGGGGCGAGTGGCGACGTGCCTGTGCAAGGTGACTATGACGGCGACGGCAAGGTCGACATGGCCATCTATCGCCCTTCGACCGGGTATTGGTATGTGTTGAAATCGAGCACCAATTTCTCCGGCTACTCGAGTTATCAGTGGGGGAGCGCGGGGGATGTGCCCGTCCCTGGCGACTACGATGGCGACGGTAAAGTCGACCTCGCGATTTATCGCCCTTCAACAGGGTCGTGGTATTTCTTGAAATCCACCATGAATTTTGCGACTTGGGGGAGTATTCAGTGGGGGGTGGCTGAAGACGTCCCGATGCCGGGCGACTATGACGGCGACGGCATTACAGATGCGATGGTGTATCGTCCGTCCACCGCCTCGTGGTATCTCCTGAAATCCACGACGAACTTCGCCAGCTATTCGACCTACCAGTGGGGAAACGTGGGCGACGTCCCCGAGACAGGCGACTACGACGGCGACGGCAAAGCCGACATCGCCGTCTACCGCCCTTCGACCGGGTCATGGTATCTGCTGAAATCGAGCACGAAATTCGTGAGCTATTCGAGCTACCAATGGGGGAATGCTGGAGACGTTCCGACACCGAAGGATTTCGACGGGGATGGCAAAACTGACATGGCGGTCTACCGGCCGTCGACGGGCTTTTGGTATCTCCTGAAATCAAGTGGAGACAACGCGACCTGGACTGCTGTTCATTGGGGCAACGCCAACGATGTTCCAGTTTTCTGAGCGGCACGACACCCAGCATTTGCAGGCGTCAGCGGGGAAGTGCCGGCCCGGTGAGCACTTCCCCACAACGCACCGACCGATGTTGCCGCAGCAATCTAGCGTGTCACGTCAGCGCCCGGAGCCGCGGTTCTGACTCACATTCGACGACAAGATTGACTCAGGTCCGGCCTTTTGCGATTGCTTTGGTCGCGACGACTGCGTATTCGCCCTGCGTCCTCCGGTCCTGCTCGAGATCGTTCACCCCGTTTGGAAAAAGCACGTACCCTTCGTCGAAACCGCACAGCCAGCACCACGCTACCGCGACTTCCGGGAAGATGGGCCGTTGATGGGTCAGATCCGTCCAGAACGTCTTGAACGCTTCCAAGGCGTGCGGATTCACGGTCTCGAAAATCAGCTGGCCGCCTGGTTTCAACTTGGCACGTGCGAGACGAAGGAACGTGACCCAATCGTCATAGGTTAAGTGTTCCACGACTTGCGCGGCGAATATCGCCGCAACCGATTCGTCCGGCTGGGAATCGAGGAAGCGAAGGCCGTCCATGTGCTCGACCTGATGTCCTTTGCCACGGCAGCGTTGGATCATCGATTCATCCGTATCGATGCCAATCGCCATCACGCCTGCCTCACGCAGCATGTCGAGAAGTTCGCCGCGTCCGCATCCGATTTCGATGATTCGGGCGTGGCGGCGGAGCAGCGGTAGATACGCCTGCAATCTTCCGCGAATGAACGCTTCGCTTCCGCGAAAGACATCTTCGAATCCGCGATAGACGCCGTGGTCCTGTTCGCGCGGCGATCGAAAACCGAGCGTCCGCTTTCCATCGCCATTCGCCAGGACAAACCGGTCCGGCGGATCAGTGAACGGTGCAGCATACAGCCGTTGAGAGAGCGTACTGGCATCGGCCATTACGACCTCGAGTTGGTCGGTGAGTGCTTTCAAATGCGCGGACGCGGACCGCTGAAACGTGGAGACGGACTGGGGCAACGCCTCGAGTCGGGTCAGGCGGCCCTCGAGTTGTTCGAGCCGCGCGAGTCGCGTCTCCGTTTGATGCACGGCGCTGCGCAACGCGCTTGTTTCCCGCATGGTGGCCGTCAGTGCATCCTGGACACGGGCGACGAGGATCGCCTGAGCCTGCCGCTGCTGAAACCAGTACGGCCGTAGAACTCTGAAGAGCAGCCGTTGCGCCATCAGCAGCGAGCGACGAAATCGCCTGCCGGGCGCGACTTCCGCAGTCGGAGTCAAGAGAGCGTCGAATTCACCAGTGTTCAATGTGGCCACCGATTGTGCCGGAGACTGAGGCTCCGGCGAAGGCACGGACTGCGCGGCCGTCGCACGTGCGACGGTGGTCTGATGCTTGCGCATCGAATGGATGCGCGTGCGCCTCAGTTTCTCGACCCGCTCCTTGACGGCCGCTCCCGCGATAGCGGCGTTGTGTTTCGTAAGAATGTCTTGGCGCGCCTTGCTCGCTTTCGCAGCGGCTTCATCAGGCTGCTCGAACACGCGGCGCATATACTCCGCCGCCTGCTCGAGATGGGGTTCCGCCCACGGGCTACCCTTCGGGTATGGCAGGCATCCGTCCGGAACCACACCGATAGAGTAATCGACCAGGTAACTGTTTTCGGGGGTCATGAAGTCGAGGTTTCCGGAATACCCGGTCGCGATGACTGGCTTCCCGAGTCCCATCGCTTCAGCCATGGTCAAGCCCAATCCCTCAGACCGATGGAGCGAGATATAGCAATCGCACAGATCGACGAGCGAGTTTTTTTCGGTGCTTGAATAATATTTGTCGACGATCAAGATGTCCGGCCGGTCTCCGACCGCTGCACGGACGCGTTCGAGATCGGTGAGCCGGCTGTCCCCATTGATGGTTTTCAGCACCAGAACGGGCCCTTCGTTCGGCCGGAACGCTCGCTGAAAAGCTGAAATCACGCCGAGAGGGTTCTTGCGCTCGAGAATACTAAAAAAGTCGAACACGTACAGGAACAGGAACCTTGACGGCAGCCCCAGCGTCTGCCGCGTCACCGTAGGCGAAGGTTGTGGGACCGTGAGCGGCGGCGGAATCGTGTGAACCGGTCGGAGGCCGATCGCGCGAATCCCGCTGGCGACGAAACGAGTGGCAGTCCAAACCTCGTCGACATAGTCGAACGCCGCGTGCATCGTTTCGGGAAAGTGGTCGAGTTCCCAGAACCAGTAGCCGACACTGTGACGGCCTGCGAAGAATCCCGCGCCCGCATCTCGTGCGAACAGGTGCGTCTGATCCGCATTGATGCACAGGACGTTGACATCGTGAATCGCGCGGCCGTCTCCTCGCTCGTTGAACGCATGCGCCTTGCGACTGGGAGTCTGACCGTAACTAATCGTGGTATGCGGGATCCCTGCGGCTTCTACGGCGGCGGTCAAAAGCCTGGCGGCTTCGCCGACGCCCACTTCAGCGTGAAGGTATCCCACCACATTGACGCCTTCGACGAGATCAGACGCCGGCGCAAATGTGGATGCGATGATATCGGTCCCGAGAACGCTCGCCGATCCCCTCGGGATCGGGATGTCTTCTTCCTCGAATCCGCGCACGCGGATCCACTCGGAGTACCGCGGACCATCTTCACCGGCGAGGTTCGGAAACGCGAGTCTCAAATCGCCCCGATCCTCGTAGATCGCATACATGTACCGAGGAATTCGTGCGCGCACACCGATCGGAACCGATTCCGCGAGCCAAGCCATGAAGCGCTCCGGAGCGTCGGTGTCGAACGGACAGGGCGGTTCCGGCCCACCGCGCTGCTCATGCGCCTCGAGAGCCTCCCGGTACATCCGACGGAGGCGTCGACTGACTCGATGGCCAGAAGGGAGCGTGTTCCATCCATACGGCAGCGCCGTTTCCCGTTCGTGACCGGCGCGACGGAGATCGTCGAGATACTCGCGGCAGATACGCTGAAGCGCGGGGTTCTCGCTCAGCAGTACTCGGGGTCGGTCACCCTGGTGTTTGCTGAGGAGGTACGGTTTCTTCGCATCGAACCCGCTGAAGTGGAAGAACGTGAGCGGCTGACCGTCCACCAGATATCTGGACCCATCCCACTTCAGCTCGCGCCCGCCGAGATTCCAGTAGGCGACATTAAAGCTCGTGTCGCGAAGAATGAAATGATTCCACAAGCCGGGAACGAAATCGACCCATCGCTGATCAGTAAACATCATTTTCGCAGGGTCCGAGCGCGCTTCGCGTCTGGTCTTCGTCCACCACCAGTCGAGAAACTCGCCCGAGCCTGGACCCACGCTAACAAAACCTAGATTGTAAATACCCGATGCGAGGATCTGAAATTCGTTGATGCGTCGGCCGTCCCGACGCATCGGCCGCGTCACGTGTGGTGTCAGGACAATTGAATGTTCGTGAGCGAGGCGCGACGCGGACTCCAGAGAACCGTAGACCTTGATGTCGGGGTCCAGGTAGAGAACGCTCCCGCCCTGGCGAGCGAGCAGGTGGTGAAGAAACGGCGGCTTGACCGCTGTCGACAGCTCAGTGACATCGTAGATCGCCGCTAAGCGCCCTATCTCTGCTCGATCGAGGCCGATATCGCTCAATCGCAGGCATTCAAATGCTTCGCCGGCCGCATCGAACTCCCGCGACTCGTCGTCGATGAGCAGAAACACGAACCGCCCGTCGGGATGATGCTGGAGGAACGAACTCGCGAGGACCCGAACATGAGCGATATAGTTGCGCGCGGCAATCGTGCAAACCGTCACCATCAGCGCTGGTTCACCATCGGTCGGCACGCTTGCGAGTTTTTCATTGCGATAGGGGAATGCCTCGTCGCTTGTCTCCGCCTGGAGGTCAGACTGACTTCGCATTATAGAACGGGTTCCGCGGCAGCCGCGCGGTCCTGACGGGACCCGCCCGGGTGCTGCGAGGCTGGATGATAGGGCCGGCGATCGGATCGATTCAGCTCGGCCTCGGCGGCGCCGGCCTGATATATTGCGAGGTCGTGGATCACACTGCTAGACTCGGTCGGACTCCGGTTTTGCGACGCTGCGATCTCAATCGATGCTCCCACGCCAATCAGCGCGAGATCCGGACACGGCGTGTCTCTGGGATGCAATAAGACCTTCGACTCTCTCCAAAACTCATGCAGGTTGGACCATCAGTAGCGTGGCGCTCTGAGGCGCTCGACGCGGCTGCCTATCAGGCGACGAGAGTTGCTCATTGGGACGCGATCGCACACTCCGGAACACGTAAGCGTGGGCCCGCAGGGTCCTACCACCGCCGTCTCGAATCCATCTACCGGTTCCTGGTTCCTCCGGGATTGCGCGTTTTGGAATTGGGCTGCGGTGACGGACGGTTGTTGGCTTCGCTCGCACCCTCGGAAGGAACCGGAATTGATTTTTCGCCGATGGTAATCGCGTCGGCGCGGAAATCGTATCCCGGCTTGCGCTTCATCGTTTCCGATGCTCACGACCTCAACGAAGTCAACGGGACGTTTGACGTCATCATCCTTTCGGATCTGCTTCACGACGTGTGGGATGTTCAGCGACTATTCGCAGGTCTTCGGCCACTGTGTCATCCGGGGACTCGCGTGATTACGAACTTCTACAGCCGCCTGTGGGAAGCGCCGCTCGCGGTCGCATCGCGGGTGGGTCTCGCGACGCCGGTGCTGCAGCAGAACTGGCTCACCGTCGACGACGTCACCAATCTGTTCCATCTCACCGACTTTCGCGTGATCAGAAGCTGGCAGGAAGTCCTGTTTCCCGTTCAGGTGCCGCTCGTGACGCCACTGTTGAACCGCGTGCTTGTCCGCTTTTGGGGCATTCGTCATCTGGCGCTTGCGAACTTCGTCGTGGCACGGCCGATTGATCTTCCCGCAGCATCGGAACAAGCACCGAAAGTGTCGGTTGTCGTACCCGCACGAAACGAGTCGGGAAACATTTCGGCAATTTTTGCGCGTACACCCGAAATGGGGGGCGGAACCGAACTGATTTTCGTCGAGGGTCACTCATCCGACGACACGCGGGCGGCGATCGACGAAGCCATCCGGGCAAACCCTCATCGCTCGGCCCGGCTCCTGACGCAGAGCGGATCGGGAAAGGGGAACGCGGTTCGGCAGGGCTTTGCCGCTGCGACGGGTGACATCTTGATGATCCTCGATGCCGACATGACTGTTCCGCCGGAGGACTTGCCGCGTTTCTATGAGGTTCTCACGTCAGACAAAGGGGAATTTATCAATGGCGTACGTTTGATGTACCCGATGGAAGAGAAGGCGATGCGCTTTGCCAATCTCATCGCCAACAAGTTCTTCGGTCTCGCATTCAGTTGGCTGCTTGGGCAACCGGTCAAGGACACGCTTTGCGGTACAAAGGTGCTGCGTCGCCGCGCGTACCAGGCGATCGCGGCCAACCGCGCGTATTTCGGCGACTTCGATCCGTTCGGTGATTTCGATCTCCTGTTCGGTGCAGCGAAGCAGGGTCTTGAGATCGTGGATCTGCCGATCCGTTACCGCGAGCGGAGTTACGGAACGACGAACATTCAGCGCTGGCGACACGGGTGGATGCTCCTCAAGATGTGCATCTTTGCGGCAGGGCGGATCAAGTTTGTCTGACGCGCCGATGACGCTGCGCGACTCGATCCACGCGGCCGGCCGTCCGTTGACGCGCGCGCTGCTGCACCCTCGATGGCGGCGGCGTCCTTGCGCCGCATGGACGTATCTGCAACTGTACTTGTTGGGAAAACGGCTGACGGAAGGCCGAGAGCTCGCAACACTGAAATCGCTGATCTTGCCGGGGATGGTGATCGCCGACATTGGCGCGAACGTTGGCTTCTACACTGTTGAGATGGCGCTCGCGGTGGGGCCAACCGGACGTGTTCTCGCGTTCGAACCCGACCCATTCAGTTTCCAGCTTCTCCAGCGACGCTTGAATGGGGGGCAGGCAACGAATGTCGACGCGTATCAGCTCGCGCTCGGCAGCGAGACGTTGCGCGCACTCTTGTATTGCAGCGCCTACAATCGCGCGGACAACCGACTGAGCCGGTCGCATGAAGAGCCGCATGTCGAAGCGTGCGACGCTGACGTCCGCAGGTTGGATGACGTGCTGCGCGACAGCAGGCGTGTCGCGGTTGATGCCCTCAAGATCGATGTCCAGGGAAACGAAGCGAACGTGCTGCGTGGGGCGCGCGAGACGCTGGCGGCAGGTGTGAGCTGGATTTGGCTCGAGTTTTCGCCCGAGCACCTGCGAGGCTCGGGCGAGGATCCCGTTGCGTTCCTCGAAAGTCTCGGCGCGCTCGACATGGACATGCGGTACTTGAGCGAGGACGCCGGCCTTCAGCCGCTGAAAGATGTTCGAGAGTACGCGAGGCAGATGAATTCAACCTACGGCGACATCGTGCTGATTGCGCCGAGATGGCGCGAACGGACCTCGACGACGACCACGTGAGTCGCTCGAACCAGAACCCCGCGCGACATGGGCGGTTGGCCGCCTGGCTTCGGCGCGCACTCGCGCATCCGTTGGCGCGCGGCGTCGATCTTGATTCCGCCGAAGCGACGGCCATTCATCGACAACTGATCACAGAAAAGCCCTTCCTGCGGCGGCTCTACCGGCGCTACTACGACGACTACGAGGCGGCCGTCGCGCACGCTGCGCCGGGCGGCATCGTCCTGGAAGTGGGGGCGGGAGGCGGGTTCTATCAGTACATCCGGCCGTCTGTCATTTCCATTGATCTCCGGCCGGGAGCAGAAGTCGATCTGGTTGCGTCGGCGCTCGCGCTCCCGTTTCGGGATGAAACCGCTTCGGCCATCCTGCTGCTGAACGTTCTTCACCACCTTCCGGACCCCCCTCTCTTCTTTCGCGAATGCGAACGAGTATTGAAGTCGGGCGGCCGCGTCTGTCTGATCGAGCCCTGCGCGGGACCGCTCAGCCGCCGACTCATTCGGCCGCTTCATCATGAACCGTGGGACGAGGATGGCGGGTGGAGCCTCCCAACTTCCGGCCCATTGACCGGTGCCAACATGGCGTTGCCATCGATCATTTTCATGCGCGACCGCGAGCGGTATCGCGCCGCATTTCCGCGTTTGCCGATCGCTGGTGTTCGGTTTCACACGATTGCCCTCTATCTCATCTCTGGCGGCGTGTCGATGCGCTCGTTCGCGCCGGCCGCGCTGTTCACGCCGTTGCTTGCCCTGGAGACTTTATTCGCACCCGCGGGGTCGATGCTCGCGAGCATGATGACGGTGGAGTTGGTCAAAACTTGAGGCGGTGCCACGAACGAGGCTAACGGCCGCATGCTCGACCTCGTTCTGCTGGAACTGTTCAGAGGGTCCTGAGTGGTTGCGGCGGCAGCATTACGAAGAGTGGAGCCGGTTGGTGAAGCCAACTGGTGCCGAGATCCAAGAGGAGGTCGAGAAAACACATCGGTCGCCGTACAGCGCTTCCACTTTCACGTGTCGATTGCGCCGCAACTCCAGGACTCCTGCTCGCGGTTCAGCGAACGTACCGTTCGAGTTGGCAATCTTTCTAACAATATCGAGTCGCTCATCGTTCTTCGCAGGGCGTCGTAAGATTCGGCTCGTAATCTGGCGTATCGCGACTGAGATTCGGATTGTAGTACGGGTCGCGCGCGAGGCGATCGGCCCAGCGCATTCGCAGTCGGTTTGCGGCGTGCTCGTCGGGTGTCGTCGAGCGTGCCCATACGTCGTACACCAGCGCCGCGTGCGGCGTGAAAACCACGCGGTAGCCCTCACCCGTGGCACGCAGGCAATAGTCGATATCGGCGAACTCGCCCATGTCATGGTCAAATCCGCCAAGGCCGTTGTAGACGGATCGGCGTGTCATCAAGCACTCGCCGCTGACCGCCGAATAGTTGCGGGCCGCCACGGCTGTCCCGAAGTACCCCACCGCGGATCGCGGGTATCGATGGAGCGCTGGCGCAACTACTCCATTAACGCCCAACAGCATCCCGACGTGTTTGAGCGATCCGTCCGGGTAGTGCAGCTTCGCGCCAACCACGCCGACCGGCGTTTGCTGCGAGAACTCGAGCAGCGCAGTCAGCCATTCGCAGTCAAGCGGCCTGAGCCCCCAATCAAGAAACAAGAGGTGGTCACCGTGCGCATGCGCAGCTACCTGCGTCTGGTGACGCACCCGCGGTTGACTCAGGGCCGCGTCGATGACCACCTCGCGGGCGTTCAGCGTCGAAGAAACAAGGATTGAACGTCGCGGCGCGTCCGTACCGTTTACGGGCACCAGCACTTCCACCCGCCGATACGCCGTACGCTCCGCGAGCATGGCCAATTCCCGCTCAAACGTTGTCGGATCAACGCTGCTCGAATCGTCACCATCGGCAACCGCTGGCAGCACGATTGACACTAACGGCTCGCCCTTCAACCGATAGCGAACACGATAGACGTAGGGAAACGCGCCGGGCAGGATTTCGGCGTTCAGCTCGTTGCGGCGAACGTAATCCTGGAGTGCCACCCTGCCGGCATCGTGCGCCCATGGCTTCGCGCCTTCGTGACCTGCGGTCGACTCGGGGATCCTCCGCCAGTGATAGAGCACCTTTGGCAGGTGCGCAATTCGTGTAGTGTGATCGATGAGCCGGAGCACCAGATCGTAGTCCTGAGCGCCTTCGTAGCCTTGCCGGAATCCACCGATGCGTTCGAGGAGCGCGCGCCGCACGATCATGAGATGACACGTGTACATGTTGGTCAGGAAGTGCTCCGGCGACCAGTCGGGTTTGAAGTACACGTCGCTCCGCGTCCCATCCAGTTCGAGTTTGTCCTCATCGGAATAGATGAAGTCTGCATCCCGGTGCGCGTTCAAATGCGAAGCCACTTCGAATAACGCATCGCAGGTGAGTTCATCGTCGTGATCGAGAAACGCAACGAATTCGCCTTCCGCGAGCGCGAGCGCTTCGTTTGACGCCACGGCGATGCCAACGTTGACGGGCAGCATCTTGATCTTTATTCGCGGATCGTCGTCATATTCCCGGAGGACCGCGCGTTTTTCGTCCCTGGTCGACCCGTCGTCGGCAACGCACAATTCCCAATTCGGATACGCCTGGTTTTTCACCGATTCAATGCAGGCACGCAGCCATCGTGCGTCGGTGTTGTAGACGGGTGTGACGATGCTGATGAGCGGCCGGTAGGGAAGTGAACTGGATTCATTCCGGAGTTGCTCGATCCTGCCCGGAGAAAGCGCGCGCTCGCGCGCCCAGACTTCATAGCGAAAGGGATCCGTTCGTTCGGACAAGCGTCCATGCAGTGTTCGAGCAGCGGCCATCAATCGGCCGCGGCGCATGTGGCGGCCCGCGGCCGAAAGAATCGCGCGCCGCTCTTCGATCGGACGTGGCCATTCGAGCCGAGGTTCGCCCCAGATTGCGGGCGGCTGCTCACCATTGCCGTTGGTATGAATCGTCAGCGTCAGCTCGATTTGTTGCGGCTCCTGATTCTGAAGCTCGAGCACCAGCTTGCGCCAGGAGTGTCTTCGTGACGATTCCTGCGACGTCATTCGCACTGTCGCGGCAAGTTCCCGTGACAGTCGATCGGTTCGCACCCTGGCGACGAACTCGATCGCTTTCGCGTGTGACCGTTGGTCAGGTGAGATCCCGCACCACGCGACCAGCTTCGAACGCGGCGGTGCTATGAGCCGGTAAACGGCCTGATATCCCGGCGGAACGAAGAGAGCGTGATGGCTGCGGCGTCCGATCCGAATGTTTCCGAGCCACCGTGCGGCCGTGACGGAAGGGCCGGCCGCCTCCTGGGTGCAGGGAACAATTCGAAGGGGGAACCATCGACAAAGCCGCGATCGATAGAAAAATAGGCGTAAAAGGCTGGCCGCCATCCTTGCGCGTTGCCCAAAGATCTGGTGCATTCGCTATCCAGACCTCCGGGTTCCCTGCCCCGTGTGCGGGTCGGTGTGCAAGTTTGTAATTGCGCGCCCCAATCTGGACACGGCCCCCAATGTATGAGACCTGATCCGCTGCCATTGTTGGTGCGAACGAGCCTCCCTCGGCCGAGTCCTGTGGTACTCCCTTTGCTAAGGTCGAGTCGCCCCAACTATATGAGCGCAATCAAACGAATCAGCGCCATGGCCACCGGGATCGCGCTGGTGTGCTTGATGAGCCCGGTGAACTCGGCCCCCCGCGTGCAGGGAACAATCACCGTGGTGTTTCCGAACAAGCTCGCGGCGGGACCGGACTACGCGACTGAGGTTCTGGGCGATCCGTGGGACATGTGCAACGCGGACGACATGACCGTGCGTCCGGATGAGATTGTTGGCTTTTCCAGCTTTACGTTTTATCCGGGGCCCTGCCGCGCAGGAGGAATGACGATCCCCGTCAGCGGGACCGCCGACTCGAACTTCCTGATGCTCTCACCGGGCATCTACGATGCGGCTCTCAATCCTGGACGGAACGGGCGAAACTTCCCAATCGATACGAGCAAGTACCAAGTGCTCTCGCTCAAAGTGTGGTCCGACGCCACCGACACCCCGCAGATCTATTGGCTCCATAGTCCTTACAATCACCCATCGGGCTCAGGCCTAGGCGGCCGGGTGGTGCCGACAACGAATCCGGGCGTGCAGCTCATGGTCGCCGACCTGACGCAATCAAACATCGGTGGTCTCCTGCCCTGGACGAGCGGGGTCGTTCGCGGCCTTCGCATCGATCCGAATTCGCAGCACGCTTCGGAAAACGTCTTCTATTACTGGATCCGTCTCACGCCATCTGCGAATTCTCCGTTGGCGGCAAAGCAGACGATCACCTGGAACGGATCCGGCACCGCGACGATCACGGTCCGCGACAACATCGATGGTTCCATCTTCCCGGTCGTATCGAATCTGGCCGCGAACTCGTATGTGTGGAACTACGGGGTTCTGGCGCCCGGCAGTTATACGCTGACTGTGACCAATTCCAGCGGCTCGGGATCGGCGACCTTTACCATCAACAATCCGCCGACCATCGAGGTGACCGATCCCTCGACGACCAGCGGCGACGACTACGCCACGACCGTATTGGGCAATCCGTGGGACATGAGCAGCTCCTCGGACATTCAACTGACGGGGGCCGATCACCTCACGAATATTTCGTTTAGCGGTGGGGAATTGCACGCGACCAACACGAACAACGATCCGATCGTGACGCTGCTCTACAACACCAACAACTCGGTGCCGATCGACACCACCAGGTTTCGATACGTGACGTTTCGACTCCAAGTGGATGGCGCGTACGACCTCGGCGCCGGCTCGGTGGCTCGTGTGATTTGGGGTTCGCAAGCGTCTGGCCCCGCTGCCGTATCACAAGACATCATCGTCGTCCCGGGGATGAACCGCTATACGGTGGATTTGGCGGCGCTCTCCGAGGCGACCGACGGCGGACTGGAGCCGGTTGGCGGCCCGGCGTGGACCGCTGGACCCAAGGGTTATCTGCGCCTCGATCCGCACGAATTTGCGACGGCTCGAAGCTTCCACGTCGATGACGTGAAACTGACTGCGAAGCCGAAGGGAGCCAGCAGCTTCGCCATCCGCTTCCTCGCGGCGGACGCCGACGCCGACGCGACCACCGTGTCGCTGTATTACGACGTCGACACGGATCCGAGCAATGGAAAAGCGCTGATTGCGTCTGGCATTCCGGCAGCCGCCGGCCAGTTCGTCTGGAATAGCGCCGCCGTTCCTCGAGGCGAGTACTACATTTACGCGGAGGCCTCCGACGGCGTCCAAGTGATGGGCAGGTACTCGAATGCCCCGGTGCAGGTGGTGACCGTTCCGCCAGCGCCAACCGGCTTGAAATTCATCCCGCGATAGCTCGCCTGAGCTACGGCCAGAAGTTCTTCGCGTAGACACGCGACGGCCGCGGCTCAGGACCCACCAGGCGCGCTCGCCCCGACCGGGGCTCGTTTCAGTTGACTCTGTTTGACCGTTGTGTGATAGTCCGCCAACTCAGCCATATTGAAGAGGTGGCGGACCGTGCCGGTTGCCGTTCTCACACTGCTGTGTGCGCTTTGCGTCTGTGGGGGAAGCGGCTGTTCGAGCAACCAGATCTCCGCGCCTGCGCTGACGCCTGCTTCCGCTCAGCACGCCGCCCGCGACGTTTGGCACGTGACGCTCCACCTCACCGGCGGCTTTGCGGGCGTAGACCACGAACTCGAGCTCGCAAGTACTGGCGAACTGAAGGCTACGGATCGCCGGCGTGGCTCTCAAGTGACCGCTCAGGCGTCTTCGAGCGAGTTAACTGAGATCGCGGCGCTGGTGGCAGATCTGAAATCAGTGGAAACGGCTCGCGAGAACACGTGTCGGGACTGTCTGCAGGACGAGCTCGAGGTTCGCCTGAGCGAGCGTTCCCTTCTGTTCAGGATCAACGACGGTAATTTGGTCGGCACGCCGGTGGACCGGCTGGCCACTGTGCTTACCCGTCTGCTCAATCGCGAGTTGTCGCGATAAGCAACACACAACGAGGACCGCGGTATGGCATTCTGGTCGCCGTCCAGTGTTCGGCTGCTCACGCCGGTAGGAGTGGCGGTTGCTCTCGCCGCGGGATTCGGGATTATTCCGGAACGCCTCCGGGCACAGAACTCGCCGACACCGACTATCCAGGGCGGCGCCTTGCCGCTTCAGCAGCGAGCCGAGTGTCTCGCCTTCGACGAGACGCGCACCTCCCGTCAACTGCGCACCGGTTTCATCCGCTTCGTCGGCACCGATCCCGGACGTGCCATTCCCAATCCGGTGCCGCTCGAAGCCGTGCGTTCTCCTGTAGCGGCGGCGCGTGCATATTTTTCGACGTGTGGCTCCCTCTTCGGCCTCGTGGATGCGGCGCGCGACCTGACCGTGACTCGGACCACTCTTGCGGATACCCGTCGCACCATCGTTCGTTTCCAACAATCGCAGAGCGGTATTCCCATTATTGGTGCCGAGCTAATCGTTCACCTCGATAGCGCTGGGAACATTCTTGTGGTCGCGGGCAAGACGCTGCCGCAGGCAGACCTGAATACGATCCCGGCGATTGATCCCGCATCAGCGGTCGAAACGGCTCTCGACACAGTCGCCAGTACCTACGCCGTCGACCGCACGATGCTCGCCGCCAGTGCACCGGAGCTTTGGGTTTACTCCCCGTCGATGATTGGCCCGGCGGATGGGCCCACAACGCTTGTCTGGCGAATGGACGTCACACCGCAGGCTCTTCTTCCCATTCGTGAACTGGTCCTCGTTGACGCCGAGCGAGGTTCCGTTCGTCTGCACTTCAACCAAGTCGAAACGATCAAGAGTCGCGCGACCTATACGGCCAACAACGCGAGTGCTCTGCCCGGAACACTGGTATGTAACGAATCGAATCCGACATGCGCGGGCGGCGATGCCGATGCCGTCGCGGCGCACCAGTATGCGGGGGATACCTACGACTTCTATCTCACCAATCACGGACGGGACAGCCTTGACAACGCCGGCCTCACGCTCGTATCGAGCGTGCATTATGGGCCCGCGAACTATCAGAACGCCTTCTGGAACGGTTCGCAGATGGCATATGGAAACGGGTTTGCAAGCGCGGACGACGTCGTCGGGCACGAGCTGACACATGGCGTGACGCAGTACACGTCAAACCTCTTTTACTACTATCAGTCCGGCGCGATAAACGAGTCGCTCTCGGACGTCTTCGGCGAATTCATCGATCAGACGAACGGACGGGGGAACGACAGCGCGGGCGCTCGATGGTTGCTGGGTGAGGATGTGCCCGGGTTCGGCGCGATCCGTAACATGCAAAATCCACCTGAGTTCAGTAATCCCGACAAGATGACCAGCCCGCTCTATTACACGGGCGCCGCCGATAACGGGGGCGTGCACTACAACAGCGGGATCAACAACAAAGCCGCGTATCTGATGGTGGACGGCGGGACCTTCAATGGTCAGACGATCACCGGTCTCGGTATTCCGAAGGTCGCCAAAATCTATTACGAGGTTCAGACCCATCTAATTACCAGTGGATCCGATTACGGAGATCTGGCCGACGCCCTTTATCAAGGATGCAACAACCTGATCGGCACGGCCGGCATTACCACGAGCGACTGTCAGCAGGTGCGAAATGCGACGACTGCCGTCGAGATGAACCTTCAGCCGACGGCCGGTGCAAATCCGGACGCGCCCGTCTGTGCGATCGGTCAGACACCCGTGAACGTCTTCTTCGACAACCTGGAGAGTGGCACAAACAACTTTGCGGCGAGCGCAGCCGTGGGTTCAGTTCGATGGGGAGACTCGACGTTCTTCTCGCACTCAGGCCGGCATGCGCTTTATGGCAACGATTTTCCGGGTGCGGTCACCGACACCTCGGTCGCGCTCACCACCGCAATCGCTCTGCCTTCTGGCGCGTTCCTCCATTTTGCGCATGCGTTCGGATTCCAAGCGCCAAACTTCGACGGCGGTGTCGTCGAATACACCACGAACGGCGGTTCGACCTGGAATGATGCGGCCCCGCTGTTCGATGCGAACGGGTATACCGGAACGCTCGCGGTCGGCTCCGGCAATCCTCTCGCCGGCCGATCAGCGTTCGTGGGAACGAGCTACGGATACCGGTCCAGCCGACTCAATCTGGCGTCGTTGGCTGGTCAAAGCGTGCGATTCCGTTGGCGAATGGGGCTCGATTCCACCAGCTACGACGCGGGTTGGTGGCTCGATGATGTGCGCGTGTATACGTGCACCGGTGCGCAGCTAACGCAGGTGAACCCGAACACCGGATACCAGACCCAGGCCAATCTCGACGTTGCCCTTACCGGAGAGTCCACTCATTTCGTGCAAGGCCAGTCAACAGCAAGCTTCGGGAGTGGGATCACGGTCAATAGCACGAACGTGACCGACGGCACGCATGCGAGGGCGAATATCACGATTGCCGCCGCCGCGCAGCTCGGGCCGCACGACCTGATGGTGACAACGGGCAGTGAGATCGCGGCCGCGCTGAATGCGTTCACCGTGACACCGGCGCCGCTGCTGACGTTGATCGTGCCGAATAGGGGGCAGCCCGGGGCGAACCTGCGTGTCGCGGTGAAAGGGCAGTTCACGCACTTCGTGCCAGCCGCGACGACGGCAAGCTTCGGGACCGGCATTACCGTGAACAGCACCACCGTCACCGATCAAACGCACGCTATAGTTGACCTGACCATTGCAGGCGGTGCAGGACTTGGCGCCCGCAACGTCGTACTGACGACGGGAGCCGAAGTCGTCACTCTGCTCAACGCGTTCACGGTGACGGCGATTCCGACCGACACACAGCCCTTTGCCTATGTGTTGGGCCGACGGACATCACCATCGCAGGGCGGAACGAACGGCACTCAGTTTGTCTTTGTGATCGACACGGCTGCAAATGTGGTCGTCACGACAATTCCCGTTGGTCAAGGTTGTTCTTGTGTCGGGTCAGACAGCGTGGCCGTGACGCCGGACGGAGCGTTGGTGTACGTCCCGAATGAGCTGGAGAACACGGTCTCCGTTATCCGTACCGCATCCAACACCGTCATCGCGACGATCCCGGTCGGCACAGGTCCGATCGCCGTTGGTGCGAGTGCCGATGGCGAGCGTGTTTACGTCGTGAATGGTTTCGGAACGACTTCCGTGTCGGTGATCAGCACCGCGACGAACGCGATCCTTGCGACAATACCGCTTGGAGTGGTTCAGGCTCGGGGAATCGCGGTGGCTCCCAACGGAACGCGAGTGTACGTCTCGACCTACGGCTCCAACAGCGTCAAGGTCATCGATACGGCGTCGAACACCGTCGTCGCGACGGTTGCCGTAGGCGCTCTCCCGATGGGTATCGACGTGTCGCCGGACGGCGCCCTGGCGTATGTCGGCAACCTCAACGGAAGTTCGATGTCCGTGATCAACACGAGCCTCAACGCCGTGGTTGCAACGATACCCGTTGGCATTCAGCCGTATAGCGTGCGCTTCACACCAAACGGTACTCGCGCCTACGTCGCGAGCCCGAACTCGGGCCTGTCGGTCATCAACCCGCAGACCAACAGCGTTATTGCGACCGTATCAATGTTTGCGTACGCGCTCGAATTCACTCCCGACGGTGGACGTGCGTATGTCACAGGAGGGAGTGCACAGATCCTCAACACGGCGACCAATACGGTGATCGGCGCAATCCCTCTTGATACGACGAACAACGGACTTCCGTTGGCGATTGGGATGACGCCAGGGCCCACTCGCGTCGTGTCCTTAAGCGGCAATCTGGCTTTCGGCGCCGTGAAGGTGGGTGCGACGCGTTCGGCGACGCTGACGATTCGAAACACGGGCAATTCACCACTGGCCGTGAACAACATCGTGTTTCCGACTGGGTTCCGTGGAAATTGGGCCGGAGGGATTGTCCCGGCCGGCGCTGCTCAAGATATCTTGGTTACGTTTGCTCCGATCGCGAAGGCGAGCTATGGCGGCAGCGTGACGGTTAATGCGAACCAAACCAGTGGGACACCCACGATCACCGTGTCCGGCTTGGGAATCTCGAGTTCCCCTGCGCACAGTGATTTCGACGGCGACGGACAGACGGACATCGCCGTGTATCGGCCCTCCTCAGGCGCGTGGTGGATCCTGAAATCGAGCACGGGTTTCACCGGATGGTCGGGTTACGCCTGGGGGATCCCTGGCGACGTTCCGGTGCCAGGCGATTACGACGCGGACGGTGTCATCGACATTGCGGTGTATCGGCCGTCCACGGGCGAATGGTGGATCCTGAAGTCCAGCACGAATTTCAGCACATGGTTCGGGCGGCAGTGGGGCGCGGTTGGGGATGTTTCGATGCCGGGCGACTACGACGGCGACGGCACGATGGATATTGCGGTGTACCGCCCGTCCACAGGCATGTGGTGGGTATTGAAGTCCAGCATGAATTTCGGCGCGTGGGGAGCGTATCAGTGGGGCACCCCCGAGGACGTTCCCATGCCCGGCGACTATGATGGTGACGGCACCACCGACATCGCCGTGTATCGGCCGTCCACAGGCGTGTGGTGGATTTTGAGGTCCAGCACAAATTTCACCGGGTGGGCAGGGTATCAATGGGGCATCGGCGGGGATGTTCCGATGCCAGGGGACTACGACGGAGACGGCAGGACGGACATGGCCGTGTATCGGCGCTCCACCGGGGAGTGGTTCATCTTGAAATCCACTCTGAATTTCGCCTCGTGGGGAGTCTATCAATGGGGCATTCCCGGCGACATCCCAGTACGCGGCGACTACGATGGCGATGGACGCACGGACATCGCGGTGTTTCGGCCATCCACGGGCGAGTGGTTCATCCTGAATTCCAGCACGAACTTCGGTTCGTGGCGGGCGCAACAGTGGGGCTTCAACGGCGACGTCCCGGTTTTCGAGCGTCCGTGACGTCGGCGAAAGGAAAGTGCGTGCCCGTCGCCGTGACGTATCATTCAACGCGCGTTGATGTCGCGAAATCCGCCCGAGAACTCGCCGCTGTTCACGCGTCACCTTCAGCCCTGGCTTGTGTTCGTTGCCTACGCCCTGCTGGTTGCCGCCTGGGCCATCGGCAATCCGCCGGCCGGCGCGCCGGATGAGTGGTCTCACTACCTCCGTGCGGTGAGCCTGGGCCACGGACAGTTGCTGGGAACCACGTCCGGCCTCGAAGGCGCGATGGCGATCGTCGGATCGACCCGGCCGCCGTTTCTCGACGAACACACCTACCAGGGCGAATTGGCGTGGGTCGCCCAGAACACACGTAAAGTGCGCATACCCGCGGGGCTCACCCCCGGGTGGTTTCGATGCGGTCAGCAGGCCGATCCACTCGTTCCTGCACGCTGCTTGATGAACGCACCACCGCTCGACGAGGCCGCGGAGTGGTTCAACCCCACGGCCACGTATCAGCCTTTTGCGTACTTACTGCCGGCGGCAATCTCGCGAATCGACGTCAGTCCCGATAATCTCGATCGCCTGATGCGCCTGGGAAAAGCGAGTGTGTGCCTGGGTTTTTTTGCTGCAGCTGTGTTTC
>Ga0170475_101854475_pt1 | contig 25651 bp, 34 predicted proteins | sample Soicark_Litter_5_FD_111474 | JGI IMG/M metagenome (GOLD analysis project Ga0170475, IMG submission 111474) | Avena fatua rhizosphere microbial communities from Hopland, California, USA. Combined Assembly of 48 SPs
AAACAAAGGACGTTTTCCTATTTCTTTAAAAGAAAATTCTAATTTTTATTTTATTACTCCATCTACAACAGTAATGATTGATCTTCGCTTTGTTGTTAGTAATCTAGTTTATGTTGCTAACAGGATAGCATAATTGGGCTTATAGAAAGGTGAACAGATGTCCCGTTCACTTTACAAGCCCCCATTTGATCATTGATATTACAGTTTTGCTAAATCTTATACAGTTAATAAGGAGGTTATCTTAGATTTAGCCAAATCTGTTGCTGAACGGCAAAGATTGATTAAATTACGAAAACAGGGAATTTCAACTCCCAGACTTCCAAGAGCTGGGCTTCGTTTTGCACCTCGACAGCTTACTATTATGCCTAATATGCTAGGAATGATTGCTAAAGTTAAATCGGGAAAAAGTTATTTTAATGTTTATTTTGAGTCTAGTACTCTGGGTTTAAAAGTTGGTGCTTTAACTCATACTCGAGCTAAAAGTCCTATAGATATTTCAAGTAAAAATAGATTTGGTGATGGGTTTCCGAGTAAAGGTCTTCGAAAATTAAAAATGGGTGCGGCGGATAAGAAAGCTCGTAAAATAAGAAAAAAAAAGAAAAAAATAATGAGTTATTCTACACATCCTAAAGCATTACGTTTAGGTCGTTCACAAAATTGGTTAAATAATACTCCTTCTTTTACCTCTTGGTATTTTGAGCGTACTATAGTAAGTTATCTACAAGGTATTATTCTTTCTGCTGATGCACTTTATTTTTTTAAACGTATACGTAATTGACGAGATAAACCTCTTCTTAAAGGGGAAACTCCTTTTAGGGACCGTGCTATTTTTGGTTCATCAAAGATTTCTTTTAGGGCGGGCCGTTTGATTGTTTCTTTAAATTATCTTTCTTATCCTGCTAAGTGACGATTAAAAAGAGGAACAGGTTTACCGGGATGAGATAAACGTGCTTGAATAAAATTTCGTTTTAGTCGTGTTGAAAAAACTCTTACTGGACTTTTTGGTTGTATTGTTAAACTTCAAATGCATAACATATATAGAAAGTTTAGGTACATTTTTGGAAAACGAGCTAAAATGCGTGGAATTAAACTTTTCACCCGCAAAAAAAAAATGACAACCTTATTGAAAAAAAAAGAGAAAATTTTCTTGAACCCTTAAAAGATGATCTCGTCGTTTTTCTCGCCGTTTTCCTCTTCTATTTAGGCGTTCCAAACGAAAAAATCGTTTTACCGTTCGTAAGGCTAGTCGACGACTTTCTTCAGTTTTTCGTTTCCGACATAAAAAACGAAAAAAAACTTTTCGTAAAATATATTTATCCCTTTTTCGTAATAAGTTAATAGCTCGTTTTTCGAGAAATAGGTATTTTTTGCGTATTTTAAATGCATTTTTTATAGCTTTTTCCCTAAATATTTTTGATCCTATGTTTATAGTGAATTCTTTGGTCTACGAATTTCAAGTTCTTCAGCGTCGTCAGAAAATGCTTTTATTTTTAGCAAAACGTTTACTCCGTGTTTTATTTAATAAATATAAGGATAAGTTGCGTTTACGCGGAATTAAGATTCAATTAAAAGGTAAAATTACATTGTGGAATAGACAAATTCCTCGAAAACAAAAGAAAAAAATTGAAGTAGGTATTATTAGACGTAATAATGTTATGGAAATGGTGAATAGATATGATGCTCCGGCTTTTAGTCGTTTTGGTGTATTACATGTTTCTGTTACCTACCAACATAATTATGCTGTTTATTCTGAACGTTCGTTACTTTCAACGCAACAAGTTCTTCGCTCATCTTACGCATCTAAATTTTCTTCAAAAGTAGATGCCCGTTTTCTTTCTCAAGGGTTTGCTATTTGTAATTTACTAAGATCCCAGAAAAAACGAAAACCATCTTTTCTTAGTGTTTTGAAGTTTCCTCGATACAAAACTCTTTTATCATTCCCTGTTGATCCTTTTGATAGATCAAAATTTGATCCTCAGTGACAAAAAATGCGTAAACAAAAATTTATTGATTTTTATTTTCCTGTTGTGAATAGAATTTATCCTTGATTTGTTTATATGCTAAATAAAAAATTTAAAGTTCGAAGATTTGGAGTTAAAAAATTTGATAATAGAATTTCGTCTTTACGAAATTTTCCTTTATTTTACTCTAGATTGTTAACGATTCCCGGACTTTTTCGTGACTTTAGAATGAAGAGGGTGCGTCGAAAACATTCCTTATCCAAGTTTTTTCGTGGACATCGAATTAATACTCGTTTGTTTTCTTTTAAATATCCAACTAAACGTGCTCCTTCGTATTTTAATAGACTTTTGAAGCAAGTTAAGCGTTCTTCGAGACACTATTTATGAAGACCTGTTTATGAAAAAATTGTGGTAAAAAAACAGTCAGTACCGGCTATTCTTCAAATTAAACGTAAATTGGCTCATTTTAAATTTCGATCGGATATTGTTTGAAGACCTTTGGATAGACTATCTATAAGAAAGCTTGTATCAAATCCTTATCTTCGATCTTTCTATTTTAGACTTATACGTAAACGTCGAAGATTGCATAGACGTTTACTTAGAAGAAAATCAAAAGTTCAAAAAAATAAAAATGTTTTATTACAGATGCGTTTTTACAGAAAAATTAGACATCCGTTTAAAACTATCTCCCGTGTTACTCATTTTAGTATTAACCGGTGTTATAAAAAGTGACGAAAAGAACGTCCTAATTTTTTTAAATTTTTTTTATCAAGTTCTCATAAAAAACAATTTGATAAATCTTGACTTTCTTTTTATAATCAACGGACAGTGTTTGAAAGGTTTTTATCTTTGTCCTGCCCCCCTAATTCTTATGCTGTAAATCCTATTCGTCAAAATAAGCATTTAATAAAACATTTTTATAGTTCTTATATGTCGTTTATGGTCTGAAAGGAAAAAGAAATAAATTTTGAAAAAGGGGTTTTAAAGAAGCAAAGTTTATCAACTTTTTTTTGATGCATGTAAGCCATTAACTGTGGTTTTAACAAAAAGAGATTTACGGAACTATGTTGGTTGAATTAAAGAGTTATATAAAATTTTATTAAATATTCAATTTTGGTCTAATCGTTGAACAAGGGTGTTACCTAAACGATTACTATTATTTATTTTATCAATTTCTGAGACGGATAATTTTGCTGAGTCTATGGCTACAAAAAAAAAAGTTTTAGAAAAGGCTTGTAAACAATATAGTATTTCTTTTGCACGCGTGTATTCTTTTTGTAAATTAGTTTTTGTAAAATTCATATTAAATTCTTTTTTTTTAGATTTATCTAAAAGTGGTTTTTCGCATGATTCTTCAAAAACTAGTGAATTTTTTGAAAAAGACTCTTCAGCTATTATACGAAATCGTTTTTTAACAGCTAAAGGTCGTTTTTTTTTTTTAAATGACAAAAATGAAATAAACGTTATTTTGACTGTTGAAAAACTGTTTTTGTTCGTCGAAAACCGTCTGAAGATTTACATCATTACCATTTTAATAAAGCAGCATCCTTAGTTACCTCTAATAATTCTTCATTGCGTTCACAAAAAATTGGATATAGATCTGGTTTTGTAAAAAAGCACAGTTGGTATTGTCCCGGATTTACTTCTTCCGGTTCTTTTTTTCTGGCGGATTCCGGTTTTCAATATTTTCATTATCTTTTCTTAGAATGACAAAAACGTTTTTTTTTTAGTTATTTTGATGCGGCTTTTTCCGACCTATCAAGTGTTCTCATAAAAGATATTTCCTTTGAAAGTACGAGGACTGTTGATAATAATAATTCAAAATCTTCTGATAATTTTTATTCTTCGTATTTTTCGTTTCGTTTTAATCAATTTCCTATTTTTCAAAAAAATAATATTTTACCGAGCAATCTTATTTCGTTGCCTTTTATTTTAGACCAGTATAAATACATTTTATTTTTTTTTAAAGAAGTTGTTGGTTTACGAAATTTTGTTTACAAACGTCGTAAACATAAAAATCAGTTATATCGTCTTTTCTACAATACACAAATATTTTTATCTACTATATTTCACAAATACACCGTTAAAGTTTCAAAAAGTTTATGTCCTCTTCTAGTTAATTTTGATACTACAAAATTTAGTTTATTGTGGGATAAAAGTTCTACTGATGTTCATAAATTGAAACAACGAAAGAGGGCACTAAATTTTGCTCATAATGTTACAAAATTTGGAACGAAGGCAGTACAGTTAGTTACCGTTCAGAAATTTTTTAGTAAACCTCAGTTTGATCGAAAACGTCGTCGTAGGGTCGTTTTTAAACTTAAACGTAAAGTTAAAGTTACAAATAACCTATTATTTGAAAAAGCTGTATTAAAACATGATTTTACACATCCTCAGTTTTTTCAAGAAAATATATATAATTCTAAATCTAATAATACGTCAGATAAAATAACTTATGCTAGATAAAGACTCACTATTATCAACTCTAAATATTAGTAATTATGATACAATAATGAATAAAAATCAATATATTCACAAAGTTTCTACTAAAAGGTCGTCGTTAATTGGTTTTGATACACGTAATAAAATTGGTTTCAAACAAAAATTTTCATTTAATTGCTTAGCTTCTCTTTACAGGCGTCATTATTATAATTATGCTTTACATTCCTTTAAAATATTAACTTCCTGTAACATAAAATCAAAATTTCCTTTAACCTATTCATCTATTAAAACTCAACGATATTCGACTTTATATTCTAAAAAGTTTCTTATGGCTAATTATGTACGTCGTATAGTAAAAAAACCTTATAAAAAATTTATTAAAAAGAAAATTCGTCGTCTTAAGAAAAAAATGATTAGACGTTATTCTTCTTCTCTAGGTCGTTTTTATAAAATAGTTTTCAAAAAACCAAAAAAAATTGCTTCCTATTTTCGTTCTTATTTTTTACGCTTAGCTTCAAAAGTTTTAAAAAATAATTTTCCATTATTAATAAAATCCTTTGGTAATAATAAAGAAAAGGCTATTAATTTTGTATCCTTTCTTTTTACTTCTTTTTATCATCACGGATCCGAATTATCTCCTCTTATAGAAAATAAGACTTTTAAATTTTCTTTTAGGTTTAAACCATATAAATGAGAATTTTTAAAAATGCGTTATAAACGTTTTCTCTTTAAAAAATTTATTGGATCTCGGGCTCGTTATCGTGCAAAATATTTATTAGCTTCATCTACATCTAGAGCAGTTTTATTTTATCAATCTTATCATGAACGTCAATTATGGGACAAACTTATAAAAGAGTATACTGAGCCTTTTAAATTTGGTTCCTTATTTTTTAAGAATAATCCTATTTTCCAAAATTTTTTAGATTATGTTAATAAAGTTGATAATTTTTCTCTTTCTTTTCCGAAAATTTTAAATTCAGTTAGAAGGGTTGAGGAGTCTTCTTTAATTTCATCAGCAAATGTTTCTTGTAATTTAGTAAAAGCTCATACTTCGTGGGGAACGTTTAGAACTTCCGGAAAACGTCGAAAATTAAAATTTAAAGTTCGTCGTTACGGGGGTAGATATAGACTTTCTGAGTTATTTTTACACGGGTTTACTCGTACAAATCGTTATGTTCAAGATTCTTCTTCAATTTCAAAAAGACCGTTTTTACGTGCTCATCGATGGTTTATTATCAAATAAAAGTTAAATAGAAGTTAAATAAAAGCATACATGCGTTTTGTTAGAAATCAAAAACAAACTGATTGAAAAAAAATTCATCGTTCATTAGGAAATTTTTCATTTAAACAAAGTGTTATTCGATGTCGATATGCATTAATTGTTACTTCGTACGGGTTAATAACTCGACGTCAGTTTGAAGCGTTGAGGCGTTTTATTTCACGACGTTTAAATAAAAAGGGTAAATATTGACGACGTACAACTTTAGATTTAAAATTAACTAAAAAAGCTAAGGGGGTTCGTATGGGAAAGGGTGTTGGTCGATTTTATAGATGAGTTGGCTATCTTTCTCCCGGAATGATTTTATATGAGGCGACCGGTATTTCTTCGAGATCGGGAAAAAAAGATTTAGAAGTTGAGTTTAAATATATTGCTTCTAAACTTCCGTTTAAAGTTCGATTTGTTCAGAATGTGTTTTCTTTTTCAAAATATTTTTAATATAAAAAAGATATAAAATATGAAACTAAAAAATGTCATCACTGTATAGATTAAGAAAAGATCGTCGTCGTCGTCTTATTTTTCGTTTTTATGAACAAAAAAATTGTTTTCACGTTATATCTATTCTACTTATGATTTTGAACCCTATAAACCACATTTAAAGGGGAGGGGTTTGGTATCAAAATTTTTTTTACTGTCGAAAGAAAGTTCCATTTCCGTTATACAAAATCGATGCATAATTTCCGGGTTTGGTCGTGCAATGCGTGATTTTAAGCTTTCCAGGTCTTTCTTTAAGCGTTATGCAAATAAGGGTAAATTTGTTGGGGTGAAGAAATCAAGTTGATAAATGTCCTATTCTCTTTTACATTTGTTAGTTTCAATAAGTAATGGTTACAAGTCTAAAAATGCAGTTGTTGAAGTGTCTTGGTCTTCACAAAAGGTGAAATTATTAAAATTACTTATTAAGGAACGTATAATTGATTCTGTTTCAACAATTCGGGGGGCTTATAAAGGTTTTTCTGAAAAAGGTAAAAATAAACGTCTTTTAATATCTTTGCACTATTCAGATAAAATTTCAAATCGTTATTTTAATTTTACAACAATTTCAGGTTTTGTTCCCGTATTAGATAATAGATTTTCTGCACCTTTTTCTAAATTTAAAAATTTTCAGTTCCTAGCCGTATTCAACATAAATCTTGAAAATGATTTAAAGACAAGCAAGCTTGACATCTTCTTTATTTAGTTTCTACTGATCACGGATTTTTAACGTCCCGAGACGTTATAAAACGTAGACTTGGTGGCATCGTTTTCGGTTTATTTTATCTGTAAAATATGTGATTGTCTAAATTTTTTTACTCCCGTTTTATATATATTGTCTTGAAAATTTTTATTGAAAATACATAGAAAAAATAATGTCGAGAAAATTTATAAAGTCAAAAAGAACATTTGTAAAAAGGTCGGATATAATATACACACTGCAAATTCCACATATACCCGTTTCAGTTTCTAAAGAAATTAGTAATTCCACAATATTTTCTTTTAAGTATTTTTGATCAAAAAAATATAGATTTTTCACCTTTCTTTATTCAAGGAAAACGTTTCAAGACTCACAAAAATTTTACTCGAGAAAAAATACGTTGGTAAAGTTTCAGGTTATAAAAAAATTTACGTTTAATAGAAAAAATTTTTGTTCACAGACTATTTTTCTTGTTGGCCTTTTTAATTTTAGACGAGATTGCTCTTATGTTCATGACAACCATCTTTGAGCAACTAAAAATGGGGGTGGAGTTATTATGTCTTCCTTTAATCCCTATATGGAGTATAAGACTTTATACGAGCTTTCTCAGGAATATGATTACTTATCAGAACATAGGCGTACAAACATTTGACGTTTTCAGTCTCAGAGGTATCCGTGATTTAAAAAAATTCGTTATTATTTTTGAGAACCTGTTCGATATCCAATAAAATCTAAGGAATTCAGAAATATAGCCCCAAATTTTAATTTTCTACCCTACAATCCTTATCAATATGTTTCACAAAGTCATTTTAATTACACAAACTGGCTTTCAATGGTTTATAATTTATTTGAACTTCATTTAGCTTTCAAACTCGGTCGAAGAAAATTTATTGATAAATTTTTATTTTCAGAATCTGATACATATCTTCGTAATTTTTTTTTATTTCTTTCAAATAATAATTTATTTTTTAATTTTGGCAGTTTACTGAGAACTACCCTGGACGATGGAAAATCTGCTTCGTTTTTATTTGAAGCTTCTTATCCATTTGATTATTTTACGGAAATGGGCCGTTATGCTTATTCTTTCAAAGATTATTATACTCATTTTAAGTTTACAGGAAAACATGGTGTTCCTCTTTACCCTGCAACAGCATTTCAATGTGATTCTTTTGTATCTTTAACTTCTAGAAAATTTGTTTCGTTCTATTTTTTTTATTGTACTCGTCATTTTAGTGATGCGTACTGACGTGCTCTAACACAAAAATATATTCTTTTGTTTGAGTGAATAAAGCGATTTAGAAAGAAAAAGAAAAGTAAATTAGAGATGCGAAGGCGGTTAAAAATAAAGAAAGGTTTGCGTGTTCACCCCCGTTTTGAATTTTTAAAATTAACAAATATTCCTTTTGATTGATACTGAGCAAAGGCTGAATCTACTTTAGATTTAACAATGTTTTTAACCCGGGAATTTTATTCTTCTATGTCTCATTTTTTTAAACTATCGGCGGATAATGGGATTTTGAGGCGTGATTTTCTTTTATGTTCTTCAACAAATTTGAATGGGGTTTCAGCTTTACCATCTAAATGAAATATTCAAAAAATTCAAATGGGTGGGGGACTCTTTTCCCCCGGTAAATTATTTGATGCTCGTTATTGACATTCATTTGATCCATATTTTTCAGAAAGTGGGGGGGATTTTTCTGATTTTGCATTGGATACTTCATCATACTCAGAAAATGATTTTGCATCATCGTATTTTTCCGGAAATGGGGCGGATATTTCTTCTGCAGAATTTTTATTGTTGGCATTAGATAGTAGTTTAGCTTTTGAAGATTTTGTGGATTTCGTATGAGATCTTTTTGATGCTTCTCCCATCCTTCAGTATATAATATCTTTCTGAGAGAAAGATAAATTTTGATTCGATAATAATAAAGACTCAGCCTGATTTTATACTCTTTCGCATTTATTTGATCATTGCATATGAATTGATGATACAGCTACAAGTAAGAATCGATTACTCCTTGTATTTGATGTGTTGCTTATCAAAGAAGTATTTTCCTATTTTACTGCGCCTGATATTTATAGTTTAGAAAGTGGTGATGAATTTCGTAACTTTATTTATATTTCCGAAACCGTATACTTTGGTGTTCATTATAATTATAATGATTTACATAATGATTTATATAATGATGATTTACCTTTGGATGGGGCTGAAGTTAGCTGTTTTGAAACATCTATTTCTGAATTTTTTATGTGATATTGATCCATATTAGATTCCTCAATTTTTTATTTACCCGGTTTATTAGTGACAGAGGATGAGGGGATTAACAGGCCCCTCTTTCTTGATTTTTATAGTCAGTGGATGCATTTATCCATTATATGCGATCTTGCTTACTATCTTGAAGAGAAGGTCATTATTTCAGATTCTACACATTTTATTAAATTTATCGGATCTTTTTGGGATTTCCTTGTTGAAATCAAAGGTAAGTACACCATGTTTCTTGATTTTGCTCTAACTGAAAATCCAAATGATTTTATAAAAGATCTCAAATTAACTTTTAAGCATTTTAATAAATATTATCAAGAAATTGAACGTGTTTTGAAAGAACCTTCCGATGTAAAAAAAGTATCCGATTCGGGGGCTGAGGTTCGTTCTAAAGCAGAGTCTTCCGTAGTCCAAGATGAATCCGATAATGTTACTGGAGTTGAACCTATTTTAGAACAGCCTACTGAAGGGTTGTCTGAATTATCTGTGACAGACTCTACTATCGATTTACTTACTTCTGAAAAAAGTGAAGAAGGCGAATCTGATACTAATAAGGGCCCTAAAATTTTACCTATAGTTAAATTATTGGCTGCTTATTCGGCTTTAGACTTTGATGACATAAATAGGGCTAAAAAAAATGATGATATTTATGAATGGCGTCTTTTACCTAGAACAGATGTTGTGGGGGAGGGTGATGACCCCAGTTTATATTTTCAGTTTGATTCTCCTAGAATTTATTCTAAAAATTTGCGTATACTTGAAAATAGTGTGAATGGTTTATCACCTATTTCTAATTTGTTATTTCAAAACTTTTATAGAAATTTAGAGTATTCACACGTATTTTCGAATTCATTATATGAGACTCAATATGCGTACGTTTATGCACGTATTTATTATTTGTCTTCTATTTTTTATGAATGCGGTGGGTTGGAGATTTTAGATATTGATGGTAATTCTGTCTCTAGTGATATTATTCCAAATAATTGTAATGACGAGTTTATGTTGTATTACTCTGCTGATTTCTCTTTTGAATTTTATGGGGTTGAGCATTTTTTATATAATTATAAATTTTTATTATATGATTTTACTTTTTCGTCTTGTATAGAACAAAAAAATAATTTTTTATTTTTTCCTGTTAAAGATGAATTTCCGCACCCTTCACGAGTATATACTTTTTCTTTAGAAGATTCACTTGTTTTTAAACTTTTCAGTAATTTGTATTTGCATCATTATGTTTCAAAAGAAGCTGCGGTAAATAAATTTTCGGATAATCCGTATATTCAGTGAAATCTCCTTCATTTTTTTTCCCCTAATGTATCCATAAACTTTTTTTCTTTTTCAACATTTGAGGTTGATTTAATTTTTTCCGAATTTTCTTCATTCAAATCTTTGGTTTTTAGCCATTTTTCTTTATTAGCATCTCGAGGCCGTCCAATTTTTTTAGATTCTTCTTCATCAATTTCCTCAACTCTTCAAGATTTTTTTGTTTCTGAAGAAAGGATATTTGAAGTAGATACTTATTCTACCAGTTTGATATCATATGACATGTCATTTGACTTTTCTCATTTTTTTATAAAAAAGTCTTCTCCTAAACTTTCTTACTTCAGGGATTGAAAATTTAGTACTCGTACATCTTCATTAAAGGTAAATTATCCTAAACCGAGGCCGGGACGTTACCCTTCCCCATTAATAAAAGCTTTTTTCAAATGTTTTTATTACAGGCCGTGAAGTCCTCATCATTATCAGTTGAATAATGTACTTTCCGATATTCCTTATATTCCGGAAAAAAATTTTATTTTACCCATGTTAAAAAAACCTGTTTTTTATAGACAGTGAAGGCTTTTAAAACCCCGAGATGCGGGTTATAATTTTTATAATTATTTTTTATTATGTATTCGGTTAAAAATAATCTTTTTAAATTATTTTCTTTATCGGATCTTGCGTTTGATCAAATACACTTTGGTGTTTCTTTAGGAGATGTTTTAATTGCTTATTTTACAACATATCAAATGTGTTATACTAATACTACTTATGCATCTTATGATATTTTCAATTTAGATTTTTTTTATTTGCATGTTTACAATGCAACATATTGCCGAGAATTCTATAGTTCAAAGCCTATCGCTGGCTTTAGAAAGAAGTATAAGGCCGAGATTAGTAAAGATATAAAAATGAATCGAATCGTATCCGATATTGAGGAATCTCAGTCTTTTTATAATATTATTGAACTTTCACGATTGACTTATGGATCGGAAAAAACTTATTTATTAGAATCCAAAATAATGTGGAGATTGGATAACTTTCTTTATGATCTATCCTGTTTTGAAAGTTATTTACGCAGTTCTTCTGATTCATCTCGTGATCTTAAGGAGAGTGGTCAATATGTTTTGTCTTGTTCATCTAATGTTTATGGTGTTTTACAATCTTATTTTGATTCTTTTTTCTCAAACATTAAAAATCAGGATGTTTTTTTATATACTATTTTTCCTTCATTAATTCAGTTTCTTAAAGATCTCGATTACTCTCCATTTCGTATCAATTTTTTTACAAAATCCGATGATTTATCTATTTCACTTTATATTTCTCTTTTTAACAGCACTATAAATGATTCTGTATTTTTTTCTCCGTTTTCATTTTTATACCATTTTTTTGGTAGAGTTACTTCGTTATTCAAAAAACTCATGTTTAAGTTTAGAATTTCCTTTAATCGTTTGGAAGAATTTTATTATTTAAATAGAAATAATGCGTATTCTTTGTTTTGCGACTGAAATGTTGAGTTCTTAAATTTATTAGAAAGGCGTTGATTTTTTATTATAAAGTCGGTTTGAAAGAATAGGTATATTATAAAAAATGATAAAGATGTTTTGCGAATTTTTAATAGTTACGCTAAACAATTACTAAATAGAGATTTATTTATGCTGAGAAAATTTTCTTATATTCATCAATCCCCCAAAAAACTTCTTTTACACCTTTCATTTTTTTTAAGAGAAACGTTTCAGAAATCTAATATTCAATGGTCAAATTTTTTTTTTGAATATTCAAAAAAATAGTAGTTTTTCTTTACAAAGTCAATTTCTTTCTGTAATTGCAAATTGTGAGGATCTTTGTAAAATTGGTTTGTCTTTGGTCGGAAAGAAAGAAACTCGAGGCCGTAAAAAGAAGAATAAAAAACATTTGCTAAATAAAAAATCTCTAAAATCATCAGCAAGCTGTTCTAAAATTGATGTTATTGGTAATAATAGTTTTCTTTTACAGCGAACTATTTCCCGAAATGTGTACCGTTCTACAAATTGTGGCTTCGGTTTGTTTTCTTTGCTGTCTTCTAAGAAGTCTGTTTGTCGAAAAAATTATCAGCGAGATAAATATCTTTTTTATGTGCTATCCTGCCATTTAGGTTTATACAATTTTTTTATAAATAATAAGGAGGTAATTTTGAATGAAATTTCTATACCACGTTTTTCAACAACATGAGGAAAGGTTAAATTTCTTTTCTCTAAAAAATTGATAGACTTCAATGATGTGTCTTGAACTTCTTTTTTTTTATAAATTATCTTTTTTTGTTCATAAGACCTCTATAACTAATAATAATTTTAAAGGTGTTTGTTATGCTTTTATTGATATTTTCAATAAAAAAAATTCTTTTTTTGGTAAATTACGTGAAAACAATCAATTTATGTCTATATTTATACTTAACATAAAAAAAGAAATTTCTATACTTAGTAAAGTATTCTCTAATTTATCTTTTTTTTACTCAACATAAAATACCCGAAGGTTCCATTACCAACTTACCTTTTACTCTCCTTTATACGAATAAGAAGCAATCCTTTTTTTCTTGTTTAGTTGGTTTGTATATTTTTTTTTACAGTCTTATAATTTCATTTGTTTTTTTTAATTCTTCGGTTTGCAATACAAAATATTTTCACTCTTCTTTTTTTTTCAATTCTTTTTTATCTTTCTCCCAGTCTATGAATTTTACTTTTCACAGGCAAACTATTATCAAGTCAGATTTTTGTTCTTTAGCTAATTGGGTTGATATTTATAAGGTTTTTCCTTTACTTTCTTCCTTTTTTTTCCAAACCCTCCATTCATGTTTGTTCGAAAAAAGAAAACGTTATTCCAAATAACATTTTTTCTAAACGGGGTGATGGTAACTTGAGGGGATATGATATAACGACATTTTGGGAAAGTGGTCTAGAAGAGTTTGACAAGCTTAAATTAACAAGTGTATATTTTAAAGAGTTTTGAAAAATTCCTTTCTGAAGATTTAATCTTTTTTGACCTACAACTGTTGGTTTCAGTAAAAAAGTGTATGATTCCAGAATGGAAAATATGCTCGGTTATATAATGAAATATTATGGTATAGACGATACCTATTTTTGATCATTTGATATTGAATATGAACAGGTCCAGTGAATTGATCATGAATCCATGAATTATACGGAGCAATCTTTTTGTTCGTCCTGAGTAGAATCTTTTTTTACTTCGTCTTTTCTATTTTTTTCCACAGCTAAAGAAACATTAAAGCAAGCTTTGCTAAAGAAATTCTCATTTATTGATAAAATTTCTTCTTTAAATTCTTCAAAAAAACGTTCTAAACAAATTTTTAGTATTCTGATATTTTATTTTCATGTTACAGCAATATCTTCAGCATATAAAACTAAAATAAATTTACCCAAGTATATAATTGATAATTTTTCTTCAAATAGAAAAAGAATTCGAAAAATTATTTCTAATAATCGAAGTAAACAATATGCTACCAATTCTCTATTATTTCGAACTTATTCTTTTTATTTTCCTTATTATTTTTATTCTCATAACCTGCGAAATAAACTTTCGTGAACTTTATTTTCAAATTATAATTCTTTTTTTTCGTCAAATAGTTTTTTATATATTTCTGCAAATTATATTTCATTATTAGTTAACATATATAAAGATTGTACTTTAATTTTTGAGTACGTTAATATTGCAGTTGATGGAGAATATGAAATTTTTGATTGAAATTATATAGAGAATTTTTCTGTATGTACTGAAAAAGAATTATTTAAAATGGTGTATAGAAATTTATTTTTTATTGATATACATAGTGATACACAAAAATGGAGTATAGACAACAAATTATTTTTTATTGATATACATGATGGTATGCAAAATGGTAGTATAAACAAAGAGGGTGTCACTTTCAAAATTGGTAGTGAATCAATAATTTGTTTCTTATTATTAAAAATAATATTACTAATTATATATTCTTTATTAGCCAATGAGCTCTCGGAATCAAAAAAATTGGTAGATCGGGATTCGTCCTTCGGTGAGATAGCTGATTATGGGGTTCCTTATAAGGATAATTCCCGTAATGGTGGTTTCTATAATGATGATAATAATAGTGATACTGAAGCTGAGTTGTCTTCTGCGTTATTATTAATAAAACGTGCAAATGAAAAAATTAAAAAAGGAGGATATTTAATGGGTGTAACGAAATTAAAAAAACTAGTAGATAAAAATTTTGACAGAAATTGGGAAAATTTGTCTTTTAGAAATTTAGATTTTCTTTTTTCAAAATTAAATATATTATTTGTAAATGTATTTCAAAATGAGGTTCAAAAGTCTTTTATTAACAATTTTATTAACAATTTTTCTGTGCACGATGGTGTGCGTTTTGAGTATGAGAATGAGTCTCCTATATTAGATTTTTCTTATTTTTTAGATCGAAATTTACTTTTTATTATTAATTACGTTAATGTTCCTTTTTTATATATTAAAGGTAAAGAAAAACGTTATTCTCTTCCTTTTAAAAATTCGAATAGTCTTATTTCCACTTTTTTCTCTTCTTTTCGAGAAAATAGTTATCCATTTTTTTTTTGAAGTAAACTACATATTAATCGAAGTAGTGTTATTAGAAAAAACATGTTTGAAAAGGAGGTTTCCTTTCATAAGTTTTCCTCTAATGCTAAAACTTTTAATTTAATGGGGGGTTCAAAAGAATTATTTAATTATAATTGAGTACATAATCAGTGGTTTGAATATCAAGAAGGTTTGTTGCGGTGTATTGAGGCTGTTGAAGCGGACGTTGCATCATTTGAAGATGGCTATTCTTATTTGCCTGCCCGCATAAAAAACACTCCTTTTTCATTTTCTTCTTCCTTATATTTCGATTTTTCAGAAAAAATGGAAGAAGTAAAAAACAATGTGGAAACTTTATTTCTTACTGATATACATTTTATTTACAATTGTGAGGACGTTTTTTCTTCCTACGGTAACGACGTATTTGAATTTAATAACGAACATTATAATAAAAGCTTATATTATAATCTCATGTATTATATAAAAGTTGAATTAGTAGGAGAATCGGCGGTCGATATTTCAGAAAACATGTTACGTAAAGTTGCAGTGATGACCGCTAAATTTCGGGGACGTATAGGCATAAAACGGGTTCGCAATCGTAAAAAATTGGGACAATTTAGTTTTTTTTTCCGCGATATTTTAGATCAGTTTTTTTCTTGAGCAAGGGTTGTTTTGTTAAATGAAGATGGTTCAGAATATGAAGTTTTCACATGTGTTGAAGAAGAAATTCATATAAGTTATCTGAATATCATTTGCGATAATCCGTTTTTTCTTTATAGTTTACAAAATGAAAATACAATAATTCGTAGAAATATGGAGCGGTATAAATTATCTGTAGTTAGTGAAGATTATTATCTTAAATTTGTTCCTTATTTTTTGTTAAAATTTAAATTCAGTAATATGGTTTTTTCATTATCTTCCTTTTTTTGAAATATTTACAAATTATTTGATTTTTACAGTGTAACTATTTTTTCATCTAGACGTTTTTCAATGTGAAAGCGTTTTTTTAACTAAAGCAAATACTCGAATCAATATTGTTATGCGAAAGGGTCGAGTTTTTTGATATGAGGGTTACTTAGGTTTTGTGACTGTTTTCGGAAAATTTCATTTTTCTTTTTTTCGCGAGTTTGTAGAAAATAGGCTTTTTGGAAAATTTAGGCGTAGATTAAAAAAAGATAGGCTTATTATTTTGTATTTTCCTTTTTGTATTATATTGTACATGCGTAAGCCTATTATTCGAAATCCTTATTATACTAGAGTGTTTATCATGAATTTTTGACATTTTATAAAATTAGTTTGGGCTTACTTTTGCGTTTATTTTATCAATCAAATATGTTTGGAACAGTATGAATATGTATTATTTACGGTATGAACGTGGGTTTATTTTATTTATTGTATTGTTTTAAACATAAAATTTTTTGATTTAGTTGATAATTATTTTTTATTTCCTGTAAATTTTTTTAACATGTATATCAACAATTAAAAAATATAATGAAACATGTTAAATATGCTAAGGAGCGGAGAAAAAAGCTCTCATCTTATCGTTTATGGTGGGTTCGTACGGATGATACTATTCTGAAAAAACGTTGATAAATATGAAATTGGTTTATTATATAGTTATTACAATACGTAGAAATTTAAATATAATTTATTCTGTTATAAACGTATTATCTAAGGATGATATGAAATTATCTAAAAAATTATCTAAAAAATTAATTAAAAAATTATAAAAGAATTATTAACTAGTTTATGAAATTACACAATATTTGAAAATTACTAAAAATAAGTTATAGAATTATTTTATCTATTTCACAAAAAAAATTGTTTTCCCATTATATTTATCATTATATTTATTTTACGCCCAGATCAATATCAAATCCGAATCAATATTTGATGGACTTGAGAGGTCATTACAGGGCGTTTACTTCTATTTTATTAAACGATGAATTTATATCAAGAGTTCTCGTTATAGGTAGGAAGACTCCGGCCAGAGCGATTAATAATAAATACGTTAATCAACAGGTCAAATGGGGGCAGGAAAGTCTTCAACTGCACATTGCGCATTCTTCTGTGAATGAAGTTTGACAATTCCCCTATATAGAAGCTAACAGTGTTGCTAGGAACATAGCTACTGAAGGCATTGACAGGCGGCGTCAAGCTACCACAATAGGTGAAGACATCGGACGATTCGTTAGCGATGACGAAAAAGGGTGATTATTTATAAAAAACAGCGGTGATGGTACTCAATATACCGTTATTTACATAAAAAGATATATTATATAAATAAAAATATAAAATGGATATTACTCTATTAAAAAAAATAAAATTATTTTCTTTTCGTTCGATTCCTATATGTTTTACATTTTCTAAATTCACATTTACCGATATTCAAAAATTTTTAGGGTATGTTTTTAAATTACGTTCTAAAATTGGTTTAGAACGATTTTTTAATTTTAATTGTGGGACTCCAATTGATAGTTTTGATAATGCTATTTTCAATTCTTTTCAAACGGATCCGTGCTTTTCACTTTTATCGAAATCTTCGATTTATTTTAATTTTTTCTCCTTTTTAAAAGAAGGTGATTTTTACATTGCTTCAAAAGATTTATATACTGCTTGAACTTGACAAAAAACATTGTATTCAAGTGTCTTTAATTCGTCTAACGGGAGTAGGCTTCGATTACGTTTAACAAGCTATGCTAGACGGGCTATGTTTTATAAAAATAAAAAAATGCTTCTTGTACGGTCGGGGCATAGTTATACTGATCGTTTTGTAATCCCTCGTGGAATTTATTTTCGTCTATACAAAAAACGTACGTTTGTTATGTATTCTTTCAATTTTCAAAAATTGTGTAATTTTGGACGAACCCTATTTAACTTAAAACCTGCCGATCCTTATAAGGGCGGTGGTGTACGGTATATTGGCCGTCATATAAAATTAAAGAAGCATAGAGTAAAATTTTAATAGAAAATAATAGATGAAATTAAGTTTTGTTATTAAAGGACATGATCATAAACTTTTAAGTTCATATATATCTTTATTTACAAAATATTTAGATTATTTAAATCTTTGATTACAAAAATTACCTATAACAGCTTTTTATTTAAAAAACCAAAAGCTGTTGGTTTATACTTGCTTTAAACTTACTAAACGTAAGAGACGTTATACTGTAATAAGGTCTATTCATATTTATAGTACATCTAGAGAACAGTTTGAAAAAATTGAACATAGATATTTATTGGACTTACATATACTTTCTTTTGATAAAAAGATTACGTTTATTTCAGTAGCAATTGTTAATATTATAATAAAACGTTTAGTTTTGTGATTACCTTCTGGTTTTGAAATTAGTTGTTGGTTTACAGAAATTTCACCTGTATATATACAACCGTGTTTTTCCACCAATTATATTGATAATGTAAAAATTACAAATAATGGTAACATTTAACCAATTAAAAAGAAAAAAACAAAATAGATTAGGAAAACCTGTTAGAAATTTTAGGCCTACATTGTGTAGTTGTCCACAAAAAAAAGGATTAGTATCTAGATTAGTTATCGAGAAGCCAAAAAAACCTAATTCGGCTCGTCGTAAAATTGCTAAAATAATTGTTATTTCAACTCAGCGAAAGGCGCGAGTTACTGTTCCGGGTCCTTCGACGACTCATGACCTACGACCTTATAGTCGTGTTTTGATTCGCGGAGGACGGACTCGGGATTTAATTGGATTAAAATACCGGGTTATTCCTGGTATTTATGATTGTAGAGTAAATAAGAGTAGACGCACAAGTCGCTCTAAATATGGAGTTCGTCGTAAAATGGTTTAATATATATAATAATACGCTAAAAAATAAAAAAATTATGTATTCATTTTTTCGTCCAAAAGTAAAACTTACAAAGTTAAAATATAAAAATTTATATAAAAAACAGTTCCATCCCCATAAAATCGTTAATTTACAATCCATTTACACATTTCCTCTTTTAGATAAGATGAGTGTTTTTTTCATGAAGAGCGGTAATAAAAACCGTTCATTTTCGTTTATTTATAAGAGTTTGCTAATTTTAAAAAATCTTTTTCTGGAAGAAGGTTATATAAAATGGGTTCTCCACATAAAAAGTTTAACCCAATATGATCCCTGAGTTCAGAGAATTTTTTATGGCCGTTTTTCTTACAGTAAATTAAGAACGTCTAATACTCAATATACAACAAATTTTTATCCTTTATTTTCCCACGGTTTTAGAAGTAATATGCTTTCGTTTGTATCTTCTAGAAAGGGGCTTCATCGACTTTGGGAAGAAAAGGTAAAAGCTGGTTTGATTGAAACTAAGAAGCGCCAGCTTTTACTATTAAATAGGGGATTACTTAGGCAACCAAACAAGTATTTTGGCCGATCAATAGGTTTTAAAAAGTTTTGAGACCGCAGTCCTTATGGTAAGTTTAGTCAATTTGGAGAATTTCGAATAGGGGGTAAATTGAGGCGATCTTGAAGGGTCAATACCCGAAAAAACACACGATGGTTCAAATTTAGGCGGAAGGGTTGATGACGTTATAGTTGAATTAAGAAACATCGTCTACTTTTTTATTCCCGGAAATTATCTCCCCTTTATCAAAAATTTTATAAATCTATTCCTCAGTTTCCAAAGCGTAGGGGGGATGTTGAACCTTATTATAGAAAGTATTTTTTTACTTTTAAAAAGGGTCGTTTTGCAAATAGTTTTTATAAATTTAGGCGGTACTTAACGGAAGAAAATTTATCTATGTCTCCTCCCTGATTTCTATCGCCAAAAAATAGAAAAGAGGGGGTGAACTTTTTTTCTTCATTTGATAAAGTAAAAACCAAGCTTAATAATTTTGTTGTTATGAAAATTTTTCGTTTAAGAAAAGTTTCTTCAGTTTCAACTGTACTTATTCGATTTTTATCCTATTTTTTTCATCGTTGTCAAAATAGGCTTCATTTTCTACGTTTTTTTAAAGGGGGGCCTCATGAAAATAATTTTCTTGAATTATTTCAGTCTGTAAACGTGACCAAAAATTCATCAGTTAAGTTCGTAAATTTTGAAAATAGGATTTTTGTTCCGTTTTACTTTTTAATAAATTACCGTAGATTTACAAATAAAATCAATTATAAAAGTAAACTTTATTATTGATTTTCAAATTTACAGAATCGGGTTCCTAAAAGTAAAAGAAAAGATATGTTATCAATAAAATTAAAAATTTATATTGGACTCTTAAATCCATTATTAACGTACGGTTTTCAATCGTTTTTTAGGTTATTCCTAATTATTTTTACTTTTATTATTTCCTACTCTAAGAGATCGATGTTTTTTAGAACAAATAAATTATTTTATTTTTATAAGTTAGGATTATCTTGATTTCATGGAATTTCTAGCATTATGGTATCATCCGATTTCGTTCGTTTTTCATCTTCAAATTTTAGTATAAAATACTTATACAAGTTATATTTACATTTTCGGTTATTAATAAATAAAAAGATGTTTTTTCTTATTAACAATGATGTATACAAAACAAATGCAAACGGTGCAATAAACAATTTTCTTGATTGAGTTCAAGATAATAAAAGAGTAAATGATTTACCTATTTCAATTAATGTAAAAATTAAAAACATTGCGAAAAATATTTATAAACGAAAAAATTATAAATTATCTTTTTCATATTATTTTCCTAATTATTTTTCGCAATGTTTTATTTCATTTAGTTTGCAGCCAATTTATCCGACATTGGATCTATTTTCATTTACTAATGGCTCTTCTACTTTCTCGGGCTTTTCAAATAAATTAAAAAAACTTGTATTGAACGTCGGTAATAAATCTTTTTTTAATACGACGTATATTCGTGAATTTTGTGAAAGAGTTTACCATCCAACAGGAATTCTATATGAAATTGAAGCTAAGCATAGTTCAAAAGAAAATCCTATGGAGATTGAGAAAACTTTCACAGGATCCTATAGAACTTGATATTTACTTATTTGTAAATATTTTATTGATGTTGATATGTATTCTATTTTTGTTGATCTTATTTTCACATTAATGCCCTTTGGGATTTTAAAAGAGGCGTCGTTTAATGCAAAATTAAAAGAAGCGAAGATGGATTTGGACTACAGTGTTTCTATAAAGCGTAAATTGTGAATTCGTGAGTTTACGATGGTTAATAAAGTAAAACTTTTTTATTTTGTTATCGATGAGATTATTAAAGCGTTTCGATTGCAAGAAAATATTAGTCGGAAGAAAAAAAACGAGGACGTAATTTCTGCCTCAACCGACACTCGAATTGGTGCGGTGGAGATGAAAGGTTCTTTAAAAGTTCAGAATGTTCCTACGTCTAAACATAAGTTAAAATATAAAACGAAGGAAATTCCAAAGAAAAAAATTTAAAAGACGGTTAACTAAAGCTGACATGTTAGTTCCTGATTACATGTTTAGTAAAGATTTAGATTCAGAGGATTCATCCAGGAAATTATTATTAAATGTTCATAAATTCGAAACTAAATTAACTATGCTACTTTTATCTTTATTACGGGGGGATAACACATTAATTAAAGAAGTTTTTGGTCTTCAACATAGGCGTAGATTTAATATAATTCGAAATACGGGGGTTGAGTCGGGTGATGATAAGAAAGTTTCTTCTGCCCATTTGGTTGATAAATTCTCTGGTCCTAAATTTGATGAAATTTTATATGATGATACAACAGAAAATGCTGATAATAACGTTTCGAGATCTACTATTAGTAATAATTCTGAGGACGAATTGTTAAATGATAAAGTTTTTTTCCATTATAGATGAAGTTAAAAAAATAAAATACTTAAAATGTTGCGGATTGGAAGTACAGTTAATATTTGTGATCGTTCAGGTGCATTAACAGTTTTTATTTTAAACATGAAAAAGAAAAAGACTTACAAATCATCTTATCTACGTCCTTCAGATTTATTTTTAGGGGTTGTTAAGAAAATTTCATTTAGAGGTGGAAAACTTCGTAGACATCAATTTGTTTCATCTATTGTTATATCAACTCGTAAAAAATTGGGTAGGGGAAATGGTCTTTTTGTTACTTATGACCATAATGTGGGGTTACCCTTAAAGTTTGGTTTTTTTTTTCCGCCGTTTCTCCTGATCTCAGTAGTTTAATTATGTATGAAGTTTCTCGTTTGAAGAGGTACAAGGGTGTTTTGCGCTATATTCCAAAATTTTTTTAATATATATATAATAAAAAATATAACATCATGTATAATCTAGATAATAATGTGAATTTTTTTTTTATTTTAAATGATGATTTTTTTTTATACGAGCCCTACATAGTTTCAAATGATGAATTTATAGTTACTGCTGATAATGCCTTAGAAGAGGAGTTCGCTGAGTTTGATTTAGCGTGTTATAGGAGTTATAGTTTTTTAGAACAGTCTTGAGTTATGGATTCTCTGTCTTATAAACATTTATATTTGACTAAATTTGATAAGACTAAAATTGTAAAAATAGCTATAACTTGTCGACACCCTCTTTTTAGACGTTTACGTACTAATGAGGATAAAATTACAGCGTTTGTTTCCAGAAATAAAGATCGTAGTCTTCTATTTTTTTATCAGAATGGGGAGGATGATGATTATAATCAATTAAAAAAATATTTCTTGGAGTATCTTATTGTTTTTTATTTTATCTGTAGTTCTACAACTATTAGTACGGATATTGCTGAAAAGCGTAATATGCGGCGTGGTGATATTAGCCAATGAATTTTTCATTTTCTGGTTTTTCTTCAATATCTTATTATCTTTCTTTCACTTCAATGCTTGCTTTAAGAAAACTTATTATGTGGTTGGGCTTAGAAGATTGGGTTTTTTTCAAGTTTCAACGTCGTGCTTTATACAAACATTGACGCCGAAATTCCAAACTCAATGGAATTGTTTCAGTAGGTTTATGGTTTCATATTAGGAAACCTCGACCAACTCTTTATTACAGGCCGGACAATGAGCATCTTTTCAAGGAATTGGAAGAAGACGAAACTAGTAAATATCATGGAGAAGCATTTACAGGTATGTTTCGAGTTGGAAATCCTACTAATCAAAAATATGAGTTTTATATGTTTTCTTACTTTCCGTTAGGTGGTAGATTTCGTTTTTATCTGAATATTCATTTCTTATTTTCAACTTTATATCAGCGTCGTCTTTTACATTATCTTTCTTTTTGGGGATTTTTTTTACGACAAAACAAGAAGAAGAAAAGACGTTTTGTTCTTGTTGATAAGCGGAAACGTAAAAAATGAAATAAATATACGCGGGAAGTTGAACTTGGATTTGATGCAGATGCTCTTGAAGAAATGTTTATTAGCAGTGGTAGTATTCAATCCGGTTCTAATAATAGTGTTAGTAATAATAATAACAGTAATAATAACAGTAATAGTGACCATAATAACTCTATGTATAATGATGATGATACAAATATTAGTAAAAATGAGATAGTTCTAAATAATAACAAGGATCAAAGTATTAAAAACAAAATAACTCTAAATGCTGTGATTCCTGCAGCTGAAGTATCGGCCAACCATATTCAAGAAGCTTCTGAAATCGCTTCTGTATCACCAAATTCAAATATAGTATTTTTCACTTTATTCACAATTTCTTTATGTGGACTTCTTCAAATTTTTGTGTCGTTTGGTCCTCAGTGTTGTGATTTCACAGATGCTCAGGAATTTTTAACTGATATAGCTAATCAGGAAGAGTACACTAATATTCTAAACAAAGGAGTTGAAGTAAAAGGATATCATCAGTATCATTTACTTGATGATGATTTTAAAAAAAATGCTGATCTTTTAACTAAAAAGTTTTTTTCACATGAATCGGGAAGTCTATTTAGAAATAATAGGTGAGTTCAGGGACTTCTTGAGGAACAAAATTTTTCTAATGCAGATACATCAGCAGAGGATATGCTCAATATCATTTCTGAAAAGGAAAATCATGTAATTGAGTGTATTCAAAAAGGTTATGTAGATGCAAGATCATTAGGAATTACTCCATTAGAGGAAACTTCAACAAAAGATATTCTTTCTTCTGTTTTTTCACATAACCTTCCACTCACAGAGGCTGTGAAGAAGGCTTTTTATAATTATTTTTTTCAAAATGAATTTGATTCGTCTAAAATTTCATTTAGAAATCATCCTTATGAAGCTAGATTAAAGGCTGGACAAAATATGGTACCGGTTGATAAATGTATACATACGGGTCTTGGACGTTTTGATGAACACTCTAAAGATTTGGAAAAAATTTCTAAAAAATCTTCTCTTTCTCTTAATAAAGTTGCAATAGATTATGCTTCGGTAAATTATACATTATGGGATATGGCAGGAACTCATGAGTTACAGCCCAACATCCGAACGGATATTCGTGTATCATCTTTTTTTGAGCGTTTTGACATTGATACATCTTTTTTAGATGAAAAGAGAATGTCATCAAAAAAAGCTAAAGATTATTATTTAAAATTAGCTGCAGAAACGAATCCAGAACAAATGAGGTTTCTAGGGAATAAAACTTCTCTTGAGGAGATTTTGAAGATCATTTTAACTGGAACAGAGAATAAATCTCAAACCCTTTGAGAACGAATTTATACTCCACTGAAAGGGTTGGGAAACTCTTTACGTTCTACAGTTGGGAATCTGTATCATAAGTGAACTGATTCTTCCCCTTCTGATTCGAATACTTCAACACCTGATGTTGATAATGATAAGCAATCATCTGTTAACGAGAAGCGTTTTTCTCGTAAACTTGTTGCACAACCTATTGCTATTGAACCTCCTGTGAGAATCATAGAAATTGTAGATTCTTCTGTTCAGCAAGGAAATCAACAGGCTCCTATTGTTGTAGAACAGCCTGTTGTTGAACAAGTATTTCAAAGTGAAGAGGAACAAAAAGGTGATGCACCGGCCTATAATTCGATGAATCGGGCTGTTTTTACTTTGGATCCGGTTACTACGGATCAGGTTATGAATAATGTAAGATTTCTAGAAAGTTTAGATCCTATTGAGGACCAAAACGAATTACTTAATATTGCTTTACAGTATGATCTTAATATCCACCCAGCATTTACTTATAGATTTAATTATTTAAGAGCGGGGCATACTTACGAATTTTTACGAGAGGAGTTATCTCAGATGACTGAGTTGTTAGTACTACATAATCTTGACTTAGAAGGGGATCCTTTAGAGCAGGCATACATTCCCGCACTAAAAGCTGAGATAACGTTTTTACGGGGATATTTAAAACAAATGGAGTCACAAGTTCCTTATATTGAGGAGTGCAAACAACGTATTTCACCTTACGTAGGGTTTAAGGCTGCTTCGGGTACAGAGCAAGGCGAGATTTGAGGGGCAAAGGCTTGCAGAGATTACATGGCGGATCGTATGTCTCGTCTTGACGTTGACAATATTCTTCTTCGTGATATTTTTCAACAAGAAATAGGTAGGTTAGATTCCATTATATTATCAGATACTCAGAGTTTACGTTCAGTAGTTATAGCACGCTACGCTAATTTAGGGCAGAGTTTTTTAGGACGTCAGATAGATATCCTAGAGGAACAGCCTGTTGTTATTGAAGCTCCTGTTGTAGAAGAAGAACAGCCTGTTGTTATTGAAGTTCCTATTGTTGTAGAACAGCCTGTTGTTATTGAAGCTCCTGTTGTAGAAGAAGAACAGCC
>Ga0170475_113081298_pt1 | contig 25394 bp, 12 predicted proteins | sample Soicark_Litter_5_FD_111474 | JGI IMG/M metagenome (GOLD analysis project Ga0170475, IMG submission 111474) | Avena fatua rhizosphere microbial communities from Hopland, California, USA. Combined Assembly of 48 SPs
CGGAGAGAACGCCCTGCGCGCGGCTAGCTGTTAATCCCTACCGTTTTCATGAATCTATGACCCCGGAACGACTAGTATTTCGCATTCCAGGGTGTTCTAAGGTAAATCCCTGAGTTCCGTGGCAAAGTTTCAAGTACTACACCGAGTTCCCTTGCCCGTTCGGCAGAGGGAAGAGTCCGGATCCGTACCGGATGGCATAGCCTATCCGGGCAGGTTCAACACGTCTGTGGCAATTTCTGACAATCACGGGGGTATCGCGGTTTTGGGAAAGCACAGAAGCTTAGCACGAGGAAGATCGGCGGCCGCCGTCCCTGCCGAGATTCGGGAAGAGGAGGCGCGGCGAATTGCCGGCATCCTGCACGACGAAAGCTCACAGTTACTTTCAGTACTGAACATGAAAATGGATGAGATTGCAAGTTCTGCCACGGCGGAGCAAGGCAGCCAGATTGTCGATGCGCGGCAGCTCGTACAAGCCCTGCAAGCGCAGCTCCGGACGCTATCTCACGAACTTAGACCTCCGATGCTCGACCACATGGGGCTCGTTCCCACGCTGGAATTTTTGGCCCACAATCTGGGGCTGCGCTACGGCAAGCAGGTGGAGTTTGCATGTCCAACTCACCGCAGGTACGCGGTCGTGATTGAGACAGCCATTTACCGCTTTGTCTTTGAAGCGCTTACGAATACTGGTAAGCACTCCGGGGCGACACACGCGTGGGTCACCCTGCGGCACACTCGTGACAAAGTCGTCTGCCGGGTAGAAGACAACGGGGTTGGCATGGGTGTCACTCCGGGAGGTTGCGGGGCGTCCGAAGGCCTGGGCCTGCGGGGGATGAGTGAACGGATAGAGGCAGCGGGTGGGCGACTTACGATCGCTGGCTGTCCAGGGCAGGGTGTCGTACTTACAGCAGAAATACCGCTGAAGTCCGGGAGGTCACATTCTCCGGCGACCTCGATCCGCTATACACGCCGGAAGCTGCTTACCGCAGGCAGGAATCAGGATGCACCGGAACGAAATGGTTTATCGGATTCCATGGCGTGACGCGCGTCGTAATTGCTGACGACCATGCTCTTCTGCGGCAAAGCCTAAAAGCGCTACTCGAGACGGAACAGTTCACGGTAGTTGGGGAGGCCTCGACTGGACTGGAGGCGATTCGTCTCGTCGAACAAACACGTCCAAAGCTCGTGATCATGGATCTCGCTATGCCCGAGATGAACGGGATTGATGCCGCCAAAGAAATCACACAACGTGTGCCGGGCACCAAAATCATGCTCATGACCATGCATAACGAGGATGAGTACGTGTTCACCGCTTTGCGTAGCGGCGTTTCGGGGTACTTTCTGAAAACCCAGACTACGTCAGAACTGATTGCCGCAGTTCGCGAGGTTGACCGCGGGAACACGTACCTGAGCCCATCCGTTTCACGCCACCTTGTGCAGTCGATGTTGAGTGGCAAACCTCCCGCAGCGCAGCGGCTGAGTTCCCGTGAACGTCAGGTTCTGCAGTTGATCGCTGAAGGCAAGACTACGAAAGAGATTGCAAACATTCTGGGCATGAGCGTACGCACGGGCGAATCACACCGGGCAAACATCATGGAAAAACTCGGGATTCACGACACAGCAGGCCTGGTACGCTTCGCCATTCGGCTAGGTCTTATACAGCCCTGAACTGAGCAAACGCGAGAGCGGTCGTCCTGCTTCCTCTGACGGTCGTACCTTTCACACGTAGCGTGATCCGAGGACATAGCACGGATCACCTTCGCATCCCTGACCGGTTGCTCTGCAATGGGGATCAACGCGTCCGGTCGTTTCTAAATGGCAATCCTTATCCATTCGTCCGCTGTCCTTCCACGCAGGGTTCGCGTTCGCCCTCGATTCCGAAACGCGTGTCAACCTGGCCTTTGTTACGTATTTGTAGACAAATTGTTCCGTAGTAGTACGGATACTGCATGGGCCGTAGCTCCGCTAAATTCAAGAACACCGGATAAATTAGCGCACTCGAAGGGCGCTGTGAAAGAAGGAGTCGATGATGAAAGGTTTTGATTTCTCCAAACTAAGCCGCCGCGAATTGTTCAAACTGAGTATGATGACGGGCAGCGCAACACTTATTGGCGCGAGGCGCGCGTCCGCCGACAACCTGGTGGCCTGCGGCGCCCTTCCACCACAACCCTATCCGATCGACACATTAACCGGGTCTCTTGCTATCGAGGCGTTCGCTACGAGCCCGGTAATACTGAACCCCTTCAACGATCCGCTTACAATCCCGAAGGCACTTAGACCGGGCTACCAAAGAAACGACGGCTCGTTGCTGTCGTACGACGATCCCGGTGCGTGGGGCGTTAGAAGTTCGTCGAACGGGTCGAGTTCCTGCAAACCGGGACCCGACGCCGGTATGCAGGACTGCATGGGAGCGCGCAGGCGTTTTTCAGGCCCGACGCGAGTTCCGGACGCGGGAACACACCAGTTATGGCCGGGAACTCCGGGCACGTGTGTCGCAGCGTATCCTAAGGACCCGCTGTACTACCACATTCGTTTACAGGTGAACACACACAAGTTCACGTCTTCGCCGGTGCAGCCGATTCTCAGTACGGGACTGCCCACGACGCCTCCCGCAAACGTCAGGCCCAATGGGTCTGGGCAGTACAACCTTCCAGACAGCACGATTTACGGCTTCAATGGTCAGTTCCCCGGTCCGATGATCAACGCAATGTACGGCCAGCCTGCATGCGTCCGGTTCGAGAACGATCTGGACCTGAATCCGATGAACCTCGACCGCCAGAATTTTGGTGCTCCCGACTGGGGTTTCCTCACGCACCTGCATAACGGACATACTGCCCCGGAGAGTGATGGTCAGCCCCATCATATGTTCGACAACAAGGGCGGTTACCAGCCGACACAGTGGGTTGACAATCTGTATCTCAACTACCCGGCCGGCGGTAACGAACGCGAGAAACAGTCGTTCTTCTGGTTTCACGATCACCGGATGCACCACACTGGCGCGAACGTTTATAAGGGCCTGGTCGGACTTTACCCGATCTACGATCCCATCCTGGATCCGGGGGACGAGAATCAGGGTCTGAAGCTACCCGGCGTCCGCGTCAACAACGGCGATGGAACCTTCGACGTCAAGTACGACATCCCGATGGCGTTGTACGACTGCCGCTTTGAGGACGGCGTGACGCAGCATCAGGATTATCACAACGGTTGCGGCGAGTTCCATCCGGAGTGGTGGGGCAAGACTTACTTCCGGCACTTCCCGGATCACGGATTCGTCGGGGATGTATTTACTGTCAACGGCACCGCCTATCCAAAACTGGAGGTAGATCGTCGCAAGTATCGCTTCCGGTTCCTTGGCGCGTCAGTTTCGCGGTGCTATGAACTCGTTTTGATGAAAGGGACGCCAAAGATGGCGGCGGGGACGCAGGGCCAGTGGACACTTAGCAACGGTCAGAAGTGCATGCAGATGACTCAGATAGCAAGTGAAGGCGGCCTGTTGCCCAAAGCCGCAAACCGCGACTCAGTTCAGGTTTGGCCGGCAAAGCGGCGCGAGGTCGTCGTCGACTTCACTAAGTACCAGGACGGATCTCAGACGAAGCCCGGCGACGTAGTTTACCTCGTGAATGTCATGCGCATGCAGGACGGCCGGGAACCCGACTTCAACGATCCGGGCAAGTACAAAGTGATGATCCCTCTGATGAAAATTGTTATTGGTAATGATGCGACCGATAACAGCGCTCCGATCAAGGACGGCCAGGAGCTCCGACCCATGCCAGTGGTTCCTAACACTAGCGGGTTGCCGAAGCGCACATTCACGCTTCAGCGCGGCAATTCGGCGGGTGGCGAGACTCAGTGGCTGATTAACGGACTGGAGTTCAATCCGTTGTCTCCGCTTGCCTCTCCGAGGCGAGGTTCCGACGACTACTATTCATCGTCTGCGCCGGATGGAGAGGTCTGGACTATCGCTAACGGCGGTGGTGGTTGGACACATCCATTCCACATGCACATGGAAGAGCACACGGTCCTTTCGAGGTCGAACAGCTTGAGTGCGAACGGAATCGAACACTCGGTCACTGACAAGGGAAAAGAGGATGTGGTAGGCCTGGATCCATCCGAATCAGTCACGATCTTCCGACGTTTCCGAACATTCTATGGAAACTATGTCGCTCACTGTCACAACCTGGCGCACGAAGACCACAACATGATTTTCGGATGGTCGATCATCCCCTGAGTCAGTAGCGGCGAGTAACCTGGTCTTTGCGCGGAACTCTGAACCAGGGAGTTCCGCGCTGCGACTTTAGCCTTTTTGGAGCTTCTGAATGGATCGACCCGCATCTCTTATTGTGTTTCTCTCGGCAACGACGCTAGCGTTTGTGGCCGGACTTTCGTGGAGCAGACACACTGCGCCAAACGAAACCGCTGCGAGGACCCGCAAAGTCCTCTATTACACGGATCCCATGCATCCCGCGTATCGCTCCGACAGGCCGGGTACCGCTCCGGATTGCGGCATGGACCTTGAACCTGTGTATGCGGACGAGTCGCCGCGCGGTGAAGGTACGGCAACACCTGCGGTCAAGCTCACGCCTGTTCTGCAACAGCTTACAGGTGTACGAGTCACTACCGTTTCGAAATCCGCCGGTCAGCAGAGTTTTCGTTTATTTGGTCGCGTCACGGCCGATGAAACCCGAGTCTACCGTATCAATGCGGGGATCGCCGGCTACATGCGGGATGTCCTGCCGGTTACCACGGGAACGGTCGTGAAGAAGGATCAGCTACTGGCAACCTTCTCATCGCCCATGGCAACGATGCCCCTTCAAACCTTTATCATGAACGTCGGCGCGGAAGAGCGATTTCAAAAGGCGGTTAATGATCGTTCGCTGGAGGGTCAGGCTCTCCCTTCCGCGGCTGCCAATGTCCAGCAACGCATCCAGCAGCTTCAGGACCTCGGCATGTCGCTGCTCCAGATCGACGAGGTCAGGCGCACTCGTCTCATTCCGGAAAAGGTCAGGATCCTGGCACCCGCAGACGGGATCGTTATGACTCGTACCGTTTCCCCTGGTCAGAAATTCGAGCGTGGGATGGAGTTCTACACAATTGCTGATCTGAGTCGTGTCTGGATCGTAGCTGACGTTTTTGAGAAAGATTCGCAGTACGTTTATCCGGGACAGACTGCATCTGTGGTGCTCTCCTCCGGGCAACCGCAGTTAACCGGCAAGGTGATCGGCATTCTGCCGCAGGTCGATGCAAGCAGCCGCACGCTAAAAGTCCGCGTTGAGGTCCAGAATACGAAAATCTTACTCCGGCCTGACATGTTCGTCGACGTTCGGCTGGATGTTGTCGCTCCGGCATCACTGTCCGTCCCTGTCGACTCTGTGCTCGATAGTGGCTTGAAGAAAACAGTCTATGTGGAAACAGCGGAGAGCAAGTTCGAGCCGCGTAACGTTGAGACCGGATACCGCTTCGGCGACACCGTCGAGATTGTAAAGGGTCTGAGTGAAGGTGACAAGATCGCGGCCCAGGCGAATTTTCTGCTTGACTCGGAAACACGCATTCAGCAGACGGCGGTCATCGCCGCGAAAGCGGACCCTTCAGCCGCGTCTGGAAAAGATCCCGTCTGCGGGATGGCTCTGAGCAGGGCCAGCGCAGGTCTTAGCCGTGAACATAACGGCTCCCGATATTACTTCTGCTCGAGTCGGTGCCAGCACAAATTCGACGGGGATCCCAGCCGTTATATACATGAGAATACGGCCCGCGATCACCAGGCCTCGGCTTCGCGACCGCAGTCATGATCGAACGGATAGTCGAATATTCGGCAACTCACAGATTCCTCATCATTTTTCTCGCAATAGTGGCGGCCAGCGCCGGATGCTGGTCTCTGTACCACATCCCACTCGATGCAATCCCGGACCTCAGCGATCCGCAGGTCATCATCTACTCGCGCTGGGAACGCAGTCCTGACCTCGTCGAGGCTCAGGTCACGTATCCCATCGTCACAGCAATGCTCGGCGCGCCGCGCGTGAAAGCCGTCCGCGGGGTGTCGGATTTCGGCTACTCGTTCGTTTACGCGATCTTCGAAGATGGTACGGATACTTACTGGGCGCGCTCTCGCACTCTGGAATATCTTTCCTCCGTGCTGCCGAAACTCCCGGAAGGCGTGAAAGCGGAGCTCGGTCCGGATGCGACAGCGCTGGGCTGGGTCTATCAGTACGCGCTTGTCGACGCGTCGCAAAAGCACAGCCTCTCAGAGCTTAGGTCCTTTCAGGACTGGTCGCTCCGCTATTACCTCAAGTCAGTGCCCGGTGTTGCAGAAGTCGCTCCGATAGGAGGCTTCGGACAGCAGTATCAAGTTAATCTGGATCCACTTCGATTGCAGGCCTATGGCATCCCTATCAGCCGCGTTGTGGACGCAGTACGGAGCGGGAACAGCGAAGCCAGTGGCCGGCTGCTCGAGTTCGGTAGTACCGAATACATGGTTCGGGGCCATGGCTATGCTAAATCCACCGCAGATTTCGAGAATATCGTCCTGCAGCGTTCGAGCTCGGGTTCACCCATCCGGATCAGAGACGTTGGGCAGGTAGTATTGGGTCCCGAGCTGCGCCGCGGAGTATCCGATCTGAACGGGACCGGCGAAGCCGTCTCCGGCATTATTTTGATGCGGCAGGGCGAGAATTCGCTCGATGTCATCGATCGGGTCAAGGCAAAGCTGAAAGAGATCGAGCCTGGGATGCCTTCGGGCGTCAAAGTGGTATCGGTGTACGACCGTTCGGACCTGATTCATCGCGCGATCGCGAATCTCAGGACGACACTCATCGAGGTCATTCTTACAGTCGCGATCGTGATCCTGTTTTTTCTGTGGCATCCCGGCAGTGCGCTCGTCCCGGTTCTGACGATTCCGATCACGGTTCTGATTGTTTTTATCCCGTTTCGCATGATGGGCATCAGCGCGAACATTATGTCGCTGGGTGGGATTGCGATTGCGGTGGGAGCGCTGGTCGATGCCGCAATTGTGGTCGTCGAGCAAACACACAAAAAACTGGAGTTATGGAACGAGAGCGGTCGGACAGCGGACTACCGCGCCGTTGTCATCGAAGGCCTGAAAGAGGTAGCGGCGCCGAGCTTCTTTGCGCTGCTCGTGCTTGGAATTGCATTCCTGCCCGTCCTCACGCTGGAAGCGGAGGAGGGCCGGCTATTCAAGCCGCTGGCCTATACGAAATCGCTGGCGATGGTTGTCGCGGCGGTGCTGGCGATTACGCTCGATCCCGCACTGCGACTGCTGTTCACGAAAGTGCACCAGTTCCAGTTCCGGCCCAGGTGGGCGGCGCGGCTCGCATCTTCCCTGCTGGTCGGCCGTATTCGCTCGGAGCGCGAACAGCCCGTTACTCGAGCGCTGGTGCGTTGGTACGAGCCGGTAGTGCGGATCGCACTGGCGCGCAAATGGCTCGTTGTCGGGTGTGCGGCCCTGCTGGTATTGACAACGATTCCGGCGTTTCTGAGCCTGGGCTCGGAATTCATGCCGCCGCTCGATGAAGGCTCGCTGCTGTATATGCCGTCGACGCTGCCAGGTATCTCCATCGCTCAGGCGCAGCGCCTGCTTCAGGCATGCGACCGGACGATCCGTCAGTTCCCGGAGGTCGACAGTGTTTTCGGTAAGGCGGGACGTGCCGAGACGCCGACCGATCCGGCGGCGTTATCGATGCTCGAAACCATTGTGACGCTCAAGCCTGGAGAGCACTGGCGGCGGGTGCCGACGTGGTATTCCGGCTGGGCTCCTGAGTGGATGAAGCCGGCATTTCGGCGGATTACGCCGGATCACATCTCGCGTGAACAGCTTGTGAGCGAGATGAACGAAGCGCTCCGCACCCCGGGGCTTACCAACAGCTGGACAATGCCGATCAAGGGTCGCATCGACATGCTTGCGACGGGATTGCGGACGCCGGTGGGAGTCAAGATCTCGGGGTCCGACCCGGCGGTGATTGAGCAGATCGGTTTACAGGTGCAGGGCCTGCTTCCAGGTGTGCGGGGCACGCGAAGCGTATTTGCCGAACGCGCCGGCGGTGGATACTTCCTCGATATTGACTGGAATCGCGAGGAGTTGGCGCGCAATGGAATCAGTGTCCAGGAAGCGCAGCGTGCGGTGGAAAACGCCATCGGCGGTGAAAACATCACCACGACGGTTGAGGGTCTGGCGCGATATCCGGTGAATGTCCGGTATATGCGCGATTTCCGGTCCGACCTGGATGCCATTCGCCGGATCCTCGTGTTCGATCCCAGCGGTCAGACGCAGATTCCCATTGGCGACCTCGCGACGGTGCAGGTCAAGACGGGTCCCTCAATGCTGCGGAATGAGAATGGACTCCTGACCGGTTATGTGTACGTCGATGTTGCGGATCGGGATCCCGGCAGCTATGTCGAGGAAGCCTCGCGGGTTCTGCGGCAGAAGCTGACTGTTCCGGCGGGCTACTCCGCTTTGTGGAGTGGACAGTATGAGTCCATGCAGCGTGTGAAACAGCGGTTGTGGTTTATTGTTCCGCTGACGCTGGTATTGATATTTCTGCTGCTGTATCTGAACACCAGGTCGGTGGTGAAAACCCTGATCGTTATCCTGGCGGTCCCGTTCTCCGCAATTGGAGCGGTTTGGCTGCTTCACCTGCTCGGTTACAACATGAGTGTGGGAGTGTGGATCGGCTTGATCGCACTGCTCGGCGTCGATGCGGAGACAGGCGTTTTCATGCTGCTGTATCTGGATCTGGCATTTGCGGAAGCGAAGAAGATCGGCCGTCTTCAGACTTTGCCTGACTTGCGCGAAGCCATTGTGCAAGGAGCGGCGCGGAGGATCCGGCCGAAGGTCATGACGGTTTCGACGATGTTTATCGGACTATTGCCGATTATGTGGTCCACCGGAACCGGCTCGGATGTGATGAAGAGAATTGCGGCGCCACTGATCGGCGGCATTGTGACGTCGTTTGTGCTTGAGCTGGTTGTATATCCGGCGCTCTACGAAATCTGGAGGTGGGATTTGGGTCTGAAGCGCGAACTCGATGGGAACGCGATTACCAGCAAATTTGACGCCGATTCGCTCGGACTCGTGCGGGATGAAAGCGGCGCGTCATCGCGCCGGTTCGCGACGCTACGCACCTCACGCTAAAAGGGTTCGGCCCGCAGCGCGCGGGACTTGCCCGGAACGGCATCACTGCGCTCTGCTGAACTCGATCAGCTGGTTCAGACGCGTCGGGTCGAGTACTTCCGACATGCGAGCCCTGCTATCCCCGCCCCGATGAGTCCCGCTGTAGATGGTTCCGGAACTGTGGACCCGCCGCCGTCCCCGCCTGTGCCCGCTCGCGCCAGCAGAAAGGTCGTTTGCCACTGGGACACGGACCCGAGTCCGGAGTTGCCTTGCCCTGCCTGAATCTGAACTTCGCGCTCGAACGCAAGACCGGCACCTGCGATGGGTGGGTTGATCGTGACGGTGTTCGTCCCGGGATTAGTCGGACTGCACGAGGCGCCACCGACTATACACTGACTCGCGGCGGGAATGGTTATCCTCTGCGGAATTGTGAAGTCAAAGGCAAAACTCCTGTGCCGCTAAGGGTCGCAAGGAATGCCTGGCCGAAGCCGCCCAGTTGAGCTTCCGTAAGGCTGTTAATTGAAAAGAAGAAGTCGGCAACGGCGTCGCGTCCCATGAGACTTGAAGGCACCCCTGCGGCGTTGACTGGTTGCACATTCAACACAGGAACGCCCGTACTGGGATCGGTGATTCCGGTGAGATCAAGATCTAAGCCCTGCGGCAGTGGTACCTGACCGGAAATAAAGTTCCCAGCACGATGCTATATGCACCTGTTGCCGATGTACTTCCTTGAATTGCGATGGTTCCGCCGTGGATGCCAGTGTTGAAAGCAAGGCTCCGGAAGCGGGATGGACAGTCGACACCATGAGAAATGAACTACTCACCAGGAACGAACAAATCCGCATTATTCCTCCAGGATAGTCAGGCGACAGGCCTTTCTACGTAGCCATTCCCATCTGACAGGCGTAAGTAGACTAGCAATTCTCGTCAGTAGCTGCAAGAGTACTTACGATTCGGGGGGCCGGAACACAGCAGACCGCAAACGTGGTTCCGCGTACTTGCTCAAGCCGAAGCAAGAACTCGATTTGCATGGTCGGCCTGCCAGACAGTCGAGGCATCCGTAGTTTTTGGTATCGGGAATACAAGCTTCTCCGGATATTGTAAGCGGCCGTCCGAAGTTAACCTGAGTCAACGTTTGCACAGTTTTCTCTGGCAGCTTATGTCCAGGGCTGGGAGAGCACCTCGGTGATGAACCCGAGGCCTTGTCAGTCAGGAGACCGAAAGCAGACGAGATCAGTACAAGAGAGATTAAGCAGTGAAACTCGATAGTCTGAAAATTGCTACACGGAACAGCTCCTTCGCGTTGACGCTCCTGAGCTTAGTACCAGCTCTGGTATCGGTGCCGGCCAGCGCACAATCATCATATCCTCAGACCGGTCAAATGGTTCTGAAGGGTCTCACGCTGCCCAGAGGCGGCGTTTGGCTTGAGGCGAGAACGGCGACGGGCGCTGGGATTCCCGGCGCAAACGGTCAGAACCAGGGTCACTTCTGGCAGGGCGACACCCTGTCAGGGATCTGCCGGGTCGACCCAAGTCCCACGCTGGTTCCCCCCTTCGTTACGTCCAATTGTCAGGCCGCCGTCAAAGCCGGTGGTCAGGCGATTGTGGCCTCGAAAATTGTTAATGGGGCGACGACTACATTCGTCGTTGGTCAGCCGGCGTCAGGCACTCCAGGAACGATCACGATTTACGTCTTCATTGCTGACAATTCATCAAAGAGCCAGCAGGTTGTTCGATTCGTTTTTGACCCGGTAAAGGAGCAACTCAGCGGTGCTCTTCCGATCACTATTCCGAATACCAATTTTCAGGGCGGCACGGGCGCGGGCAGACCAGTCGCAGTTGGAATTGCACCGAACGCAAGCGACCTCTATGTCGGTTACACCAAATCTTCCGATATCGCGCGCCTCAGGAACGCGATGTCCGTAACGTCGGGCGCCCCACCGGTATGCACAAGCGCGACTTCCACGAACTGCTACGAGCTGGTGGGAGCGACCAGTGACGGTAAGAAGGGCGTCAACTCGATTGCGTTCGTCAAGAACGATCTTTACCTTGCGGAAGCTGGCGGGCCATCACTGACGGTCATTCCCGATCCAAGTGGTCTCACCCGACCTGCATGTAGTACTGCTGCGAAGTGCACGGGCGCGATTCCGCCCGGATTGCCTTCCGGTATTCCGGGTTTTCCGGGCGGACTGGCAAGTGACGGTACCAACTTATACGTGGGCGATTCACCCCTGAACGGGACACCGGGCATCGGTATTGTTGCGTGGAACGTGAGCGCTGGCACCGTTACGACGCTTTCTCAGAACATCACGCCGCAATACCCCGGTACAATCGACGGGTCAACAATCAACACATATACGCAATATGCAAATCCGATTGGCATCGCCGTGGCCCCAAACGGAGATGTGTACGTGGGAGATGACCCAACAATCACATGTGCCGCGCCTACCTGCCCCGCTGCCGGTCCGCCTACCCTTCAGGGCCACCTTTGGAGGATTCCGTTTATGCCGGCGCCGCCGACCGTTACAGGTTTGAGTCCAAGTGTCGGCGATTCCCTCGGTGGCACAGTTGTGACGGTCCAGGGCACTAACTTCAGCATTACTCCGGGTGGGACGTTAGTCAGTTTTGGAGCCGCAGCGGCAACGAATGTTTCCTGCGCGAGCGTGACCCAGTGCACGGCAACAAGCCCCGCCGGTGCCGGAACAGTGGACGTCGTGGTGACCGTAGCAGGCCAGCCGAGCACTTTTACGAACGCGTCCAAATTTACTTACCAACCGCTGACGGTCACGGCCATCACCCCAAACTCTGGTCCGATGACTGGGGGAACTTCTGTCACGATTACAGGCACTGGCTTCACGAGCTCCGCTGTGATTAACTTCGGAGCCAACCCGGCTACGTCAGTTTTGTGTGCGACGCCGACGACCTGCACGGCAGTTACCCCGGCTTTTGCTGGGACGGGAACTGTTCATGTGACGGTCACCGCCGGTGCGCAGACGAGCAACACGTCCGGGGCAGATCAGTTCACCTACGTAGCTCAGAGCACATTGCCGAGTGTCACCAGCGTCACTCCCAATCGTGGCTTTACCGCAGGAGGCACTCCTATTAAGATAACTGGCAGTAACCTCGCGAACCCGACAGCGATCAATTTCGGCGGCAATCCAGCTACGAATGTGACGTGCACGGCAGACGGGACCAGTTGCACGGCGCTGACCCCTGCGAGTACCACTGGCCCCGCGGCAGTTCATGTCCTTGTAACGGCGAGCGGTCAGACCAGTTTGGCAGTCAATACAGATGCGTTTACCTATGCGAACCCGAGCGCGACAGTATACGCATTCGGTATCACTGCTCCGAAAGGCGGCATGCTCTGGGTACCGAAGGACAGCGGTGGCGGCCACTTTTGGTCATCGGATCACGCCAATGGCTTCTGCCGCCAGGATCCTATGGCGGGTGCAGCTCCTTACGCGATGAACTACGCGGTTTGCGACGACGGCAGCATCGGATCGCCCGGACAGGCAGTATACGACGCGAGACCGGCCGTGTGCCCGGCAGGCGCTACCGGGCCGTGCCACTACATCTACGTTCCGGACAACGCCGTTCGGAGTACGGCCGTGTGGCGTCTCACCTTCGACTCGGCTACGGAGACTATCGTTGGTGCACCGGAAGGGATGCTGCCTCTGGCCGACCTCAAGACTCTGAAGCCGAACGGGATGGCGCTGGGACCCGATGGGAACTTGTACGTCACGGACTTGACGGAGATGAATATCCGTAAGATAACGGGTCCCAACGGCGATCCCAGGTCGCAAACGGTATCCATTGTGGCGGTGACCGGCGATGCTCGTGGTGCAAACGGCACAATCGGCTTCATCGGCAACAAACTCTACATCTCTGAGAACCGCGCTGCCTCGTGGTTCGACATCACGCAGTGTCCGACAGCAATCGGGCCCTGTGCGACTACACCGATTCCGTTGCCCGCAGGCGTGTTCATCGCCGGCGTGGCAACGGACGCGAAGAACGGCTTCGTATACGCGGCCGATTCTCCCGGCGGTTCGGCATCCACAATCTGGCGCTACAACGTGGCGACGAACACCACAGCGTTGTTCCTGAACGGTGGTACGACGCCAAGTCCCGGCCCGACGTTCAATTGCGCACAGACGTGCCAGCGGCCGACGGATGGGCTCGCAACGGCAAACACGTTCTCGTTCACATTCGGCATAGTCGTGGACCCGAATAACGGCAACCTCATGATCACCGAGGATGCTACTGCCGGAAACCGGAGCGGCCGTGGTCGTGCGTGGATCTCTCCGTTCCTTCCGTAATTAGAAAGTGGCGGCGCAAGGGTCCCGTTCGAAGCACGTGCGGGACCCTCGATCCGCAAATCTACGATATCCGAACGCAGTGAATAAGAGGAAGCAGCAATGAAGACGAAATGCCCTTACGGAGAACTCGGTCTGGTTCTCTTTTCTCTGTTCTCATGTGCAGCAGCCGCTCAGACGGCGCCCCCACCGGTTGCTGTTGGTTTGACCACACCGGGGAACGGCGTCATTCTCACCGGCACCACATTAAACCCGAACACTGGACGCGGATACCGCCACCACTGGTTCAGCAACGGCACGCAAGTTTGCCGTCTTGACCCGGATGTGGACACCGGAGGAACCACCGGCCCGTACGCAGCGAATTCCTTCACTTGTATCACCGGCCCTGCAACAAAGCCCGGGCCACTCACCTTTGACGCCAGGACAAACACGTTATACGTAGTCGACCTGGGATCGAAGTCTCAGGGCATTGTCCGGTTGCATTTTCTTCCCGCGAGCGACAACGGCCACGGATTGCTCGACAACGTGCATCAGGAGGTCGTCGCGGCCACTTGCGGCCTCGCCGGAAATCTTCCAACCGCCGCTGCCGTTGGACCCGACGGCAACCTGTATGTCGGCTTCAAGAAGAACGGCAATATCATTCGTATCAATTCGCCGCAGACAGAACCTGTACCTTGCAGCAATGTTAATCCGATCGGAACAACCTCCGACGCAAAAAGAACCGCCGGTCTGGCGTGGGTGCTATCGGACCTTTATGGCGCAGACGGCGCCGGCCCGTTCTTTCTGGCGAGTGCGACAGACTGCGCAGCAGGCTGCAAGGGTATTGCACTCAACGTGGGTGCAATCAATGCACCGACAACTGTGATTGCGAGTCCAACCACCGTCTATTTCGGAAGCACTCTGAACGTTGCGGCGTATCAGGTCCTGCCTGTTCCGGCGTTTAATCCGAACCTGGCATCCGGATTCCAGTTTTTGTCCGGCCTGACCTGGGATTCCAATTTGGGGGTTTTGTGGGTTGGCGATGACCTGACAAATGGTGTCTCCGCAGGTACAGGCGAATGGTTTGAGCCTCTGAGCACAGTGGCTCAGATCTCGGCACCGGGCGCCCCGGCTGGTGTGACTGCCACAGCTGGCGATTCGAGTGCTGTCGTCAGCTGGGTTCGCTCCGGCGACGGTCAGCCGATCACCAGCTTCACAGTCCGTGCGACCAACGTCGCGGATGGGACCTTTGCGGACACGATGAACATTCCAGGTACAGCAACTTCGGCCACAATCACCGGATTGACTAATTTAGTCCAATACCAGTTCACTGTGCAGGCGATCAACTCGGCCGGTACGAGTCCCTTTTCTTCCCCGAGTAACATCGTGACGCCAGAGAAGCCAGCTCCTCCCGAGGCACCGACGGGCGTGAGCGCCGTTCCAGGAAACGCAAGCGCAGGGGTAACCTGGACCGCTTCGGTGACGCATGCAACGCCGGTCACCGGGTACGTTGTCTCGGCGTACGCTAAGTCGGTTCTAATAAAAACCGTGAGCGTAGGCAACGTGACGAATGCTCTCGTAACGGGTCTGACCAACGGGACTGATTACAACTTCACTGTACAAGCTCAGAGCCTTCAAGGCGCGAGTGCAGAATCAGCGCCGTCACCGGCCGTGCAACCGAGCGCGGTAAATGTCGACCTGCAAGTGACGATGACAGGTCCGGCTGCGGTCCCGATTGGTACAACAGCAACGTACGTAACAACGGTCATAAACAACGGTCCCGGCACTGCATCCCAGGCTATTGTTTCGCTCAGCTTCCCTGGTGCACCCGTTGTTGGCACGATTACCACGAGCGCAGGAACGTGCACCACGCCTGGAACCGGGACTGCTTCCTGCAACCTCGGTCAGATGCTTCCGAATGCGACTGCGACGATCACAGTCTCGGTCACGCTGAACGGCGCGACAACTACGACCGCAACGGTGCAGGGACTGGACCCCGCCGGGGCTGTTCTGCCCGACACCAACCCTGTGAACAATACATTCAGTCTCAGCACTCCCGTCGCGGCACCACTGGCCACGACTGATCTCCAGGTGACCGGCTCAGCGAAGGTCGGGGGACCGGCCGTGGGTACGACTGACACTTACACCTGGCAAATACGGAACGGCAAGACAGCGGCAACCGGAGTCGTTTTCACCGCCGACTTCCCAACGAACCTTGCCTTCCAGCGAGCGACCTCGAACCTTGGGACTTGCACAGGGCCGGCCCTGAACACAGCCGGGGGAACCGTCACCTGTACCGTCGACACCGTGGGCTCGACGGCTCTCATCGTGACAATCGATTACAGTGTTAAGCTTCCGGGCACGATCGTCAGCACAGGGCATGTTTCGTTCAACGGTACCGATACGAACCCTGCTAACGACACCTTTAAAGTAACCGTCACAGCGAAGTAGCAACCGCACTGGCTGCCGAGGCTCTTCTCTGGCAGCCAGTCTCTTTTAAACAGCGTAGAGGATCTCCGTTCGCGAATCGATCGCTGAAACCAGAAACTCACCCCAACCCCCGTTACTGTGTGACATCCAGGTCGTTGCCGGCGCTCACGGTGAACTCCGGAGCGCCGCGAATCTTCATTGGGTATTACCGTGAGGACACGCGCATAGTACGACCGCGCACCGTTCGAGTGACCCCAAAAGAGAACTTGTTTCGCCTTCCCAGTTAAGGATCCCGGAAAACACGGTAAAGCCAGAAACGTGGCATCAGGCAGGGACGAATTCACGTTTCGAGCTTACGGGATAACAGCTAAGAGCCGCTTTCGTAACAAGCCGCTCGACGTTCGAAACACGTTCAACTATGGAGTTTTACTCACACGTGAAAGCACCCGAACTGTCTTTGAAGTCCGAAACGATCAGGACACCTGGTCCTGTGTTACCACTCGCGATCTACATTCTTTCGATCATCCTCATCCTGCCGGCCGCAGCACAGCAGACCAATTTTCCTCCTGATCTGCCGCCCCCTCCAGGATCGCTGAAGACTGTTGCGGTCCCGAAACCCGCCAACCTGTCGCAGTACATCGCGGATGAGAAGTTCGCGATCATGCTCGGCAAAGCATTGTTCTGGGACCAGCAGGCCGGCAGCGATGGGCTGGCTTGCGCCAGTTGCCACTTCCATGCAGGTGCGGACAACCGCGTCCAAAACCAACTCAATCCCGGATTTCGCAATCAACAGGGCGCGCCGAGCAGCGAGGCATTCAATAAAACGGCGTCGAATCGGTTGAACGCAGGTGGTGTTCCTCCGAATGGTGGACCCAACTATACCCTGAAGAAGGCCGACTACCCTTTCCACCAGCTTGCGAATCCCGTGGACCGCAACTCCGCGGTGATCTTTGACACCGACGATGTTACGTCTTCTCAGGGAGCCTTTCGAAGTGTGTTTACAAGCACTGAGTCGCACGTGAACCAGGGGCGATTCGGGGGCAAAGCCGTGGATGAATGCACCACTTCCAAAGCGGTCGGCGTGTTCGGCGTGAACAAAGTCGGCGTGCGTCAGGTGGAGCCGCGGAACACGCCAACCGTGATTAATGCCGTCTTCAATTTCCGCAATTTCTGGGACGGGCGCGCGAACAACATTTTCAACGGTAGAAACCCGTTTGGTCTCAGAGACCCCACAGCGGGAGTCGACCCGGAGAACAGCATTCTCGTTCCCGCTGCTAACGGTGCTCTGGTTCCGGAACCGGTTCAGATTGCAAATGCGAGTCTGGCATCCCAGGCCGTCGGTCCTGCCCTGAGCGACCTCGAAATGTCCTGCGCCGGCCGGGTGTTCGAGAATCTGGGGCACAAGCTTCTGGGCATGACGCCGCTCGGACTTCAGTCAGTCGATCCGACGGACAGCGTTCTCGGCATTTACTCCAGTGCGTCCGCAGGCCTGACTGTCAAGTACGATTCCCTCATCCAGAAGGCTTTCCAGCCGAAGTACTGGTCCTCCAAAGTGACGTGGAACGGATATACACAGATGGAGAAGAACTTCTCCCTGTTCTGGGGTCTGTCGATCCAGTTGTATGAAGCCACTCTGGTTTCCGACCAGACACCTTTTGATCAGTATATGGACGGAAACATAACCGCACTTTCCTCCTCGGCCGTGAGCGGACTGAACGTCTTCCTCGGCAAGGGCGGGTGCATTTTCTGCCATAAGGGGGCGACATTCACAGGAGCTGCAACCGATCAGTTGATTACCAACAACACTCAGGGCAGCATGGTCGAGCACATGTATATGGGCGACGGCACCAACGCTCTCTATGACAGCGGCTTCTACAACATCGGCGTTCGCGCCCCGGTTGAAGATATTGGCCTCGGAGGAAATGACCCATGGGGAAACCCGCTTTCGCTTGCGCGCACGGCGAAGGCAACGCTGGCCCCCGGAACTTTGTCCGACTACTTGTTTTTCGTTGCGCTGGACCAGTTCTGGGTGAATACGTGCAACTTCCAGGTCAATCCCTGCTTCGGAGTCACCAATACCTTTCGCGACGCCGTCGATGGCTCCTTCAAGGTGCCGACGCTGCGCAATATTGAGCTCACAGGACCCTACTTCCACAACGGCGGCAACGCGACACTGGATCACGTAATCCAGTTCTACAACCGCGGTGGAGATCGCCGCGGTCCTCTGAACACCGATACCACGGGATACGGTACAAATCCGACAAATCTGGCACCCGCGATACAGCCTCTCGGATTGCAGCCGGCCGAGATAACCAATCTGATTACGTTTTTGAAGTCACTGACGGACGACCGTGTTCGCTGGGAGAAAGCGCCGTTCGACCATCCATCTCTGAGCATTCCAAACGGACAAGTCGGGGACCAGAATAAAGTCTTCAAACAGCCCATCAATCTGCAGGCAAGAGATAACCTGCTGCAGTTGCCCGCAATCGGAGCCGCCGGAAGAGCCGCCCGGGCGCTTCCACCGGTTGCAGGTTTCGATGTGGAATTACAGTAACAAGCTCTGTTAATTCAGCAGGATTGGACAGCAAGTAAAATAATGAAAACCTCCAGCATCATTCGAAACGAGAGAACTGCATTCGCTGCGTGGCTCACTATCATGGCGGTCCTGGGATCATCAATCGATTTGCGGGCAAGTTCGCCCGGCACAGCTGTTGCGCTGCCGCCCGTCACGCCCGTTACTCCCCCCACGTTCACGCTGCCATCAGTGTCACCCTTTAACATTATTGGCTTCATTCAAAAGGCGACCCTGGACAATCCCGCGGATATCGCTTCCGGGGGTACCCTGACGGTGAATGGCATCACGATCGTCGTCCCACGGAACACAATTTTCCAGTTGCCTGCCACGTCGGTCACCTGGCAGGAGTTGTTTAAGCTTGCTCCTTCTGCAAGCCCGCCTGCTGGCCTGCCTTGTACGAGCAACGGTCTGCCCTGCTCCACTGGCCCCTATGGTTTGAGCGCGGCGAACGGCCCGCAGACTGGACTGGCGCTCAGCGATGTGCCCGCACCCGCAACAACATACGAAGTGACAGTGATCGGGAATCGCGTAGTTAACGGCAGTTCGGACCAGTATATTGCCGCACTGATTTTCATGTCTCAGCAGTCTCTCAACTCCGGACAGGGATACATCAACTACATCGATTACAGCAAGGGCGAACTGTACGTCAGTTCCAGCATTGGCGGACCGACGGGAGCGCGCGTTCGGATCAATTCGCCCCAGGGGCGATACGGTCTCTCCCAAACACCAGACCAGCGATTCACCGCCGACGAAGATAATCCAACGGTGCGGTCCGAAACGGGCTACCCGATGTGTATACCTCGTTTCAATCCCAGCGTTGCGACAGATTCCTTGTGCCCGCAGTGGAATCGGCCCATGGACCCTTTGACGGGTGGATACCAGACAATCTTCACAATGCCGCCCCCGCCCGCCGTATCTCCGGTACCAGTTGCGGGTGGACCAATGCCGCCACCCGATGCGACACAGCAGGCTCCCTTCGAAGTCAACGACTACATAACGTACGCGGGAACGCTCGCGAAAGACGCGAATGGGTCATATATGTCTGCGCATACCATCATCGCCAGCCTTGGCATTTTCACGGCTCCCGGAACTATGCCGGCGTATGTTGCGATCGAAGACATGGTGCTTGGCGTCGGCGGCACACCGAATGCTCTTTTTCCGCAGGAGGCGGTAGAGAAGCTGGTCATCACCGCATTCACGACGGACTCGACACAGCTGGTCGATTTCTATGCCGTCGATGTCGATGCATGCGGCAATCAAACGAATCGGTTCTACGGAACGGCGGACCCGGTTGGTCCGCCGATCGCGGGCAAGAAGGGACGTGCAAGGCTCAGGACCACGTAGGCAACTTCCTTCCTGCGAGTCGTGAGATGCGCGCGTCGAGCCGCAGCCTTACTCATGGCGGATATCTGGACACCGTCCTTCCAACTGCAAAGACGTACGCAAACGGAATTGTGGCCGGCCAGTATCGCGCGCCGAACTTCGAATTCATCTTCCCGGAGAACCTGGTAGTCGGCGGGCCTCAGGTGGCACTTCCGCTTCAGGAGTTCCCATTCCTGACCAGCGGCTCGGGTCCTTACTTCGGTGCCGGGACGAACGCCAGTGCCACTGCGCTCGGCACTCTCGGACAGATCAGTCCCTGGCCGGGCCTCACTCCGCCCGTGGCGAACGGCTGCGGAACAAACGGCACGGTATTAACAGCTCCGAACGCCAACGCAGGCCCGCCTCAAACCGTCAGTTCCGGCAAGCAGGTGATACTCGACGGGACGGGAAGCGCGGATACAAACAATCCCGCGATGCCGCTGACCTACACGTGGGTACAATCTTCGGGTCCCGCCATCGCTTTGCAGGATTCCGGCAGCTCGAAGGCCTTCTTCACTGCGCCGGATGCCCTGGCAGCACCTGTTGTCCTCGGCTTCCAGCTTGTCGTCAGCAACGGTTTTGCATCGTCCGCTGTAGCTGCCACGACCGTTACAGTCAACCCCTCCTCAACGACTGGGACGGGTCTGACGGTAAACGCTGGTGCAGATCAATCGGTTGCGAGCGGTTCTGTCGTAACTCTGACCGGGACTACCGCTGCCAACCCAGGCACGTCAAAGTTCCAGTGGACTCAGACAGCCGGCTCACCCGTAGTCTCGTTAAGTACCCCGACCGCTTTGACGACTACGTTCAAAGCACCTGCTATCGCCGCGGGACAACCTTCATCTGTGCTGAGCTTTCGTCTGGCCGTCACCGATGCTGAGAACCAAACCGGATCTGCGACAACGAACGTCACCGTCAAGCCGCCGCCCGACACGGTTACTATTACGTCGGCAACCTGGCGGTCCGCCGGCTCTAAGCTCTCAGTGACGGCAACTTCGTCCATCACGACCAGTGCGGCAGTGCTTACACTGCACGTCCCGGGCGCGCAAGACGTGGTAATGACCTTCGATTCAGTGGCGAAGACCTACTCTGTGCCTCAGTACGCAGTCAACCCTATGCCGGGTACGGTTTCTGTCACTTCGAGCCTTGGAGGGTCTGCGACTATCGGCGTTACACAAAAATAGTCGCCGGTTCCTTCCGTCCACAACGGAATCGGTCAGTGTCCGTACAGGAAGGAGAGGAGGGTGCTAGCACTTGCTTTGTGCTCGGTCCAGCGACCAGCGACAGTGCCTCCTCCTCGACGCCTGGCGGAAACGCAGGCCAGTACAACCATAACTATCTCGACGTCTCAATGGCTAGCTGGATAGCTAAGGCGTCATCGCAGATGAAGGCGAACGCACAGGATCACCATCACGGTTCGAACTGTTTCTTTGAACGGTGCAGGCCGTTGGCCGCCAGAGGACCCTGAGGATTCCATTGCGAAGTCTGAGACGACGCTTCTGATAGGGTAGAAAGCCGATGCCGATCACCGCGACGAACCCGTTCAAGGGACGCCAGTACCGGGGCGAGGTAATCATCGCGGCGGTTCGGTGGTATCTACGGTACCCGCTGGCGTATTTACACGTGGCGGAGCTTTTGGCCGAACGAGGCCTGTTCGTGGACGCCAGCTGCGTATGGCGCTGGGTACAGGCATACTGACCAGAACTCGACAAGCGCTGCCGGCGACATCTGAAGAAGACGAACAAGAGCTACCGGATCGATGAAACCTACATCAACGTGAAAGGCACAGACCGGTACCTGTACCGCGCCGTGGATTCGACCGGACAAACAATTGACTTCCTGCTGACGGCAAAGCGTGACGCGGGGTCTGCAAAACGGTTCTTCCTTAAGACGTTCAGCGCTGAAGGCAATCCCATGCCGCGCGTCCTGAATAAGGCAATCCCATGCCGCGCGTCCTGAATGTGGACGGAAACCCCGCCTATCCGGCCGCAGTCCGCGCGCTGAAGGCCGACGGGACGCTACCTCGCCGTGTCCGGCTGCGCCAATGCCGCTACTTAAATAATGTGGTGGACCAGGATCACCGCTTTGTGAAAAAGTGTGTATGGCTGCCCAAAGGGTACGGCTCTTTTCAGAGTGCGTGGCGGACATTGCAGGGCATCGAAGCGATGAATATGATCCGGAAAGGTAGACCGAGAGGGGTGGTCAAAGGCGATGCACTCGGTCAGGCGCTCTTCATTGCGGAGCTGTTCGGCATCGCCGCATAACTCAGACTCACCCACACCTCACGCACGGAGACAGCCGGCCTCGATCAAGGCATCTGAAACTTCGCAACGGAATCCAGATGACGGAATCTGGGCGATCTTAAATCGGTTTTCTGTTCCATTGCTCGCCACCACCACCTTCAGGCGGCTCCTATTCGTGTTGAAAACTGAAATTTCGCCAGGGCGAGGGAGGGCTCTCCCGACCATTGGAATCCACAGCTCGCACTCGCCAGCGGCCCGATTGATCGCCAATGAAGGTAAACGTGTAACTGGTGGCCCTGAGCTCCGGCACGAACGCCCAGATATTGTTACCACCCCACAGCACTTCGAGCGTGTAGCTCGTCGCTGCGGGAACCTTCGACCATCGGAGAGTGGTCATGCGCTGGTGCTGGTACAAGATGGTCCCTTCTGATGGAAAGAGGGGAATCGGCGCGTTGAGCTCCAGCGATGCTACGCTGGTCGCGATCTCGAGGCTGGGTGCTTTGGGTAAATTGGGACAGGTAGCCTCATAGGGGATGCCCGCTCCCACGAAACGAGTCCACTCGTCGAGGCTCAAGTTGCGCCGTACTACACTGCAGACGCGTTGTGCCAGGGCGGTCGTGTCGGGCACCCAGAAGAGTTCATTGCCCTTCGCACCACCGGAGGCCAGCTTCTCGCCGTCCGGGCTGTAGGCGAGCGCACGGACTGCCTCACCCTGGGCCCGAAGCATGATCGGCTCCTTGTCGGGCCTTAGCGAATCCCACAGTCGTATGGTTCCGTCCTCACTGCCGGAGGCTAGCGTGCTCCCACGCGGGCGGTAAACGAGAGATGTCACCGGCCCCTCATGCCCGCGCAGAACAACCGATGCTGCACCGGGATGATGAGGATCCCAAAGACGCACCGTGCGGTCCTTGCTCGCCGATGCGAGCTGGTTTCCATCGGGACGGACGGCGACGGCCGTGATGTGGTCTTGATGGCCATGAAGGACGTGCGGAGGGCGGTCGAAGTCCCGGAGTTCCCACAGGCGAAGCGTATTGTCCTGACTGCCGCTGACGAGGGTCAGGCTGTCAGGACTGAATGCCAGGGATTGCACCCAGCTCTCGTGGCCGCGCAAAATTTTCGGTGAGTCGTCCAGGCGCGCGATCTCATGGAGCCGTACCTCGCGGCCGCTGCCTGTTGCCAGCCATCGCCCATCGGGACTGAAAGCCAGAGAGTTGCCGCGCAACCCATTTGGTTTGCGGACAGGGTCGCTGGTCCGTAGCGGACTCGACACGCGAACTGTTTGATCGTATTCCGAGGTTGCGAGGATTTCGCCATCGGAGCTAAACGCCACCGCGGTGACCCACCCATCGTGGCCATCCGGAGCCGCAGGCGCGACCGCTGGCCGATCGAGATCCCGCACTCGGGCCCCATCTTCTCCGCCCGACGCCAAGAGCCTGCCGTTCGGGCTAAAGGCTATGGACCAAATCGGCTTCTGGTGGGTGGGAAGAACGCGCGGACCGATACTCGGGGTTCTCAAATCCCAAAGTCTGATCGTACGGTCATCACCGCTGGACGCCAGCGTCTGGCCGTCCGGACTAAAGGCCAACGACCAAACGTGATCCTCATGGCCCACCAGAATTTGAGCTTCGTTCCGGGCCCTCGCGTCCCAGAGTCTTACGGTCCCGTCGTCGCTTCCGGAAGCGAGAAATCGATCATCCGGACTGAAGAGAACCGATCGAAACACCGTCTCGCCGTCGCGGAAAAGCACCGACTCCGGTTCGGCACCAGACTCGGTCAGAGCCCACACACTCAAGGAGAAATCGCTCCCGGCCGCCAGCATCCGGCCGTTGAGACCGAACCCCAGGGACCAGATTCTCCCATGGCGGTCTGCTAGAACCGCAGGTGGAGCATCCGGCCGACTCAGATCCCACAAACGCAATCTGCCGTCCACCGCCCCGGCGGCTAGCTTCGTCCCCTCTGGGCTGAAAGCCAACGATGTCGATGAGGCTGATGAGGACGCCCCGACGACTTCCGGGGGCCGATCGGGTCGACCCAAGTCCCAAATCCGGATTCCGGGTTCATCGCCGCCCGAGGCCAGGGCACGACCATCAGGCTTGAAGGCGAGGGCCCAAATCCGCCCTTGTCGATCGCCCAACACCGTTGGGGGGACTTCGGGCTGCTCGAGATCCCACAACCGGATCGTCCCTTCTTCTCCGGCCGCCGCGAGTTTCAGCTTCGTCGGACTGAAGACGACGGATAGGACTCCCAGTGTGAAGCCTTTCAGTTGAAGCGGCTTGGAGTCTGCCCGGCGAAGATCCCAGATGCGTACGCTTCCGTCGAGGCAACCCGACGCCAGCCATCGACCGTCTGAGCTGTACGACACAGTCCAGACTCGGTCCGGATGGCGGGGCAAGATGAGGCTGAAGTTCGGGATGGCCAGCACAGTCCGGAGGGCGTCGTCGACAAGATTCGCCGCTTTGCCTCGGCTCCTTTCGTCAAAGAGGAAGCCTTGGCGCGCCAGCAGTGCGCGTCGTTCATCCTGCTTTTCCCGACCCACTGTCTGCGACGCTTGCGCAGCCAGGGCCGGCGCCAGGGAGACCAACATTAGACGTTCTGCCTCGACCGTCTGCCGTTGCGCACGGCCCCGCTGTATGAACGCGACGACCCCGAACGCTATCGCGATGAGGCAAGCCACACCGACAACGGCGGCAACGATACGCGCACGATGTAGCTCCCGACGGCGCTTTGCTTCTTCCGCCTCCGCCTGCGCGCGCTCGGCCCGAGACGCGGCGTCGACGAACACCCGATCCAATTCCTCCAGTGTCAGATCCCCGCGTGCAATCAGTTCCCGTGCCCGCGCCAGCCGGCCGCCGCGCCAGAGATCCTCATCTGCACGCCCGCCTTGATCCCAACTGCGAGAGGCGTTCCGGACCTCGTTGCGTAAGCGTAGAGCCTCGGCGCTTTGCTCCAGCCACCGCACGAGCCGACCCCACGAACGGAACAAGGCTTCGTGTGCTACTTCCAGTGTGCGCTTTTCATTGTCGCCCCCGGCAACGAGCAGTCGCCCGTGTACAAGCTTCTCGAGTACCGGATGGACCTTGGCCGGCAACTCGTTCCATTGCGCTGCGCGGCGAGCGTAGGTACCGTCGTCGGTGACCCGGACTAGGGAGAGGAAACAAATGCGAAGCATCTCTTCCTGCTCCGGGTTCAACCGTTCCGCCGCGAGAAGGTCTTCCGCGGCTTTCGCCACGGCCCCCTGCAACCCTCCGAGCCGCTCCCGGTAGTCGCGCAACCTCAACAAGCCATCGCCTTCGCGGCGCTCGTGCAGTTCCCGCAGTGTAAAGGCCAGGAGCGGCAACGTGTCCTCGGTCCCCGCATCGGCGACGAGCGCGGGAA
>Ga0170475_111744355_pt1 | contig 25336 bp, 30 predicted proteins | sample Soicark_Litter_5_FD_111474 | JGI IMG/M metagenome (GOLD analysis project Ga0170475, IMG submission 111474) | Avena fatua rhizosphere microbial communities from Hopland, California, USA. Combined Assembly of 48 SPs
ATCAGCATCGAGCCATAGCCGCCGGCCACGCCATAGCCGCTGTTTGGCGCGCTATATGCGCCGGTATCCATCGGGCGCTGCGGCTCGAATATGATCGGCGCGCGCCCGGTAAGATCGGTCAGCACCTTGGTGACTGCGTTCCGTGTGCCACGCTCACGGAACAGGTTGATGATGATGCGGGCGCGGAAACTCGCGTCTGACTGATTCGATGATCGCATGAGCGTCGAGCCGAAGAAGTCCGCCGCTATCATATCGAGCCAGCCCTCGGTCGCGGTCATGATACGAGTCTGAAGCTTGGCGTATAGGTACAACTGATAAACGAAGGCTGATGCATTCGCCAGCCCTTGCAGCAGCGCGTCAAGCAGCGGGCTATCAGGCCCGAACCAGCGCGGCAGGACGCTTTTGATGCGTCCGAAGATATCACTTTGATCGCCGATGGACATTATTCATTACCCCTTATGCGACCGAAACGGTCCCCGCCTTTACCACCTGCAACGCGGTGGCGGTAACATCTGCCGTCGCGCTGTTCAGAGTGATGCCTGTCACGTTGGTGACTCCCGGTGATGCGTCATATGCAATCTGCGTCAAGCGCGAGAATGCCAACGTTTGGCCGAGCGTCAGCGCGTTGACGTAGCTACTCAGAGCGGTGGCGACAAGCGCTGCAGTCGCGGTGTGGTCATATCCCGCAGCAGTCGTTACCGTCATCGCAATATTAGCAGTCACCACCACCGGCGCGAACACGCCGAATGTGCTTGTCACAGGGCGCACAGCATCGATCGCATTCGATGCGGAAGAAAGCAATGCCCCAGACGGCACGCCAGTTCCATCATCTATCACGACAAAGAAATAGCCATTTTGTACAGCGCCGCCATAGGTCAGGTTTTCGGTCAGCGAGTATGTGACGCCCTGCTGCAGTGATGTGATCGCATTGCCGACCGCCGTTTTCGTGGCTTTCGACAGCGATGCTATATAGGTTATGAATCGCGCACGAAACGCGGCATCCGACTCAGCATCGACGCCATTCGTGAATGCTGCCGCGTTGGTGACTGTATCGACGCCGGAAATCGGCTGATTCAGCAGCGATATTTGCCCGATAACTGCATTTGCGGCAATCCCGGCCGTCACGGCAGTCACTGTGACGTTGATGCTTGATATGCCGGCCGCCAGAACATAGCCGCCCAATGATTCACTGTAAGCAGCGTTCCCAGTGTCGAGTAGCGCGGTATAGGATTGCGTGCCGTCTGCGCTCAGAACTGTAGCGCCGACTGGAACAACAGCTTGCGCAGTCGGCGTGAATCGAGCGAATGTAACCTGCCCTGATGCCGCCACCGCTGCCAGCCGCGTTACACCAAAATCGAGCATGAAGCTGTCGAGATCGGCGGCATTCGAGGTCGCGGCGCGTGTTGTTGCTAAAAGCTGAAGTATCAAACCTTGCAGCCATAGAATAACCGTGGCATTGGCCTCCACTACGGAGCGCAGGATAGATCCTATGGTGAGATCGACGAGGCCGCGCGCTGCGCCTTGAATAGCGGCTACCGAATTTCTAACGACCGTTGCGAAGTCCTGCGTTGTTAAAGCCATTTATTTTCCTAACGGTTGACGTCGAACGAGAGCGCGACAGGCTTGCCAGTCTGCGCATCGTTGTAGTGGATATAGACCGACACGCCGCCCTGAATTTCAGTAACGGTAATAATCGGCTCCGGGTTCCTCGCCACCGATGCCTCCAGCAGAATCTGGCCGCGAATCACGCCCTTGATTTTCGCGATGTTGACGGTATCGCCAACCATGCGCGGCAGGCCGGCTCCATAGTTAGGATGGAAAATATAGTCGCCGCTCACGGTCACATTGCCATTGCTGTCGAATGCGGCCGGGTTGGTCAGCAGGCGGCGCAATACCCGCTGCTGTCCTTGCGTAGTGCCATCGACTTTCAACAAGTCGCCGGTGGCCGACAGCGTTAAATCGCCGCCGAAATAGTGATTCAAGTCGCTCATACTGGGGCCCCTGTGTTGCCGCTGCCGGTTTGAACGCCGGAATGCGTATGGCCGATGCCTGACTTGCCGCCGAACGTGACATTCGTGGTGCCGATGACATTTGGCGCTGTGATCGTGCTTGTCCCTGTGATGGCGCCGGTAACATTCATCGGCCCCGTGTGGTTCCATGCGGCCGCACTGCTGTTGATGTTGCCAGCAGCGTGGATATCGATCGATCCATCGTTGTGGAACTTCAGAAACGATCCGGATTTGTGAACCAGCCAGAATTCGCCTGACGGAACACTCAGCGGCCTGTCCTGGTCGTTGTAGAAGCGCAAGCCAGCAACGCCTGAATCTATGTCCCCGTTCAAGAATGCCACCTCTAACAGGTCGCCTATCGTTGGCGGGCAGAACATGCCCCATCCATCCCCAACCCATGGAGTTTGTAGCGGAATCCAGCCGGTCAGATTCCCCTGCGGTTGCAACTCAAGGCGAACCGCATATTTGTTAGGGTCATAGCTGCGCACAATGCCGGTGCTCGGCAATGCCACGTCGCCAAGCACATTGGACGCTTCGCGCCGCATCGCATTGAGTAGGTGCCTCATAGCGCCACCGCCGTGCTAGGTGAATGATTCTTGGCGTGCACGGTCATGTTGTAACCGTTGGTGATGTCCATTTCTCGCACGATGCTCTCCGGATAATAGGTCTGGTCGAATACGGTTCCTGTGCCGGTCACGGTGATGATGCTGGTAGGCTGCAGAAGGTTATCTGCGGGCAGCGTTGCATGGAGCTTAACTTCGTGCTTCGTGATGGCCGCATGCTCCTTTTGCGCACGTTGCAAGGCTGCTTTCGGGCTGATGTTTAAGACGGTGATCGAGTAAAGTTGCGACGTTGCCGCGCTCTGCCCTACCTTGATACCGGTTGCTTTGTTTGGATAACGAGCTATGAAAGTGCCTTTTTTGTTTGGCATCGTGTACGTCACCTGCACGACGATGCCGCGTGCGATATTCAGCGCGCGCCGGAAATTTATTGCTTTGCCGTTGAATCCGAAAACGCCGTTTTGATCGGCTGGCGGCTCCCATTTCAACGAATAGGCGTTCTCGCTCGGAAGCGCAGCCGGCTCAAAGTGCAATTCCTTGCCCTTGACGAAAACATCGTAGCCCTCGGCGGCCGCAAGTCCGGTCAAAATGTCCCACTCGCTGCGCTGGGCGTTGACCTTGATCGTAGACGTTTCGTAATATTTGCCGGTAAAGTCCGTGGTCGCCGTGACAATCGGCGTGAACCCATGGCGCTCTGCAAGCTTGTTTGCAACGCCAGATGCGGTGTCGTTCTCAAATGATTCGGTCGTTCTCGCGTCGATCAGAATGGCGGTCAGGTCGCGGCCCGACACGTGAAATTGCCGTCCTACCGGGTCATATTCGATATCATCGACGCGGCCATAAGTCAGGCTTTGCAGCTCTGCCGCGCTGTAATTATCGGCATCCACTGGGAAGCCGGCGAATATCTCGATGAAAACTTCCGTCTGGCTGGCCCACCATGCATCGTTGTATGCTGGCGGCAGAGCGGATAGCGCAAATGTGACGCGGAAGGTGTCTGCCTCTGAATACGTATTGCTATCGACCTCCCAATGCACCCACCCATCCATGCGAATGTCGTTGACATTGACCACGCCGCGCGGCTGGCGCGCAACCGATTGGGTGATTGGATTAAGCGCCATATACACCCCCGCTGCCGTCCGGTGTCGGCGGGATGATGATCGTTTGCACGCCGGTCAGCGCCGGATCGGTCAGGTTGTTGGCGCGCGCAATCGTCGTCCATGCGGTCGGATCGCCGTATTCCTTCGAGGCTATGTCGAACAGGTTGCCGCCAGCGCTGGTTGCCGACTTTCCGGAAGTGGAGATTGCGCCAAGATTCGCGCCGATGCGGCCGTTTGCCGCTTGCAGGTTCAGCAGCAACGGCAACTGCGTGTAGCCGGCAATCTGCGCATTCAAATTCGATGCCGTCGTGGCAATCGGCGTATTTGGCAGCACGCCGCCAACGGTTGAGATATTGGCGATGGTGTTGCCAGTCGATGCAATCAAGGTCGTAACGCGTGACTGCACCGCAAGGACCGGCCCCAGCACGCTATTGATCGTGCTTTGCGCGGCATTCGCGAACGATGAAACCGCACCGATCGCTGAATTGAGCGTGCCGAGCGCAGCAGACAGCGGGCCGTCGCCGATCAACCCGCCAAGCGTGTTCGCCGTCGTCATGTCGTCACTGATCGCGCTATCGACTGACGCCGGCGGCGATGTGGTAACCGGTAGCGTCGAGTCCTCGACTACCGTGCAGCTAATCTGATACGGGATTTCATAAAAACGTCGATAGTCCAGCAACGCCGATTTGATCACGACCTTGTACTTATATTCGTCCCACAACAGATCGAGCGGCTTTCCAGCGATTCGCAAGTAATTCAGATAGCGTGCACGGTCGCTGGCATTCTCTCCAATGAACATGCCGGACCATTCCAGCGGCTTGTCCTGCCGCCCCATCGCGTCAACGATCCGCTTGCCTCCGACCAGCTCATGCACGGCCAGCGCCTGGTCGCCGCCGTACTGGATATGCTCAGGAACTTCGAACCGCGAAAAATTCAGATCGCCAAGGATCAGGTATGTATCTGGCCTCATCGGATGTTCATCCCAGGAGAGAGGGGCATCATCGAAGTGTCGAAGCGGCCTGTGCCCATCTGAGGTTTGGATGCCGCCTTCGACTGGTGCTGCGTTACGATATTTGCCACTTTGAAGCCGTCCATGTTCACTTGGGTATGGACTTGGATTGGCTTATTGTTTGCACCCGGCCTCACAAAACCGCCCTCGCCGGCTGCAATCCTTGCTGCTGCGCCAGCCGTCAACTTAACGCCGCCGTCAGTCTTGACTGCATTAACCTCGTCTTGCGAAATCTTGCGGAAGGCATAGCATGCTGCTGCAATCGTGCCGATGGCGAGAACAGCGATCCCAATTGGGCTAGCAATCAAGCCAGCGGCTGTCCCGATGCCGGAGATCATGCCAGAAAGACCGCCGACAGCGCCCATCGCAAGTGACAGCCCAAGTCCGCGCAGCGCTGCGCCGAGCAACAGAATAGAGCCGCGAATCATCAAGCCGCCGGCAAGCGCAATAAAAGCGCCGGACAACAGCTTTACTGCGCCACGGTTGTTATCGATCCAGTTCGTCAGCCCCTTGACCATCGGGATCAGCTTTTCGAGCGCGCCGATAGCAAGCGGCAGCACTGCTGTTCCGAGCGACAGCATGAGCGTTTGGAATTTTGCATGCAGGTCGATCTGCTTGCCTTGCATCGTACCGCCGGCGCGGGCGCTCAACTGGTCGATATTCTCGGCATTCATATTTGCCGCAGACTGCGTTTTTATCGTTGCGCGCTGCTGATAAATACGCGATAGCAGACTGGAGCCGGTGCGATTGCCAACAATCATGCCGATTTCACGGATGATGCCTTCGTCGCTGGTGATGCCTTTTGCGGCAAATGCCGGAAGCAGCACCTTTTCCAGCAAAGCCAGTTCGCCCTCTTTTTCGAGGACGCCTGAGCCGACAAAAGAACCTGGCATCGCTTTTTTCAGCATGCCGAGATTGTTGAAACTCACCTTGCCCTTGTCCAGCAGCCCGAGCCGGTACAGTTCCTGCTGTGCTGTGATCGTGCCGCGTGACTGCACCAGATTCTGATAAATGCTCATGGCACCAGTGCCGTAGCGCTGGCCGCCAAACTCTTGAATTAAAGGCTCTGCGCCAAGGTAGAAGTCCTTGTTCGAGCGCTGAGAAAGGCCGACGCCGCCGGTTTTCAAAGCCTGCAAGAGTTGCGTTGCATCGACACGGTTGCGACTTCCGGAGATAACCTGCTGCACGAAATTTGCCTGCGTCGCGAATTCATTCTCGCTCGACAGCCCGCCCCGGAATTCAATCACCTTGAGCATGTCCATGAATTTCGTGGAATGCTCCCCGCCCTTCTGTCCGAAAACAGCTTCATTCGCAAATTTCATCTTAGCCATGATTGGCGCAGCGAATTCTGCATGTTCCAGGTTCTTGAAAACCGCCATCGCATCACTGAGCAGTGTCAAATTATCGCGTGCGCTGGTGCCGACTGTCTGCATTCCGGTCGCAAACTTAACCGCTTGCGAAGTCACCTTGTCGCCGAATCCCAGAGAGGCGAATTTTGCTGTTTCCGTCTGGAATTTCTTCGCTTCTTCAAGAGGTGCTTTGAATAGTGATAACATGCCAACGCCAGCGCCTAGCATGATGCCGCCCTTCAGTGCGTCATTCTTGATGCTGTTGATGCGCTTTTGGAGCAAGGTAGCTTGCGCTTCGGTCTTGGCAAAATCTCCAGCCAGCAGCATCAATCCCTTGCTGACGTGATTTGTCAGCGAGAGAGTTACCCCAATTTTATAGGCTGAAAATATTTTAGGTGCCTCTTATAAATGGAAATAAAGTTATGAAAGCATCGCGCAAAATGCGTGAATGGCTGGCTGACCGAGTGTCCTTCGTTCAATACCCGAACGTGCGTGCAGCAGACGACGCAACGCGGTCCGCATCACGTACCGGATGGCGGTTCGCGCATCCGATGCCGATCGGGAAACGCATTGATATGCTTATCATGTCGATTGGCCTGTTATTCATTGGCATGATCGCTGCGGCGCTGGTCGGCGTGTTTATTTACTGCCTACTCTAGCGCTGTCAGCGTCGATCCAGATCCATACAGCAACCCTTCCGCCACGGCCTGACCAAGCGTCTCAATGATCAAATCCTTGTTGTGTATCGCCGCCGGCCCGAGCACCGCGCGCGGCGGGATGTGCTCGGTGCCCAACTCCTGATACACCATAATGTCGCTGTCAGAACCGATTACCGCTTCCAATCCATCAATTTGATGGCTGACCGTGTCGCGCAGCTTGCCGGTGCGCAGTAATGGATCGTTTTCAGTAAAGCCCTGTGCAACCCGGTCGGCCTTCGTGCTGTCGGCCAGTTCCACCCATCCAGCGAACGGCGGCACTTCGCCCTGGTAATGCCCAATTTCCGCCTTGGCCGTCTTCTCGATGGCGACGGCGCACTTCTTTAATCCGTGATGCAGAGCCAGAGTTTCGGCAGCGGCCATTGTCGCCAGATGCGCAACCATTTCCCCGATGTGTGCGAACTCTTTCATTTCTGATCCTCATAAGCCATCGTGTTGAAGTTGAAGGTCGCGCCCTCCATTTCACTGAAAATAATGCACCAGCCCGTTCGCGTGATGTCATCCAGCCCGAACGCGACATCGAACGGCACGCCATTCTTGACGAGCCATAAGCATTCGCGGATTGGGCCGGACCGGACTACTTTTTTAATTCGGCCTTGTCTTGCTCTGGGTCGCTCTTTCCGAATATTTCCTGCACATGATTCATCACTGCCTCAACCCCGGCCTCATCCAGTTGCTGAATCAGAGCCTCAACCTGCATCTTGCTTCTTGGTTGATGCACTGCTAATTCATCTATCGCGGTTACGTAGATCAGCGGCAGCACCATGCGCATGTAAGTCTGGTTCTGCGCGCTTTCGCCCAGCGCCTCAATAAGTCGAAACTGAGCCAGCACGCCCGGCTTCTTGATCTTGATCGTGCGGCCAGTGGAATCGACAACGCTTGATTCTTCGCTGGCCTTTGCAAGGATCTCCTGCGTCGGCGTCGGCTTCAGTGTGATGGTTGGTTCACTCATTTCATTTCCTCAATAAAAAAACCACCCGAAGGTGGCGGCTCATTCCAGTGAGCAAAATCAGTTCAGTTGCAGCGGCGGCTGGGCCAGCGCGAGAAGCGCCGACAATTCAGCTTCGAGGACGGGCTTTTCCTGCTTGCGTTGATTCAACCCTTTGCCGTGATAGCTCCCGCGACGGGCGCTGTCTTTGCATTCCAGTTCTTTTTCCATGCAGCGATAGCGAAGGCCGTCGCGCTGGTTTTTGATGTAGGCGGCCATGGCATTAAAGGCGTCTATGTACGCGAGCTTGAATTGCAGCGCTTTCTTGCCAGTGAAGCCCATGGCCAGCAAAGTGAAGCCATCGCGGGTAATTGTGTAGGACGGCGATTCGATGGCTGCGCCGCCACTTGGGTTTTCCCGCAGGGCAACCGTCTCAGCAAAATATCCCAGACGGTCATCCGGGATTTGCTTCGTCAGCGAACGGATGCGCTTCAAAAGATCGTTGTGATGCTTGCCGAACACGGCAGCCACTTGCTGCGAAGTGGTTGTAAGCGTTTCACCATAAGCAGCAATAAAATCTTGAAAATTCAAAACAGGAACTTGGTTCATAAATGCCTTTCTGGAATGAAAAACCCCGCCGTAGCGGGTGGTTGATTGGTCTTTGCCAACTATTCAGCGCCTCATTGGGCGTAAAAAAAGCCAGCTTTTTAGGCTGGCTTGCGTTCTAATTCCGAGAACCGTCAAACTGACGGTCTCGGCGAGCTATATTTTTGGATTACGAAACCTTGACGCGGCGCGCGGCAACGAAGCGCATCTTCTGATGCACAGAGGCGTCGCCCTTGTAGCTGCCTGCGTCGTCGATCGTCAGCAGCACTTGTAGGTAGCGGTATTGCGAGATTGAGCCGTTGACCTCTTGAATTGTCTCGGTGATCGTCACCGGCAATTCGTTCAGGCCGGCGTAATAGTTTGCTTCCAACTGCGCCCAGTAATCGTCTAAAACTGAGTTCTGGCGCTCGATATCGAAGCTGCCGGACCAGCCGTCAGGGAAGCGCAGATGGCGCGTGATGCCGTCCAGCCCCTTGATTTTCTGGTCGGTGATGTCAGGCTTGGATGTAAAACCGGTGATCTGGCTGAACGAAAGCGGACCATTCGGCCCGATGATATCCAGCGAGAGGTCGCGGCCTACGGTGTATGAATTCAATGGCATTTAATTCTCCTTAAGCCAGCGCAACAGATTGGCGATTAATCGTGACGGACTGGCCGCCTTCGACGTTGATGATGAATTTTTCGGTCACCGACAGGTAGCGAACCTTCACATCGGCCTGCATGTATCCAAGCGCGACCCGGTTCTGCGGGTTGTTGGTGTTGTCGATCTGGACGCTGTACGGCTGGGTGCCATCTGCTGATCCGATCATGCCTTGGCCGTTCAATGCTTCGAGGAAAGCTGATATCGTCGCTGCAGCAGCCCGGCGCACGGTGGCGCTTTGCAGCTGGCCGATGAACAGTCCCATGCCGCCGTTGAGTGTGTAGGCTATGTAATTTGTCATGCGGGTGTAGTTGTCGCCATTAGTCACCGCATTGCTTGAGCTGTTGTGACCGAAGCGCGCGCCGAAGCTGTTGCCGGCCGGAATCGGGTTCGTTATCAGGTCGATTCCGGCCTGACCGAGCAACGTCAACTCTGCGGATGAATAATTCAGGTTCTGATAACTCTTTTGCGTACCGACGATGCCGTATAGAGGCTTGTTCAGGCTGGACTGTTCAGGCGACAGATTCGCCAGGCGGCCGGCAATGAAACCTTGCGGCGAAATCAGGCGCACCTGGTTGTTCACTGTGTCGTTGAAGTACACCCAATCGCCAAACAACAACTTGGCCGCATAGCTGTCGATGCCGGCGGATGCCTTGGCGCTTACAGCATTGGTAATCGTGTCGCCCGATGGGCCGCACATGATCATGTAAGTGCCCTCGGCCAGACCGTAGGCAACCTGCGTTGACCATTGTGTAGAGTCATCGGCGTCGGCCAGCATCGCAATCGATGTGTTCGTGTTGCGCAGCGCGTACATGCCTTTGCGTGGCACGGTATCGACGCCGACCAGAACAGCGGCTGTGATGGTCGTTGCGCCATCGGTTCCGCTTGCCAAGCTGTAGGTAGCGCTGGCCGGTGCTGTTGTGCCAGCGCCAGCGGTCGCGACTATGAATTGCGACGGGCCGCGCTGGCCGGATTGGCCGGAGTTGATCGCCGCGGCTAAATTGACCCAGAATGCATTCCCAGAGCCTGTCACGTTGTCAAACACTTCCGGCACAAGACCAGGCATGGTAACGGTGGCTTTATATGTCGATGCAGCCGAACCAGCTGCAACGATAACTTGCGCCGAATTGCCGAGCGTGCCGGTGTATTTGCTGGTGAACGTGATGCAGTTTGTCAGCACTACCACTGTTGCTGCGACGTCTGTGCCGTCCGTGACCCGAACGCAGCGGAAGTTATTTGCTCCCTGTAGCACGGCAGCAGCAACGGCTGTTCCCATGTCGTACTTGCGCGCTTGGATTGCGCCGAACTGACGCGCATAGTCGGCCATGTTGCCGATGACCGTCGGTGCATTGACCGGCCCCCAAGTCGCGGTTCCGACCAGGCCAAGGATATTTGTGGGAAGGCCGTTGAGCAATGTGACGCTCGGCGGCACAATCTGAACGTAGAGATCGGGCACTATGAGGGCGGTTGTATTCACCGAACCCGCTTGGACGACTGGCATGTATGGCTCCTAAAATGAAAAAGCCGCTAGAAAGCGGCCTGAATTGAGTGATTGCGGGTTATTTAGGAGCCGGCTCGACCGGAGCATCCGTTTTGATGAAATGGTTCTGCCATTCCGATTCGAGGTATTGCTTGATCAGTTTGGCGTCAGTGATGACGTCGCCCTTGACATGCGAGAGGAAGTTCTCAACTACGGTAAGTGCATACATGGCTATGTCCTAAAAATATGTGGTTCGTTGCGCGGTGTATTGGGTGGAGCCGTCGTTCTGCACAGAAGTGTTGAGCTGCTCCTGCGTGATCTGCGTTTCGACCTCTGTTTGCGTCGTTGCGTACTCGACTGAATACTGGAAATCTCGCCGGTAAAGCTTGGCTTTTTGCAGGTCGTCAGTCACATGGCTGTTGCGGTAGATCATCCTGGCCCCGTAGCCATCCGGCATGGTCAGGAACTCGGTTGCCGCCAGCGCAATGTCCAGCGCCGAGCCGATCGCATCGCGCTGGGCTGGCGTATTCGCCCATACGGTGATTTGAAACACGCGCTCCTGTCGGCGAATCTCGCGGATTGCCGTGCCAGTGACGCCAACTCGCGCCGCCGTGATGTTTGCTGTGCTCGGCATCGTAATCACTGCGCCGGATGATGTCGTACCAGTCACGCCGACAGCAATCAGCGCGGCCAGCGCGGCGGCAATCGTCGTCAATGTGTCGCCGGCCTGCACCGCGTACACATACGGCAGGCCATTTACCATCGCAACGACATTGTGAGCGGTGAAAGGCGACGGCATCGCGCCGCCGATCACGACCGTCTGTCCAACAATCGCCGCCGTAATCGTCGCCGTGTTGATGCTCTGCTGCTGCCAATCTTTCGAGTAGCGCGTCTTGTTGGTCTCGATCAGCGTCGGATAGACCGTGATGTGAGCCTTGCCGGCGATCAGATCGGTATCGAGTCGTGAAGCGGTAGGCCACCCGGCATAGACCACGATCGGGCTGCCAGATACCGATGCCTGGCCGGTTCCGTTCGGATAAGCTGCCGCTGCGACGATGCTTACCAGTGAGTTTTGAACGTCGATCAAGTCGCTCATGTCTGTGCCTGCATCGCTGTAATTCTCCACCCCGCGCCCGTCAGTTCCGCCGAGCTGACCACATAGCGCCGGCTCAGATCGTCCGTAATGATGTCGTCAGAGCGCAGCACCACGCCAGCATATTGCGGCATCAGTATCGACCACCACGCCATGCGGACATCACCCGGCAGGTGCGTCTCGCTCTTCTCGCCTTTCGTGCCTTGCAGCACAGATGCTGGCCATCCTTGCATCAGCAGTGTTTCGTTTGCGTCCGTGTCGCCGCCGTATCCGACTGCGCCGATGCCGGTCTGCTGCTGCGGTCGCATCACGTTGATAGTGCGGTTGCATTCGACCATCAGGATGGGCAGCGTGAGTTGCATTGCCGCGACGAAGAATGTTCCTTGCGGCCCTATCAGGTAATCGCCAACGTGGACCAGCGTGCCGTCGAACACTCCGAACCATGTCGGCTTGCCGTATTTGTTCGGATGGCCGTATTTCATATCTTCGGCGTTGAAGCTGGCGTTCAGCGTCGTAACCGTTGTGCCGATCGGCGCAATCGCGCTCGATGCGCGATAAACGGTGTTCACCGGACCAATGCGCAAAGCGGCCTTCCCGTATCCTTTATGGATACGTGATTGAAGAGTTGCGCTATCCATTAGCCGCGTACCAGTATTGTGTTTCTGCCGCCTCCGAGATTCGGCCCTGGAGGGAATCCAATAAACTCGCACATGCGTATCCGCCAAGAGTCGAACAGACGATCTCTGTCAGCTTGTTCGCGCTTGTTGTGGACCCATACGGCGGCTTGATCGGTATCGAGATTGGCAGATGTGCCGACGATGGCCGTTTCAAGCGTAGCTAAGTTTGTCAAATAGGTATTGATCAGCACCGCCTCTTCGGTTGCGGTAAGCGTAGTCAGGCGCGTGTAAAGCGACATTGTGACCATCCCAAACGATGCATATACAAGATCGGTATTTCCATCAATTGTCATGGTAGTGCCGACAGCTTGATAGCCCATATACCGCCTGGCATCTGTCATTTGCGCCGCTGTCAATGCCATCTCTTACTCCGATTTGCTTTTTGGGCCGCGTTTTTTAGTCGCGTCAGATACTTCAGAACCATCTTCGAATAGCCGATGGTCGTCAGTCATGTCTGACTTGTTGATGACGATGAATCCTTGCTGGTTATCGTCACTTACAGGTGATGCTACTTTTACAGTTTCGACTTGCATGTCGTTTTCCTCGGATTGAAACGGCAGGCGCGCAAGATATTTCCTGCGCGCCTAACCGCATTAGCCTAGCAACGTTGCGATATGCGCCTGCTTGATTGCCTGATAGCCCCATGCGAGGCGGACATGGTAAACAATTTGCATGAATTGCCGATAGACCGCCACATCAAACGAGATGCCGCTTACTGGGTCAGTGATCGTTGTTACGTCGTCAGCCATGTCCATGGCGCGACCATCCGGCCCCATTGGCATCTGCGGCGCACGTGTAACCAACTGAATCGCCGACCTAGAAAACGCCATATTTGAGGTGGCGGTATTCCCAATGGTCATTGCGGTGGCGGATGTGGTAATTGCGACGCGCAAACCTGGTGATGCCAGAGTGATGACGCCAGGAGCTGCCACACCTGCAGCGACAACATACTTATTGGTATCGCCTGCGAAGGTAACGGTATCGCCAGCCAATACAGTACCTGTGCCAGTGATCAGCGTGATTGCAGTTGCGCCGACAGCATAACCGGCCGTGTCAGTTGTGTAGCTTGCGCCAGTGCCCTTTGTTTGAGCGGTGATGCCGGCAGAGTTATGCACGTCCATTGCCTCCAAGCGGCCGACAACGCCGTTGCGCAGCATCTCTGAAGTGCCAGCTTCGTTGACCTTGAACAGAACGCTTTGTTTGCCGCGCAGGTTGGCGATACCGGCAGTGCCAAGCACCAATTGCAAATCAGTTTGCGGTGCGCCGTTGTCATCCAAGATTTTGCGTACTTGAGCGATATCGGACAGGTCGCCTGCGGTGCCGAAAGGCGCGGCTCCAGCAGTACCATAAGCGCGCGATGCGTTTTGATATGCGGTTGTGAACAGATCAACCTCAATCTGATTGATGATTGTGCGGAATGCTTGCTCGAACTGGCCGCGCAGGATGCCTGCGTAGCTGCCAGCATTCAGGAGCCCGCGCTGCTCTTCGCCATTCCAGCGAATCGGCGCATGCTTCGATTTGCTGATGGTCATCGACACATTTGTGATGGTCTGATCACCAGTATTCGGCGCACTCACCGCCGCAGTGTTATCCGCCAGCGTGGTCGCAGGAGTGATCGGCACCAAGATAGTTTGGTTCAGCGCCGCACGCTCTGCGCTGGAATTGCGAGTAACGGCAGGAATAAAGCCAACCATTTCGCGCGAGACGACATCAAGCGCCTCGTAAATGGTTGGAATCAGGGAGGTTAGAGTATTTGCCATGATTTAAAGCCTTTCTGGAATAAAAAAGGCCCGCACATGGCGAGCCGTATTTTCAGTTAGTGATTTGAGATTTGTGAACCAGGCTATCCAGCCCAAAGCACCAACTGACCCATCCAGGCGTTGGCTATTGCACTTCCTATTACTTTTGATGCGAAAAGCATGCTGTGCGCAGGCTTTAAATTTATGCCGCCTAATCAATCAACCAGTGTTGCGCCATCCTTGAATAATCCGGCGCGGTCCATTGGCGAGGCTGCTTCGTATTGCGCCCTTGTGACTGTCTTCGATCCGCCCGTGCCGCCGCTTTGCTTCGCGCCACCGCCAGATGCGCCAGATCCCTTGAGGATCATGTCTTTGTTCGCGTAACTGGAAACCATAACCTGCAGCGCCTCTTCGAAATCAGCGTGGTTGCCATGATTCGTTGCGGAGAACATCGGGTTGCCTCTTTCATCCATCGGCACCAGCTTCCCGCCATCGACCTTGAACCGATCGCCGAAAACCTTTTGCGCGATGTCGGCAGGGATAGCTAGTTTTTCAGCGATGAACTTCGAGCTTGCGAAGCTGCCGCCTACGATGTGATTGTTCAGATCGGATGTGAGCTTTGCGTTCTGCTCGGCCAGAGCTTTTTCGCGCGCTTCTGCTGCGCGGGTAGCGTCTGCCACGGCCTGTTTTGCTGATGCTGCTGCTGCGTCCTTGATTTCTTGAACCTTGCCGGCCTGGACCAGCTCGCCGTCTTTGATGTTGCGCACGACTTCAAGCGCCTTGCGCGCTGCCTCACCGTCCTCGATGCCTTCGAATGCTTTCAGCTTGCCTTCTGCGGCTTCCTTTGCCTCGCGGTGCGATTTACTCTCGCCATTCAACCGAGAAATTGTGGCAATCGTATTGTCCGCATCAAATGGCACTTCACGTCCATCTCCATAGACGTAGATTGGCAGCTTCTTTTCGGCGTCTAGTGCAATGGTTCCGTCTTGATTCAATTTAAATGGCATGGTCTAACTTTCCGGGCATCCGCCCTATAGAATGGCCTTCCGGCCGTGCACCGCTCTGCATCTGCTTTGCGGCATAAAAAAAGCCGCGCACCCGGAGGCGAACGGCTTCGAAACTGGCACTGCGATTACTTACACAACTGCGTTTTGTTCTGGCGCCGGCTTGCTGGTCTCGGCTGCCGGCATCTTCTTCAGCTCATCTTCCCAGACCAGATCCGGATTAATGATGCTGTAGCGCTTCATCTCAGCGAATGCGGCTTCTTTTGACAGTAGACCCGCCTCAACCAGACTGATGAGCGCAGCAACGAACGGCCCTGCCGTGGCAGCATCAACTGCAATCGCGGCGAAATCATCAAACACATCGATGTCGCCCTGATCCGGCAGACCTGCCCACTCGGCCATCACATCGACCATCTCATCCAGAAAATCCTCCAACCCGCTCGCCATCGCCGCGAGTTGGCATTGCGATTGCGACGTGTCGAGCGCCGCCTCGGTTGCCGTGCGGTCGCCTGGGCGCACTGTCAATAGCTCGGCACCCATCGATTCCATATGCCCTTCGAGATCCTGCAGAGAATCCCGGCCAGAACCAATTGCAGCGCCGGAATGCTCGACGTATTTCATGTCTGCACCCATCGGTAGATCGGTAATAGATTTGCCGATCGTTTGCGTCGCTCCGTTCGCATCATCCATGCCAATACGCACCAGCAGCGGCACGCGCGCAACGTGCAGCAGCGAGTCTTGATCGCTCTGCGATTGCCAGTGCTTGATATTCAAGTCGGCCAAGTCGTTCAGCGGCGGCGATGCTGTCATGAACCCAGTGCGACGCGTGTAAAACGTCACCAACGGGATGAAATCGAGCGTTGTCACACCCTCTTCGTACAATACCCATTCTTTTTTTTCGTTCTGGCGCCAGGTATTCCATGCGCCAGGAGTCAGCACGCGGACTTGCTGCACGCCCCTAGTACCATAGTCGCCGTCAGGCTCGTTGACGCACTCCATGATGCGCAATTGCGCCAGCACTTCCGCACCGTTCTTGGCTGTCGATATCCAACCCAAGATTTGCGATTGCTTGATGTGGATCGCATACGGACGAACGCCGGCGGCCTGCTCAGCTGCGCGCGTCACGTAGAGCTGCGCGCCGCTTTCATCTTTCGTTACCGGGAAATCAACCAGGACATGCGTAATGCCGTCCTTCAATCCGGCGCGAAACACATCTTGCGCGAACACATGAAGATTCCGCCCGCAGCAGTCGATATCGTCAAACCACGCCTCAACGGTGGGGGCAATATCAGTCCATTGCACCGGCTCGGTAAATGGCTTACCAGCCATGTTCTCTATCGTGCGGGCAAATGCGTTGTACAGCGTCGAAGTCTTCAGCCGGAAATCGTAGCTGTGCTGTTGCTCTGCTGGCCATTTCGGCAGATACAGCTCGCCAGCGGCGCGCATCGCCTTGGTGCCGCCCATTAATGCCTCTACTTTGGCCAAGTCCGGGCGCATCGCATCGACTGCGCTGCTGGTTTCGTTGACTTTTAATGGCATTTTAAATATTCAGATCTCGTGTAATTGCAGTGCGTTTTACGATCGGATAGCGCTTGACAATGAAATAGCCGTTCGCATCGCAGTTCGAGACAATCGGCGACCCTGCATCAAGCTTGAAGCACCCAGTCTCAGGAACCGTCAGGCAGTACACTTCGCGAACGCCTTGCGGGGAAACATCCGTCACAAGACTTCCTTTTACTGTAACGATTTGCCTCGAACGAAACGCCGCACTTCCCGCAGATGCGAGTAATGTTGTCAATTCCGCTCTGCCGTCTGGCGTGGGCCTTGCAAGCTCTTGAGCAGAATTTGACATCACTGTTTTTAACGGTGCTACTTGCATCAAACTGTTTTCCGCAGCAAGAGCAGGCAGCCTTAACCTTTGCACGAAGTGCTGCAACAGTTCTCCGGTACTGCTCCTCGTGCCACTGTTTGCCAGCGTCTGATGCGTGCCATGCTTTTGTGTGCGACTGGTAAGTTCTGCCCATTTCAGCAATTTCGTCAGCCCGATCAAAGCCATGCTCTCGGTTGTGATCCTCGCCAGGCAGGCAAAATAAGTTTTCAGGTTGGTTGTTGCTCCGATCGCCATCGACATGATGGACGTGATAGCCGTCAGGAACTGGCCCGTTGTACGCAATCCAAACGGCGCGGTGAAGTCGCTTCTCGCCATCAGCGGCTGAATCTTGAAAGTACTTCCCGCACAGGTAATACCGTGCTCCGCAAAACTCTTGGCATGCCTCACTAACAACATGCACTCGTGGCCCATCAGGTCTTTGGCTTGAATCCATTTGCCGCCCCTCACAAGAAAAAGATGATCTTGTGAGCATTGTATAACGTAACCATTCGCAATGGTGATCTTGACGGTGCTTTTGACCCCGGTTTTCCCGGCGCCGGAGTAAGCAATCCATTCGCCGCTTGGCCCGATCACCTCGCCAACTGACGGCAACATATCAAAGCGAAATGCACCAGCTCGCGTCTGCACCACAGTATCTGCAGTGAAGCATGCATGATCGTGCCCTGTTTTCTTGTCTGGCTGCCCGTCCAGCCCCCAAACCTGCTGCTCCAATGCCTCTGTGGTTACCGGGCACAGATCAGTGTTGATCTTCCATCGCCGCACGCCATCAGAATTCAGAATCATCGCGTTGTATGCGTTCACTCGATCCTTAACAGCCGGGTTCGCCGGGTTCACCTCAACCTGGAAACCGGCCTGGCGCAGTATCGACAGATCGGACTCGCTGGCATTCTTGCTGCTAGTGTTTCCGCCAGATGCGTCCGGGTAAATCGTGATGTGATGCCCTTTGTCCTTGAACTCTTCTTTGAGAATCCTCGCCATCTCCGGCGTGTCACGAACTTTAGTGCGCTCAGCCAGTGTGCGCGGCAGGCCATCGCGGATCACGTTGATGCATGCCGTCATGTTCTGCACGTTGAAGTCCATTCCGACACGTAGCGGCTCGTTCTCTTGAATTGACTCCACTGTGTGATTCAGCCGGCGGTCAAACGTCGGATAAACGCTTCCGCTCGTCAGGTTGACGAACTGGCCGCGAAGATAAGCTGCGATCAGCTGCGGCGGGTATGACTCATGCAGCGACGGTATATAGTCGTCTGGCAGGTTCGTCTCGTTGTCATACGTACTCGCCTGAATCAGCCCGTACAGGCCTGCAAGCGCCGGCTTCTCGCGCACTGCCTTGACGAACTGCTGATAGACGAACTTAAAGCCCTCCGGCGTCGTTGTGACGTCAATGCCATTCAGCAGACCAGGCACCAGATACCGCATCCGCGCGATAATCTTGCGCCACGCGGTTTCCGCTTTCAGCAGCGGCATCACGTCAAGTTCATCGACCAGCGCGTGGCCGATCTTGAACCCGACGATAGTCTCCGGCTTTTCCATCGACCGGCAAATTACCGTGCCGCGATACTTTCGCCCTTCGTAGACCTCAACCTCGTGGTCCGCAACCTTGACCTTCGTGCGCAACCCGAGACCAAACGCCACCTCTTCCATCGTCGGATAGAAGATATCCCGAATCTGCGGGTATGTCGGCGCAAAGTAGCCTTGGTTGATACCAGGCCATTGCCAAAAGTGAGCGCCAATGCCGGTACATCCAACCCACGTTTTACCACTGCCGAAGCCGGCAACGTATGCCTTGAACTTGTGCGGTAGCTGTAAAAACTGGGTCTGCGGAACGTTAAGAGTTGGCCGGATCGTGCTCATGCTTCCGCGCGTCCTTCGTCTCAAATGTGATTGCAACCGGCGTTGGCGGCTCGTCGTCAGGCTGCATGGCGTCTTTGTTTGCACGTAACAGGTTGAGCCCGATTTCGCTCGACGTATTCGCCATCTTTTGCAAGATGGTTACCGCCTGCAATTCATTGGCACTCTTCATCGGGTCAATATCGTCAACCAGATCAAGCTGCTGATTCGCCAACATCGATAGGCGATGGGCAGAGGCCGCGCTCAATTCGGCGGCCGACGCTAAATGGCTACTGGTGTTTGCCAGCTTCCGAGCCAAGTCGGCAACGATGGCCTGCTTGGCATATGGCAGTTCTGCAATCTGTTCGGCAATACGCTTAGTCTCAGCGTCCGCCTTAACCTTCTCATGCGCCAGTACTTTAAGGGGGTTTTGCGTGTTCGGCGATTCGGCTTTATTCGGCTTTATTTTGCGCCGAACGCTTGATTCATTTACGCCGAACTCAGCTGCTAGCGCATTGATCGACTCTCCGTCTACAACGTGCCTGCGCTCAATTTCAAGCCATTGCTCAGCGCTTAGCGATGACTTTCGCCCCATGACCTATCCAGTAAAATTACTGACGCCCGTGCAACGTCACGGTATAGAGCGTCGATCCATTGCCGGCCGTTACATGCGGACGGATTGTGGCCGTGTCTTCGCAAACGTTCTTTATCACCCCAGTCGATCCGACAGTCAAGTTCAGAGCGGTTGTGCCATCTACCGTCAACGTAGGGAATTCCACGCCGTCATTTGACCCCTCAATTCGCAGGTTTCCGCCGACACCATCTGCGCCACGAACCTGAATTGAGCGATCGGCATATGCGCCGTAGCTCACCGCCTCGCCAACGTCGCCATTTTGCATATTCGGCCAGGTGACCTTTAGGGTGGCGCCGTTTTCAATCACCGCTGCAATAGTTGCCATGTCTTACCTTCTGCGCCTGCGCATCAATGCTGCAATAAATGTTGATATCGGCGTGTCTATGCCGCCGGTCCCTGTGATCGAATCTGTTGCGTTGCCTGACTCGGTGATTGTCGGCCTGGTGATCATCGTCGTTGAAATCAAATCCGATACGGATGCGGACTCTGTGACCGCTGCGAGCGCTGCCAGGATCATCGAATTCGTGTCTGTTGCCGTTCCTGTTTCCGTGATTGCGGCCACTGTCACTAGCAGGCCAGATGACGAATCCGATGCGCTTGCGGATTCTGTTATCGATTCGCCTGCGCTTGAATTCGTCGCGTCAGTTGAGTCTGCCGATGACCCTGATTCAGTTATTACCGGAGCCGTGACAAATGTTTGCGAACTGGCTTCGGTGGTTGTTTGCGGCACGACACGGATATAGTCGAACGAGTAATAGGGCGAATTCGATACGCCGCCGCTGACGATATTTCCCATCGCGGCGCCGTAGCACTCCATGACGAATGAGGTGATTCCATCCATGTCGGAGCCTGTTTGCCAAGTAACGTCTGTCGCGATGTTGAATTGTTGCAGGCTTGATGTGGTGTTTGCCACATAGCCCCGAGATTTCAGGGTTGCGCCGGTTGTGGTAATCGCATTGTTCGATACGGTGATTGGCGTTCCGGTGTACGCGCTTATTCGGACGTAGTTGTTCGGATTTAGGCCTGTGTAATAAAAAGAAATCGGCCCGATGTCAACCGATTTAAAATCAAAAACCGTGCCGCCCATGTCAACTACAACCAACTGGCTAGTACCAGCTGCGGTTAGCGCGTCGCTGAAAATTGGCGCATCGGTAACTGGGACGCCTTTGTTTGTGGCTGTCCAATACTGTCCTGGATACTGCAATCCGCCGTGCGTCGACAACGTCATTGCTGTACCGGCCGACACCGAAACAGAATTCGGGTTCGTGATCGTGTACGTCCCGGTTCCGCCTGTGCCGGTGCCGAATGATGAAATTTGCGGCGCGCCGGAAAGCGTGGCGCCACCTGTCGCAATCTGCTCGCCAACGTGGATGGTCCCACCACTAACGGCAGTAACTGTTAGCAGAGTTCCAGATATTGACCCGGTAATCGGGATCGGCAGGCAGGTGTGGCATGGCTGAGCAAATCCACCCAATGCGTTTGCAACACCTGATGACACATTCACGCCCTGCTGACTCAACGTGCATTTAGTGGAGCCGTTCCCATACACAAACGAACCCATCTTGTACGTTCCAGCAACCATATCAACGCTGCTGACATTTTGTGACTTGTTGAGATTGAATGTTGACCCACTCCCGGAATTGATCAACGTTCCGCCTGTAACGCCTGGGGCCACAATGTACAGGCCTGCTTGTACCGTTCCGCTTGTGACAGAATTTACTGTTAGGGTGGTGGCAGAAATCGAGCCGTTGAAAACTGCAGATGGAATGACAACAGCCGCGCTTGCGACGCCATCGCTATTGCCGATGTCATATTCGAAATACGTTGTGCTAGAGCCAAAGGAGACAGTTACCTCCGTCCCTGTGCCAACCACGCCGTAATTCAGACCACCATTGGACGACTCAGTTGCGGAGCTAGATTCGGTAATCGCGGCAGTTTCGGTTGTTAATCCATTCGCCGATTCAGATGCCGAACCGCTTTCGGTGATTAATACCAACCCTGCAGGAAAACTTACCTCTGTAGCGGATGCCGATTCTGTTATTGCTGTATTTGTGGCGACAGAGGCCGAGCATGAATCACCAGCAGATCCAGATTCAACAATGCCCGCCGCTGTCGGATCTGCTGGCACGTAAAACGGCACCATGTCCGCAAAAACCTGCCACGGATTGTCATACAACATTGCGTATTCATTGATCGTCAGCACACGATCCCACGCGAGCAACAGACTGATTTTATGATTCGCGTTGTTGCAAATCGATGTAAGCCTGTTCGTTGAGGCGGCCGGCAGTCTTGTTCCGCTCCACGCGGAAGTTTGCAGCAGCTTGCGCTTTGCAAACCATCTAATATTCTGGGAGGCATCCAGCGACAAGGCAAACCGACGAGTGAATTTATACGAAAGATCATTCGCAACCGGGCCGCCGACAAGTGACCGGTTAGGGGAGCCCCCAGTGTAGGCTCCGGCACTTGTTCCGTTGCCAGTGTAGACGTTGAACGAATCGAATGCGGATGATCCGTCATCGAACCGGATATCTAGCCCAAACCCATTTCCGCTGCTGAACGATTTGACTATCGAACCTTCGACCCTGTTTGCCCCCTGAGCTGCCTCTGCGAATATCGTAAATGCGCCATTCACCAGATCGAGCTTGGTCTGCCTTGCAAATGTCAGAGCTGCGGAATTTGTTCCGTGAATTGCAGATGCGCCGCTTCCATCGATAGGCTTAACCAAAGAAGAAGATGCGGTCGATCCAGCGGAAACAAATTGCCGGCTGATTGCGTCGTAAAATCCATTCCCGACCGGGTAGCAGCAGAACACCAGGCCACGCCCAAGCCCGATGCCGCGCCGAACACTGGCGATGCCTTTCGGCTGATTGATGCGCCCTCGCGGCTGATTAATAAAGGACATCTGCGCCCTCTATTATTGCGAATTGCTGTTGTACAACTGATAGTAGACCGAGTTACCGGAGCTTGCGAGAGCGGCGCCCGAATCGTTGAACGTGATGATTTTGCAGTATGCAGGGACGAACCCCAATGCCGCCTTCAGGCTGAACATATCGCGCTGCAAAGTGGCGTTTGTATTCGCCGGAATGACGCCGATTTGTTTCAAGTTGACCTGGTCAGTGGTCGTTGTGCCTGAACTCGGCCCCGTCGTGAAATTCGTGTTGTCTTCGCTCAGTTGAGCAAACACCAGCACTTGCTTATTGCCGCTCACAGTGCCGGGCGTAACCGCAACCTCAACGACAATATCCGTCGCATCAGCAGCAGTAATCGTGCCGTTGTTGACATACGTGACGTTTGCAAGGGAGTTCATCTCCGTGCCGGCGCCGAGTAGCGTCCGCGAGCCTGGTACGTCAGTAGTTACGATTGCCGTCATGGTCTATCCTGTTGCGAGTTGAATGCTGATTACTGCGCTTGCTTAACTTCTTCAAGCCGATCTTCCGGGAAATAGCCCTCGTGGTCCTCGCCGTCCTCGCCCTTGTACGCAACAAGATAATTAGGAACGCCATCGACGAACGTGCCGCCCTTGATTTCGCCCTCGATAACGTGCTGTTTAAGCTGGACTTTTGTGCCTTGTTTCAGTGCCATGATGATTTCCTTGGGTGCGAATTAGATCGAAGCGGTATAGCTGACGCTGACGGTGTCCGTGTTCACCACGGCCTTGTCGCCGCCCGTGAACAAACCAGCCGAATACAGCGTTCCGGTGGTGCCGTCTTTTGTCGCAACGGTAGTGAGGAAACAGCCCTTGATCGTTCCAGAACTGGTAATCGAGTATGTCAGCGCGGCAGATAGGGCTTTTGAACCAGACGAAGCGGACGACCATGCAGCGGTAGGGCGTGCGCCTTGCGAGTAGGCCGGAGTGTTCGCATTGCCAGCTTCCAGCCATCCAGCGTGCGATGACATCGTGTCACCAGCAGCAACCGCCGAGTAACTCGTGGAAGAAATCAAACCGAGGTAAAACGCAGCCGTGTACGAAGAGCCGGCCAGACCGTTATCGAGCAGATAGTTTTTCCCGACGGTCGTGACCAGGTTTCTCGCAACCTCGTCCCGCCAAACTGGATAACGCGGGATTGCATCGTAATCAGCCTGATATTTTTCGAGCAACTTCTTAATTCCAGCCATGCGCCAGAAACGCCAGCCAGGGCTTTCTTTTTGCAGAGTCTCGATCCGGTCAAGCAATACAACAGCCTTGTCTTTGTATTCCTCTACGACGCGCATGCAGGTCGCGACATAAACGCCCGATGCCTTCGCGTCTTCGCGAATACTCACAGACCTGCCGACAAGCGCGTTCACGCCGTCGATGCTGTTTCCGCGTTCACTGCCTTTTTGTACTGTCATTGCGTAGCCCCAAATAAAAAAGGCCCGCAATGGGCCGTGTGTTTTTGTTTCGGAAATAAAAAAGCCGACTGCGATTTCTCGGAGTCGGCGAATAAGGTTTTTTGGTTACGTCGCTACGGCAGACGCGCCCAAATTAAAAAGCCCGCTGCATTTACATGAGCGGGCGAACTCCGATTAAGGAGGGAGAATTAAATAGTTGATTCAGTTCTTGCATTACGCAATAATTGCGTATATTATTCAGTCATCGATTGCAGCAATTCAGCGGCAACGACCAACAAGGAGAACAACATGACATACGAAACTCTGAAAGCGGCAGTCCTCGCAGTCGAAGAAAACAACAAGATCAATGATGGCAAGTGGTCTAACTGGGACGACGCTCAACACATTGCAGGCACATACGAAATCGGCGCGCTCACGAAAGAAGAAAGTGCAATTCTTGAACGCGCAATCGATACGGACGGCAAATCGCTACCTACAGACTTGCGCGCAGCAGAATTAGCCGAACTGTCTGGCGCGCCATTCGATGGCGTCGGGTACTGGATCAGCACTATCGAACAGCGGTACGCATAACCATGGCAAACAAAAAACGCACATCGCCCATTACGCCCGCGCAGATCAAAGAAGCGCGCGGCGGCATGTCTCAATCAGCGGCTGCCTCAGTAGCTGGCTACTCTCTGCGACAGTGGCAAAACTTTGAAGCCGGCGAAGTCGCCATGTCATCGGCGGCATTCAACGAATTTTGCCGGGTGAAGAATACCAATTGCATTACGCAATAATTGCGTATATACTGTGATTCATCGGTTGAGCGAAACCGACAACCAAGGAGAACAAAATGCAAACAAGCGAACAGATCCGCGCAGATCACGCAAATATCAACAATGCGCCTGGAGACCGTGCTGCCGTCATCGTCAAAACCGCATACAGCGCGCGCAAATTCAATCTCGGCGTGCAGTTTTGGACAAATGAAATGATCACAGCAGGGCAAAACGAAAACACTGACGGAACAACGTCCAAATTTATCGAATTACTATAATCAACTGACTGGTGCGAGTCCGCCCGGTTACCCGATGCGGACCGCGTTGATGAAGATAGCGAAAGCCCTGGTACATGCTCACCGCCGCAATGCGCGGGCCCGTGCGGACTATCAGCAGTCGATTGCTTGCGCATACGCTATCAAGTGAGCAGTCATTGCAGCCGGCGCTGCCGGTCGCCCCCGGATTTATTGGGCTTTTACCGTAACCGTTGACCACTCACTTCATAACGCCACATCCCCGATAAACTCCCTTAGCTCATCCGCAGTCGGCAAGCGCCAGTTGTCGCCCTCCTCGACCATCCAGACGCCGCAAATTGACCTGAACTTTAGCTTATTCGGCGGCTCTGGCCTAACAATGCGGCTTGCCTGCTGCGTCATGTCGTAGCGACCGGATGGACCGCAGGACAGCTGGCGGCGAATGGCATCGTTGCTCATGCTGCTGCTACCTGACGCCAGTATGCATGCACCCAAGACGGCGAATGATGCTGCGGCGATGCGCGTTCGCGGCGGTCTTTCAGCTCGCGCATGATTTGCCTCGAATCTTCTTTCTTCAATTTCGGATGCATCTGCATGTCGATCCCCCAATGAGAAAAGCCACCTCAGTGGGTGGCTTTGCGAATTTCAGAGCGAGTTTTTCCAAATGGTTCGAGGCTTAAGGATGCCGCACCTGCGAAATCGCCCGAATTATGCGCATCGGATGAATCGTAAG
>Ga0170475_101585414_pt1 | contig 25331 bp, 32 predicted proteins | sample Soicark_Litter_5_FD_111474 | JGI IMG/M metagenome (GOLD analysis project Ga0170475, IMG submission 111474) | Avena fatua rhizosphere microbial communities from Hopland, California, USA. Combined Assembly of 48 SPs
AAAATTTACAAACGAAACAATATTTGGTTTTGCTTTAAGGTAATTTTTATAATTTTTAAAAATGAAAAATAAATGTTTTTTTAACATCTTTCTTTTAAGCTGTTTCGTTCCTTTTTTTTTTTTATTTTTTTTTATTTTATATCTTTTTTTCCTCAATACAGGATTAATCAAACCATTACGAAATTGTACATTTTTACCAATGAGTTTACGTATATAAAAACTTTCTTTAATAAAATGACGCTTATATGTTAAAAACAAAAGTTTTCTTCTTTCTTTAGATACTGATAAAAAGCGAGAACGCCTTAACAACTGAAATGAATATTGAATTTTCTTAAAGTCTGTTAACATTTTACGTGAATAAAATTTCCATTTATACTTATTTTTTCTTTTCGCTCTTAATGTATATTTATTAATAGTATATTTAAGAAAAAACCTATTTAAAAATATATTTTTTTTTTCAAAAAAAAAAACATTACTATATAATATCCTTTTTTTTTTTAATGACTTTAAATTTTTTACAGAATTATTAACTAATATATTTCTAATTTTAGATTCTAAAAATTTAAAAAAAAAAAGCTTCTTCGTCTTTACAAAATTACTTTTATTAGACAAGGTAAATATTTTTTTATTTTTAAATATTATCAATTTTTTTTTCAATTTTAATAAATTAAAAATATTAAGAAAAGGAAAAGAAACAACAACATGCCTCCTTCGTTTAAATTGGTCAAGATAATTTTTCCTTGCCATTAAAAATATAAATTTCCTAAACTTAATGAAAAATAATAATTGCTTAAGAGGTCGTCTAAAAAAAACATAATACTTATTTAAAAAAAAACTCTTATTGAAAAAATAACCACATTTGGAATCTAAATTAGAAGAATAAAATTTATTTTTATAAAAAGAAGAAACAAAAATCCGTTTAGATACTTCATTGTCGACAAAATACTTATTAACTAAATTTAATTTCTTTAAATAATTAACTTTATTATACTTAAAAAATTGTAAATTAAAATTCAATGGTTTAATACAATATAAAGATTTATATAAATTAGCATAAATTTTACATAACCTTCTAACATTAACAAAAGAAGTTAATGGATTATTCTCATTTTTATATAATTCCGGTTTAAATATATTTAATCTCTTCCTAAAATACATTTTTGCAACCTTAAATAACTTAGTACGAATAAACTTATTCTGTAAAAATATAGTTGTTTGCTTTTTTTTTAAAAAAAATTTTTTTTTTTTTTTTACACGAATACATTTCCTTTTTAAACGGTTTTGTAACCGTTTACCAGGAAAATACATTCTCAAAAACATATAAGTTTTCTGAACTTTATTAGATAAGTTTAAATATTGTTTACGAGGAACACGCGTTCCTCGCTTATTTATCGAAATATTATATATTACTTTTTTTATTTTAATTATCTCCTTACGCATTTTTTTAAAAGTTTTAGAATACTTCAAAAAAAAAATTTTATATTGCCTAAACCTTTTTTTAAATTTCTTTTTATTAAAACGAAATTTAAATTTTTTTTTTGGAAACGAGGATTAAATAAAGATTTTCGTTTCCATTTATACAATTTACCTTTTCGATTATTAAAATATAACGCATAACCTCCTAATTTCCTAGATTGAAACTTATTTTTATATTTCCTTAATTGCCTATTACATAGAAAAAAAGGGAAAGAAACATTAAAAAAAGAAAACTCTTTTATACGAGAATTACTAAACTTCTGATTTAAAACTAATGATTTATTAAAATTAATTTTATTAACTTTATTAAGCGAATATTTTAAATTTAAGATAGATTTCGTTAACTTAGGTTTAAATTTACTATTTTCGAAATTATTACTTAGAAACAATTGTTTTTTAAACATAAAAAATCTATTTGTTTTCTTAAAATATAAATCAAAAGATTTAAATTTCTTTTGATTTATATACTTAAACCGAGGTAAATTAAACCTTGACTTAACTAACTTTTTCTTATAAAATTTAAACATAATATTCTTTCTAGAGAATTCAGATAATACTCTTTTATTAGATAACACATCATTTTGTTCTGTTAATTTAGAAAAAAAATAATCTGAAATAAAAAATTTAATAAAATTATTATTATTTAATATTCTTTTATTTTTTAAATAAAAACTAATGTCTTTGTTTCTTTCGATATTCAATTTAAGTAATTCTTATATCTATATATATAAGGGAAAAAAAAATATAAAGTTTGAAGATTGTGTAACCTAAAAAAATTTAAATATATATTATTAAACATTTGTGAAAAAAATTTACAAATAACATTATAAAAATAACAAAATTTTTTATAAAACCCAGATAATTTTAAAGAATTAAAATAAAAAGTATCTACAAAAATACCTCCTATTGGATTAACAGGTTTTTTTTTCCTTCTTAAAGGAGATTTAATATATAAACTCAACCACTGCCTAGATGTATATTTACGTTTATAAGACATCCAACGAAGTTTCCTCCTTTTTTTCCAATTACGGCGACGACGTTTTACCTGAAAAAATTTACTAGAAGCTTTATTAAAACTGAAATTTTTAAATTTGTTATAAACATTAACATTATATTTAAATGTGTAATTATACGAAGTATAATAATTGTCAATCATTTCATAATTAGAATTTATTGATTCTGAATCATTAATTTCATCCTCATTTTTATAAAAAGGTACAGATGAAGATGATTGGTCATGTTTTAACCCTAAACAAAAAAAAAAAGTTAAATTTTTCTGTTTATCCTTACTCTGTAATTTTTTATAAGATTTATCATTTTGTAAATATCTAAAAAAAAGACCACTATAAAACAAAGGTAATTGAAGTTTAGAAAAACATGCTAATCCCTTTATTAAAAATAAAGATAATTTAAAATCTAAGTTCCTAAGAATCTAAAAAAAATTAAACTAAAAACGTAAACCTAGTAGGGTTTGAACCTAACACACATATTCTATTATACAATAAAAAGAATATTATGAAAAATAAAACACATTCAATACATACATATTATGGAATATATAATAAATAATAGGTTAAAAAGGTAGATGTAACTCAGCGGCAGAGTGTCAAACTGTGAATTTGAAAGGCAAGGGTTCAAATCCTTCATTTACCTACATGTATGTAATAAACTCAGTATGGTTGGATTTGAACCAACAATGTTTGTTCCCAAAACAAAAGTGTTACCGTTACACCACATACTATTTTATTATAATTATTATAATATACCTAATAAAGGAATACCAGAAGTATTTAATAATAATACTTCTTTATTAGTTAATAAACCATGACGTGTCATTAAAATAGTAAAATGAGTAAAGCCTACTTGATTATACCACTTTGCCGCATTAAACTTAAAACGATCAGACCTCTTGTATTTAAAAATACGTTTTATAACATTATTACCAGACCTTATTTTAAAATAAACCAAAATCTGTCGAGGATTTAATATATTAAATCCATCAATATATCCATTTACTTGTAATGAATACAAAATCTGTTGATTAAAAATAGAATAAGCAACTAATGCTGTAGCTTTATTTTCAGTAATATTTTTTTTGTAAAGACGTAATCAAATTATGAAAATTTTTCATAAATTACCAAGTACCACGAAAAAAACCATTTAAATAACCTGCAAATGTATATGTTTTCAAAGGTATACGAGATAGATTTAATTTAGAATAAACAGCTCTACTTCTATTGTTTACAATACAACAATTTCGTATCATGGTTTTACCTAATTCTATGTTATTAGATAAAATAAATGAACGTAATTTATAAGATAATCTTCTATTATAAACAATCGATTTATTAAAAGAAAAAAAAGGATCAAATTTAGCAAAAGCTAACATTTTATACTTATGTTTAGTAGCATATTTATTTAACATTTACTAATGGTTTTATTGTAAAAAGCTGCGATACATAATATTCGTTCAAAGAAATTTTATTTATATGTTTAATAGTTAAGTTCAAGTTTTGCAAAAATTTAAATTTAAAATAAAATAAAATATTATATAAAAAAAAATGTTCATTTATACCAGGTATGAAATTACTATGTTTAAATACACATATAAAAGTATTAAATGAAGGGTATGAAAATGTAACGAATGATGCTAAATTAAAAAGGAAAAATACATATATACATTCAAAAAAAAAATCAAAAAACATGAATTTAATAATATTATTTATAGAAATAGAGCACAAATATAACAATTTATTATACTTAATGCCTTCTCTTTCAAAAGCAATTTTTGTAAACCTACGTATAAAAGGTGTAAAATTAAACATATTTTTCATTATAAAAAAAGAAAGAATAATTCTGATATCATTAGAAGAAACCAAGGAAGGAAAATAAAATCCAACACTAATTTTACTAAAACTAGGAATTTGTAAAAAATTCTTAAATCGCAATTTAGAAATAGCATTAGAAAATAAAAACAAATTAAAAAAACAAAAAGAACGACAAATCATACTATGATAAATTACATAACAAAAGGTGCTAATCCCAAAACACTCAAAAATCCACGACGACGTGTTTCTTTTAAAATAGGTCCTAAAACACGAGTACCTAAGGGTGACATTCTAGTACTTAATAAAACTACTCCATTTAATTCACTTCGTACATAATATCCACCGTGTCTTAATATATTATGCTTCACACGCGCAAGAATACTTTTAAAAAGCTGACCTCTCTTAACCTTTCTATGAGTTCTATAAGTTTTAACAGAAACAAGAATTAAAGAACCTGGTACAGCCCTACCACGATTAGCTTTACCATAAATTTTAATACATTTTACTAATAATCCACCAGAATTATCTAAAACAGGAACAACAGAAGAAACATAAATCATAATTTATTAATTATAAACTTAACTTTTAAAGGTAATTTCATTTGCAAAGCTCTTAATGTACGTTTTAATAAGAACGTATCTGAAATAGTTAACTCCATAAAAACTTGTGCTTTTTTTACGTGATAAACCCAATATTCATGAGGTCCTTTTCCTTTTCCCATACGAACTTCTAATGGTTTTTTCGTAACACCTATAAAGGGTATAACTCTAAACCATACTTTACCTCTTTTTTTCATTTTTCTTTTTAAAAATAAATGTAGTCTCTCTATAAAGAAATTTGAAAGAAAAGCGGACTCTAATGCTTTGACACCGAAAAAACCAAAAGATAAAGGTTTCATAGTATATATGGTCTTATAATTACGTATTTTAAAATATTTTTTATAAATAGTAAAAGAAGGAAGATATTTCATATATTTATAATCTATGATATAACCAAACTTTAACACCTGTGACACCAAATCTACTTTTATATACGGTGAAACCATAATCTAAAGGATAATTAACAGTAGAGTTAGAAATTATACCCATTTTTATATAATATAAATTGGTACGAGAAGATTTTTTATAACGTCCTGCAAATCTTAATTTATACCCATATAGATGCCCCTGTTTTATAGATCTATTTAAAGCTGTGGTTAAACTTTTAATAAGAAAATCCATTCTAAAACCTAAGGATAATTTCATCCTAATTATATTTAATATTGTAAGAGATGAATATTTTCTTTTCCCTAAACGTTTTAATAATATATCAAAATTTAAATGATATAAATTTGTTAAAGTCGTTTTAGAAAAAAATAAAGTTATATAATACTTAAACAATAATAAATGATAATTTTTAAGGACATAATAATTATAAATATAATACATAAAAAACAAACGAACGTATTTTAAATATAAACAATTTTGTACCTTAATATTTAATTGTTTTTTTTTTTTTTTTAAAATATAATTATGCATATTACCTTTATCTTTCGAAATTAATGGCTCCAACTTTATACTTGCAAGCTTATTTTTTTTTTTTAAAGCAGTATATATAAATATTAATAGTTTTTTCTTTAGAAAAACATTCTTATTTTTTAACTTTCTTATACTTTTTCTTTTTTTGTTCATATATAAATTTAAATTATAAAATTGAATATCTCTTTCAATTTTATCTTTCAAATTAATTATTTTAAAAAAAACCAATTTAAAATAATTATAAACAGTTCTATTTTTATAAATTAACATTAATAACTTAAGCCGTAACGTTTTTGATAAAATATTACGCGAAAGTAAAAAAGCTAATTTCTTTATTCTAAGTTTCCTTAAATAAGTTTTTTTTTCAAAAAGGATACTTGCTTTAAATATGACTGGTCATATTAGTAAAATTTTTTAAATTATGAATTTTAATCTTCTGTTTAAGACTCAACAAAAATTTATATTACTATGAATCTTACATTTAAAAAAAAAAAAAAAACGATTAGAAGACATAAAGAATTTAAAAAAAAATAAAGGTAAATTATCTTTATTTTTTTTTTCATTTGATAAAAAAAAAGTAATGTAATTAGATAAATGATTATACTTTTTACGCAAGGAAGAAAATGATAACCTTTTTGGACTAACATTTTTTAAATCTCTAAAGAAAATTAAACTATGATTTCTCCGTACATTTAAAAAAATACGTTTCTTCTTTAATTGACGTTTTTTATATTTAACTAAAAATTTAAATTTTCGAGAAACTTTTTTCATCAATTTCGAAAAAAAACGCCAGGTTAAACAATAATAATTTATAAAAAGTGTACATTTACTGTTATGATATAACAACGACCAATTAGCAAACACAACAAAAGATTTTTTAAAAAAAGAAGATTTCATTAAAAATAAAATTAATTGATAAAATTTAAGATCGGCTAAAATTAAATATTTATAATTAATCATTGTATAACTACACCAAATAGATTTCCAAAAAGAATTAATTCTAAGACGATTAGAAACTGGGTTAATCGTATGTCCCATTTATTTTTTTTCTTTTTTTTTATTTGATGAACTACACGTTTTTTTGTAAGATACAACTGACCAAACTTATAACCTACCATTTTTGGTGTAATACGGATATTGCTTTCTTTTCGACCATTATAAATAGTAACTTTTAATTTAACATGTTCTGGTAAAACCCTACCACGACGAATAAAATGAGACATTATCAATGTATCATCACTAGATTTATTTAATAAATTATAAAAAGGTTTCCATAAAGATCTACTCATTTATTTACGGCGTTTATATATAAAAATTTTTTTTATTAATAGCTTACGTGTTTTTCCTCCCTTAGCATAACGACCCCACAAACTAACGGGTTGACGACCTATTGATGTATTACCACCATGAGGATGATCAATAGGATTCATAGCTACACCACGAACATAAGGTCTAATACCCCGGCGTCGTAAAGCACCTGCTTTTTTATAAACCATCTTGTTATGTAATAAATTATCTAACCTACCCATTGTTGCAACATTATTACAGTTAAGTAAATATTCTTCAGAAGAAGGTAACCTAACTAATACTTTATTACCGACGGTTGAAAACTTATTAATAATAAAAACAAAAGTACCAGCCGACCTAGCTATTTTACCTTTTGAACCTTGATTATACTCAACTGAATTGACAAAAACACCTTCAGGTATAACACGTAAAGGACAGGTATTACCCGTTTTTAATAAATAACTTGATGTAAATAAAAGTTTATCACCCTTTTCTAAAAAACGAGGCTTAGAAATAAAAGAAAATACACCATTTTTATAAAGAATAAGAGATATATAGGAAGTATGTATAGGATCATAAAACATAGGATCTAAAACTATGCTTTGTAAATTATAAAAAAATTTAAAGTAATCAATAAGACGAACTCGACGTTTTAACCCACCTCCACGATGTCGAACAGTAATTACACCTTGATTATTACGACCACCTGTTTGATGAAACTTTACTGTTAATCTTTTTTTTATTTTAGAAAAATATTTCAAATTATCTAGTAAAGGATAATGAAAATCGAATATCTTTTAAATGTAAAAGTTTGATTTTATAAGTTTGACTTTTTTTGTTTAAAGTATTAACAAGTTCACTGGTAAATTGTTTGGAAAAAGTACTAACATCTTTTTTTTTTATTAATTTTGAATTATTTTTTAAAGAATTAAGTGAAACACGAAAAGCCCTATTATATTGAATAGGTAAAAGTAAAACGATACGATGCTTACCTCTTGTCACCTTCTTAACAACACAATATGGGAAAACCTTTACTAAGACTTTACTTATAAAACTAAAAGCATTATCCTCAGTTTCTTTTTTTAAATAACAAATAATTTCAGAAACTATTTTATAACTTTTTAAACCCAACCCTCTAGTTATAAACAATTTATGTAATTGACTTCTTAAACGTTTTGCTAACAAAATAAATAGATTAATCAGGTAAATCTTTTGTTTTAGGACCTGTTTTCTTCAAAACCCATAAACCAGATGCTCGCCAATTAGGTGTTCCAAATTTAGAACGCCTTCGTTGACGTTCCATACGTTCTGCCCAAGCAAATCCTGCAACACCTTTTATTGGTTTATAGCGTACACCAGGAACATCATTAAAACGACCACCCCTTATTAAAAGAGGAGCATTTGCTTTTAAACTGTTTCCATTACCTGGTATACCTACTATAACTTGTCGCTTTGTCGATAAACGTACTTTTGCTACTTTTCTAACGGCAGAATTTGGTTTTTTAGGGCTTGTAGTATAAGCTCTTATTAAAATTGCACTTTTATGAGGACAACCAACTAAAGCTTTAGTACTATCTTTACGAAGTTTCTTACGACGACATTTTAAATAAACCAATTGATTAAATGTTGGCACCTAAAATAAGTTAATAATAAAACTAGCAAAAAAAAAATCCATTCAAAAATACATACGGTTTTGTGATTTTTTTTTTTATTTTCGTTAATAGGGTAAAATTAATACTATCATCCAAACAAGATAACGGATACAATTGGCCATAAGATATAAAAAATAAAGGATAAATATTATTATCTAAAACATCATAGGTTAATAACATCTCCTTTATTTCAAAAAAATCTGATAATTGAAAAGTAGCTAACCCACATAAATTATCATTTAAATATATATTTTTATATATAGGATAGTGTGGCATAAAAATAGCTTTCTTTTTTTCATTTAAATAACTAAAAAAAAAACGTAACTTAAATTTATAAAAACCATTATAATGAAGAATCAGAATAAAAGGTTGCTTAACAAAAAAGCGTAAATGTATTTTATTTAATAAAAATAAAGAATTCTTTGATTTCATAAAGTATTAAAAGAACTAATAGTTCCTAATAATTGTTTATATTCTTTCATTAAACCAAAAAAAAAATCAGAATAAAAAGTTATTGAAAGTAAATCATTCAAAAAAACTTTCAATTTATAACATAAAACAAGCTCGCTAAAAGTAACGTTATATTCCTCATGGATATCATTATCAACATTGGTCAAAACCATTAAAACACATGTCGATAAAGTTGGTCCTTTTAATATAATATCATATGTACTATTTTTATAAAGAATAAAATTAAAGTACAAATATAAACCTTTAGGTAAATTTACTGTTAAAAAATCAAGCCTTGTTTTCAATTCTTTCAAATTCAAACCGTAGTGGCTCAACGCCATATTTAAATTTTGATTAAGAATCAAATCACCAACAACTATTCTTAAGATAATTACTTTTTCTATAACTTTATTAGAAAAAAACACTTTTTAAAGTTTATTCGTTATCATCTTTGTCATCTTCATCATCTTCAAAATCATCATCAATATCAATATCATCCGGTTCTACACGTTGACGTAAAAAATTAATACTACCAACACGATAAAAACTATCCATTTTTTTGTCTATGGCCGGTGCTGTATCAGTAAACCACTGTTTTAAAGTTCTTTCTATCTCCAATTTACCCAAACGAAGGTCATAATATTGACAGTTAAATTCTTGAAATGTATATAAAAAAAAATTCCATTCAGGACTTGAATTATTAAAATGCCTAGAAAAGGTAGCAATATCATAATTAAAGCTAGCAAAATACTCCTCCGATGAAGCAACTAGATTATCATCAACCTCCTCAAGACTATCATTTTCTGGTTCCTCATTTAATTCAATCAAATAATTAACCAAAACAAAATTTAAATAATTTATACTCATATAACTAGGTAAAGATAGCCCCCAATAAACCATGTTATATCTATCATTCATAAAATAATTTATTATACTATAATGAGGAATTACCATTTTTCTATGGAAAAACCAATTTGTCATTTTCTTTTTTTCATAATAAAACAATTTTACAAATAAATAAACTGGTTTATAAAAACTCAAATTAAAAATTAGGTTTGAATATTTTAAACGTAATAATTCTTTTTCAAAACGAAAAAAAAAAACCATCTTTATTTTCCACAAAAACATAATAAAAATGTACAAGGTTATTAACTATTCTACTCTCCTTGGAATAATAAAACCATTTTAATGTAAAATAAGAATTTGCTCTTTTTCTTACCTTATAAACAGTAGACTTACGGAAATTAATTCGCCACATTTCTAAATTTAAAGATTTTGACAATAAATATCGTTTATATAAACGAACTTGTTTAAAACGCAACATTTCATTAAGCAAATAATAGGTCGTTATAAACAACGTCGTTTGTATACAAAAATATAACGTGAATAATTCAGGTTCTATAGTTTTACGTAAAAATTTACGTTTATAAAAATACCGCCTAACACCACGAGTACGGAACTGAAAACTAAAAAATAAGCGAGATCTCTTCTTAGACCTAATATTTAACTTAATAGCAGGTAACATACAACCTTTATAAAATTCGCCTTTCTTAGCCAATAAATAAGACCCACCAACATCATAAATAGGTGTTAAAATTTGCTTATTAAAATCATTTTCAAAAATAAAATCATCAATATATGCATTCCATTCTTTCTGAAGAAGAAAATAAATAACCTGCTCCTCACTATAATCATGTAACTTAAGAGTGAAAGGCTCTCTTATACTGTATAAATTTTCAATAGAAAGTGGTACATCAGCATGAAAAAAAGAAACCATATATTTATAAAGCGCGTTTCTCCTGCTATATGTTTTTTTTTCTATAAGGTCATTTTTCAAATCCAGATATTGTTCTAATGTATAGAAATTACTTATAATAGAAATATCCATCTCATTATACTCTTGATTAACTAAAGAATCCATATTATTATTAGTAATGTAATGATCCGTTTCATAATCAGGATAATCAAAACTCAAAGAAAATAATTGACGTGGTCTATATGATGTAAAATTATAAGGACCACGCGTTCGTTCATACCTTTTAGATTGTCGTTTACCACGAAAATACCATGGACTAGTATTATATTGATCTCCCTCGTAAGCTTCCACATGAAATTCAAAAGAAGTCCACCAACCATACATCACAAACTTGTAAGCTCTTTGATTTATATTATTAATGCCTCCTAATGTACGTAAAGCAATAGTCATTAAATTAAAAGCTAAACTCTCACGTTCACGTACTCTAAAAAATTCAAATATATATTTATAAGTTATTTCCTCCCTTAATTTATTATAACCATAAGCTTCTAACTTCTGCTTACTATTTTGTTTAAAGTTTTTATAAAAATAACTTAATTTATCAGTATATTTCAAATATACTTGTCCCTGCTTAATTAAACCTTCTACATAATAATTATCAGTATATACTTCACCTTCCAGATCAGGATGTAATCCTGAATCTTGATGAAAATCAAAATAAGTAAAATCTTCAGGATCAAGCAAATCATAAAAGTCACCATAACCATAATTAAAACGTAAACTATCATATAAATTATAAAAAGTAGGTAAAAGTAAACTATTCACTTTTTGTAAAGTGAACTCAAATTTACCATTACTAACTATTTCTTTTTTCTGTAAAGTTTCATTAGGTAAAAATGGATCTATAATAGTATTATATGAATTAGGTTTTTCATATCTAAGACCTAATTGTAATAAAGGAAGAATAAAAGTAAAACAAGAAATAAATCTATTTTCCATTTTTTCAGCTCGTTTAATACCACCTTGTCTAGTTACCACAAAATAACCCTTCCTACCAGCCCAATGATACTTCCGCCTTAACATACGAAATAAACGAATATATAAGCGACGCCTTCTTTTACTATATAACCTTCTATAAGCTGTATAGTCAAAATATGAAAGACGCATATTAATAAATTCAGAACGTACTTCTGTATCGATATTATAAAATTTATTAGGTGTGACAAAAAAACAAAGAATATTATTAAACAATAAAGTAGTTTTACCGAAATTATCTAATAAAATTTTATTTTTATATCTTATTGACATAAAATTATACTCTAAATCCTTTTTAGTCCCACTAACTACTTTAATTACTTTACTAACATACATTCTTTTTTTTTTCCTATATTGTTTATATTCTTCAGAAATATCCACCCTTTTAAACCTATTTCTAATTTTCTTAGATTTACTTAAGTTTTTTTTGTTTTTAGAAAAAAAAAAAGGTTCTAACATAAATAAAATATTAAATTTATTAAAGGTGCCTAATATAAACATATTAATACCCATAAAAGATTGGGTTAAATTATACAACTTCAAAACTTCTTTAGACAACCAAGGAGTATGAAAATGTATATAACCACCGCCAGATATATCTTCCAAAAATTCTGTAAAAGTAGGATAATCTATTAAAATATAATCAGATTCACTTAAAAGAAAAAGTTCTGAAAAATAAACATTATAATATCGCTGTTCTATATTATCAATAAACTCCCTTTTAACACTAAAATTTAAAACCTTATCTTGTATTACTTTATTAAATAAAAAAGTTTTAATAAAATAATCATATTGAGAAAAAACATAAGAACGGAAATAAGAAAAAATATCTTCTTCTTCAAAATCTTCTACTCTTGATTTTATTAATATAGATATGATAAAACGCTTAAAATGTTTGTTAAAGAAAAACTTAAAAAACCTATAATTAAGTAAAATATTAGATTGGGACACATTCTTGACGAAAATAGTTATTAAAAACCTAGATAAAATATTATCATAATCTTGTGAAAATTTTTCTGATAAAGGATAATCAGTAAACGAAGAAAACTTAATTTTTAATGTCTTAATAAAATACAATAGATTTTTTTTATATTTTTTATTTACTTTTACCTTATATTTCATAAAACTGTTTTTTTTTCTTAATCTTCTTTTAAGAGTTTTAATTAAATTATTTGCATTTGTTAAACGCTTTAACTTTAATAAAATCAAATCCTATTAAGAAAATTATTTCTAAGCTTACAATCAAACCGCGCATCCAAAACATTAGCGATAACATTATATAAAATACGAGAAATTGACAAATTAAACTCATCTAATAAATGATTAAACATAAAATGATTCATTTCATAAATAATTTTCTTTTCTTTCCTTACCAATAACTTATATTGTCTATCAAATTGCCCTACTAACTGATGAATTATACGACCAAAGCGGGCACAAATTAAATTATATATCCTATTAGCAAAATCCAAATTAAAAGAAATATCTAAACTTTGCTTATGACAACTTATAAAATCTTTCATTATGAAAATACAATATTCATTCAACATTGGCTCTAACTTATTTATTGTTAAATTTAAAAAATTATAAAATAAATTAGAATAATTTTTATAGCAAGAAGAATTAGTATTAAGAAAAACTTTAGTACTAACCAAATCAACACACAATAAATTACTAAATGAAAAAACATTTGAACATATAAGTGGAGCATACTTAACCCGAGAAGTTCTTTCATTATATAACTTAAAGTGTAAAATATAATCACCATACACCCGTGATAACCTTCGTTCATCCATATAGGAATCAACAGCAAAAAATTCATAATGAGCAAATAGAAAAGCCCACCTATTGGTCATTTTAGATGGTGTTTTATGAAGATCATTTAAATAATATTCACCATTTATATAAAAACCTCCGAAATCTTCTTCATCCTCATAATTATCCTCAGAATCGTCATCATACCAATCTGTATCTTCTTGATAAGAACCCAAAACATCGTAAGAAACACCTTCATTATCTGAGAATTCTTCATCCATATAATCATATATATGATGTAATTCACCATCTTCTTCCATATTCCAAAAAATAAAATCTAATTCACCTAAAAATTGATATTTAAAACCTATGGCATAAAACATATTACCAACAAACCCTTCTAATTGAGTTGCTTGATATAAATTTAAAGTATTTGCAAAATTATAATAAGAAGCTTCAGAGAAGTGATCATCAGGTACATCGTCTTCCTCATTAGGTAGTGAAAAAACTAATAATTGATCCTTATTTTCTAATTCCATATCGCTACTTAAAAAAAAAAAGTCTATTTAAATATAAAGATGCCAATATAATATCAGTATGTCTAAAAATACCTTCACCTTCCTCAGAAACTTTATCTGGAAAAAGACATTCCTCTCCCTCAGCATAACTATACACAAGAACTCTACTATAATCATAATATTTAATTTTATAAATAGAATCAAACTCATAAACACTTGTATGGTGTGGTAATAAAAAAGTATGTGGTCATTAGGTTCTTTATATAAAAATGTTAATCTAAAATAATGTACATCCTGATCAAAACTTTCTGTATGCGTTCTATCACTAAACATAGCTTTACTAATAAATTCACGCTTTGTACCTAAATAATTTAAACCTGCATTTTGAAAATAATCCACTTTATAATCATGAGATAAATGAGGTAAATTATAAAATGAAAAATGTGGCCTATAAATATAATGTTCCCAACGATAACTTGTTGTATCATAATCGTGATCTAATGTATACGTATATAAAGAAGATTGATCAAAAACATCAACCCAAATATCAAGTTCGTTAGAAACATAAGTAGATTTAAAAGCTACGGTCAAAAAAGGTACGAGAAAAAAAGTTACAGCTATTATTACACCCCATCTAACCACCATGATAAAAAAAGGCCATAGAGTTAAATGGAGTAAACGCAGCAAAAATGAAATTACTTGCATTATACTACGCATTTTTTTTTACAAAAACAAAAAAATATAAAGACTCAATTTTTTGATAATAAAAATTGAAAAAAAACAACAAAGGAAAAAAAGGATAAACACAAAAGAAAAATCCGAAATAAAATAAAACACAAATTGAAGCTAATTCAACAAAAGGATATGCAGCAGGATTACCACCAGTCCATGCTAATAAAATACAATTAGCAACCCAAATCCAAAAAAATATAAGATATAATTGTAAATGTTTAAACCATTTGTAGCCAATTGTATTAAATACAAACGGTATAAAAACTAAAATAGAAATTGCTAACAATAACAAAATAACGCCCCCTAATTTACTAGGTACAGAACGTAAAATAGCATAAAACAAAAGAAAATACCATTCAGGTACTATATGTGGTGGTGTCACTAAAGGATTAGCCGGTATATAATTATCAGGATGCCCTAAAACATTAGGCATAAAACATACAATAAACATTAAAATAACACCATAAACACAAAATCCAAAAAAGTCTTTAATAGTGAAATAAGGGTGTAAAAAAATTTTATCAAAATACAAAGCTGAAGGCGAAAGCCCTATAGGTACACTTGATTTATGATCATGTAATAATAAAATATGAATGAAAATTAAAGCTAAAAGGACAAAAGGTAATAAATAATGTAAACTATAAAACCGTGTTAAAGTAGCATTATCTACAGAGTAACCACCCCATAACCAATACACGATAAATTTACCAACTAAAGGTAAAGCTGAAGCTAAATTAGTAATAACGGTAGCTGCCCAAAAACTCATTTGACCCCAAGGCAAAACATAACCGAGAAAAGCTATACCTACCATGAGAAAAAAAATAATAACACCTATTACCCAAACTAAATGACGTGGAAATATAAAAGAACCATAAAATAAACCGCGCAATATATGAATATATACCACAAGGAAAAACATAGAAGCACCATTAGCATGAACATATCTTATTAACCAACCATTATTAACATCACGCATAATATGCTCAACACTTAAAAAAAGCATAGTTTATATCCGAGCAATAATGCATTGCTAAAAATATACCAGTAATCAATTGACATATGAACGCCAAAAGACTAAGTGAACCGAAATTCCAATAGTAATTAATAGTAGGCGGTACAGGGTATTTCAAACTACTAACAAAAATATTATATATACTAGTAGGTAATTTACGTTTTAAATTCATATTATTTATTAACGCAAAACTAAGAAAAAATATAAGAAAAAAAAAAATCAAACATAGTAAAGAATATGTTCGAAAAAAAAATTTTTTTTTCCTAATGTACTTCATTATAGGTTGTCTTTTAAATTGTACTATTTTTTTTAATATTGATTTATTCCTATCATTATTTATAAAAATTTTCACAAATTTCATAAAAAATTTATATCCTTCTAATGCAAATTTATTACTTTTTATTTCTACTTTAAATGAACTTTATAATTTTGAATTAATAGTTATTCTTTATTTTTTTATGAATAAATATTTTATTATATTTATTTTTATATTATTTTTTACTTTAAAAAATTTTTTGTTTTTCCATGAATTTTTGTATTTCTTTGTTTTTTCTATTTATTTCTATTCTATTTTTCTTTTTTCTTTATTTTTCTTTTCTTTTTTTTCTTCTTTATTTTTAGAGCAATCTACTAACATTTATAACCTTATCGAGGTAAGCAATATTAAAATAAATTTTAATATAAATTTAATAAATGAAATAAATTATATAGAAATATATATTTTACTATTTACCCTCATCATATTTTATATACATAAAAATATTAGTTTAATTTTTTTCTTAATTTATCCATTTTTTATTTATTTATATCTCTTTTTTTTTTACTTATTTTATTTTTTTATGAATGCTCGCTGGTTGCAAATGCATCGTAAAGGAAGAAGTGGGATTTGAACCCACGATAAACTATAATTTATATTGATTTTCAAAATCAACGCTTTAAACCACTCAGCCATTCTTCCTAAAGATAATAACTAAGTTTTGTATCAAAAAAATCATTCCCAAAAAAAACTGGAAATGCTAATATATTATATTAGGTGTACAATACTGAGTTTATTCGAGAAGAAAGGGATTCGAACCCTTGATTAGAAAACCAATAACACTTTAGCAAAGTATCGCTTTAAACCACTCAGCCATCTTCTCTTGAAATTATAATTTACTTATCATTCCTTAAAAGAAAAAATAATTAAATTAACCAAAAAGAATAAGAAAAGCCATCATCATACTAAACAAGGCAATAGCTTCTGTTAAAGCGAAACCTAAAATAGCATAAGTAAATAATTGACCTTTTAAATTGGGATTACGAGAAAATGCTATTAAAAAATTACCAAAAACTGTACCAATACCTACACCCGCACCAGCTAAACCTGTACAAGCTAAACCAGCACCTATTGATTTAGCACCTTCGACAAAATTAATATTAATAATATAATCTAAATATTTTGTTTAATTATTTAACTAAATAAATACAATTTATTTATCGTTTTGAAAAACTTATATATAACAGTGCTTCACTTTTAAACTTAAAAGGATATTTAACATAATTACGTTTAACAAATTTTTGTATAATAAGACACGAAAAAGTTCTATGACTAACTTCAAGATAAAAAGGAGGTTTAAAAAAAAATTTTTATATTTTATACGTTCCTTCAATTGTGTAAATATTTCTCTTTTTTTTTCAGTAAAAATAGTTAAACATTCAAAATTTGTTAAAATAAAATTAGTGAAAGTTACTGGAGAATCATTAACTAAAAACCACTTTTTTCGCAAAAGTTGTCTAATCATATGTTTTGAACGTACCCAATTTAACCGTATTAATAAACTATCTATGCGACTTTCTAATAAAGTTAGAAAATAATTGAAAATAACCAGCCTACCAGTACTTGCTTTTGACACAACCTTTTTAAGACGCGAATTGTTAAGTTATTATAGAAATTAGTAAATAATTTATATTGGGCTAACCAATAACCATGAAAAGAAACAGATTTACTTTCTTTATCAAATATACGAGTAGCAGCACCGTATTCAAAAAAACCATAACGTCTATTTAAGCGTAAGGTACGTTTTACACTTTTTAAGAACTTAAGATATTTACGCTTTTTTGATTTAATTTTATTTGTTAGCCTATATTTTAAACGTTCTTTATAGACCTCAAGGAAAAAAGATCGTATTTTAGATCTTTTTTTATATCTTACCAAATTAAAAACATCGACAGTATATTTACGCATAAACTTATACTTAGGAAAAGTTAACATTTAAAATAAATTTATTTTAATATTTATTTCTGGATAGCTCAGTGGTAGAGCAAAAGTCTGAAAACTTTCGGTCGGTGGTTCGACCCCACTTCCAGACATAATCTACTTGGTGGAATGGCAGACACGACAGACTTAAAATCTGTTTTTAACATTATTAGAGTATTGGTTCAAGTCCAATAGTAGATATCACTTCTTTTAATAATAAATTATTAATGTCTAAACCTTTTTCTCGCCTTAGTTTTTTTATAACTTAGAAAATTAAGAAGTTTTGTTCGTAATCTAACTTCACCCAACTTCAAACTAAATAGAATTATCAAAGAAAAAAATATGATTATACCAGAAGATTTACTATTACTTAAAATTTTATAGACTATAAATTTAAAAACAAAAGGTCGAAACAAATCCAAATCTACTAATGAAATAGTAGGTATACAAAAAGAAAAACATTCAGTAGTGGCGTACCACGATCTATCCGAATTACCTATAAAGGCTAAACTTGGTATACCATATTTAGGCCTTACAAAATTTGTAACTAAACCTGGAAAATTATAACCAAAAGTTGAGATCAAAGATTTATGTTTACATAAAATTGCCCTAAATAAATCAGTCTCTAAAACAAAAGTATACCTGTTAAAATCAACAGCTTACCTTTAAGAGTACAAAGAAATTCTACTAAAAGCGATGCTTTTTTCAATTCCTTAAATGACTGTTTAATGTCTAAACAAAGAAAATTTGAAAACTCGCAATTAGCCAATCTACTTACAAGTACTTTTTTTTTATTAAAATGACCAAGATGTACACCTAAAATAATAAAATTAGAATAGAAAAATTGATTATAACCTAATCTCACTAATTTTCAAAAAAAATTAAAATTGTAAATAATTTGATAAAATCAATAATATAAAATGGAAAAAAAAAAAAAAATATATTAAATAAACTAAAATAAATAATAATAAAACTATCAACAAAACTTAATGGTATACTTAAAATTTTAATAAAATTAGATTTACGTGCCCATACATAAATAACAAATTGAAGATAATAAAAAAAACCTACACTAGAAAATAAAATTAAAATAAAAGCTAATGGATAATACATTGCGGATAAAACACAATATATTATTATAAATTTAGAGAAAAATCCTAGAAGAGGGGGTAGTCCTCCTAAAGATAATAATAAAAAGGTAAAACATAATATCAAGACAGGATTTATATCTAAAAAACTGCGTAAAAATAAAGGAGAATTGCGTTTAAGTGATGTACTAAAATCACTTAAATACATAATAATAATAAAAACCGGAATCATAATAATAAAATAAACTACTAAATAAAAGAAAAAAGCATAAAATGCTTCTAAACTACCAATAAATAAAGCTGTAAAAATAAAACCTAAATGACTTATTGTACTATAAGCAAATAAACGTTTGAGTTTAGTTTGTAAAATAGCAGTAAAATTACCTACAAACAAAGAAAAAAATATACAAATAAATAAAATGACTTGCAATTTACAATAAAACTGAAAAAAAACAAAATAAATAAGATTAAAAAAAAAAAATAACAAGGTAAACTTAGGAACAAATAAAAAATACAAAGTTAAATGAAGAGAAACTCCTTCATAAACATCAGGTACCCAAAAATGAAAAGGCGCAGTTCCTATTTTGAATAAAATAGCAAAAACAATAAGACAAACTCCACAATAAATACCTACAGGTAAATCATAAAAATATAAAAAAAGGTAGAGATCTCAATTAAATTTGTAGTTCCTACAAACGAATATATTATCGATATACCAAATAATAAAATACCTGATGCAATACCTCCTAATATAAAATATTTAAGTCCTGCCTCTATTGAAAGAAATGATTTTTTATATGTACAAGTTAATATATAAAGACAAAAACTAATAAGTTCAATAGACAAATAAATTAAAAGAAGATCTGCAGCGTTTATTAAAAAACACATACCAAATAAAGAAAGTAAATAAATAACGAAAAACTCGAGTATTATATTTTTTAACCTATAAATATAATTAAAGCTAACTAATAAACAAATTAACGATAGAAAAACCGAAATAAATTTAACAGTTGTATTAAACAAATTAATTTGAAGTGAATCTGCAAAAAAAATACAATTTATAAATTCCTGATCATAGAATAAATATAATTCTAAAACTAAGACAAAAACAGTGAAAAAAAAAAAAATACATGCAATAAACGATTATAATTGGTATGTTTAATTACTAATATATAAGAAATTAAACAAAATATTGAAATTATTAAAAAACTTTCGGGAATAATAAAAAATATATCTTCATAAATAGGACTTTTAAATTTTTCCAAAGAACTCCCTAAAAAATTCCAATATATTTGGAAAAATTCTATTAAACTAGATACTTTATAAATAAAAAAAAAAAAAGGAAATTTCATTTCTTAAAAAAAAAAAAAGAGTAAAGAAAAACATCATAAAAATGTAATATTCCTGTAGGAGCAAATCCAAGAAAAAAAACTAAAAATAATAAAGGTAAAACAATACAAATTTCACGGTAATTTAAATCAGAAAAAAATTTAAAATTAAATCGTACTTTTAAAAAAGAAAAAAACTAATCTATTAAAAAGCCAGATAGAATATACACCTGAAAAAATTAAACTTAAACCCCCTAAAAACATAACAAAAGGATTTATTTGAAAAAGTCCTAACATTATTAAAAATTCACCTATAAAACCACATGTTCCAGGAAAGCCTATATTTCCTAAAGTAAAAAAAAAAAATGTTGTTGCAAATAATGGCATAAAAAAAATAAGGCCATTATAATAATATAAAAGACGAGAATGATAACGGTCATATAAAAACCCTACACACAAAAAAAGACCGCTTGAAACGATACCATGACTTAACATAACAAAGATACTTCCACTTATTGCTTGGAAATTAAAGGCGAAAAGACCTAATAAAGCGAAATTCATATGAACGATAGACGAATAAGCAATTATTTTTTTTATGTCAATTTGACGCAATGTTGTTAAAGAACAATAAATTATTGCACAAATAGATAAAACAAAAATAAAAGGACTAAAAAAAACAGAAGCATAAGGAAATAATAATAAAGAAAAACGTAAAAAGCCATAAGTACCTAATTTTAATAAAATACCTGCTAATAATACAGAACAAGCTGTAGGTGCTTCTACATGTGCTTCAGGCAACCAAATATGAATGGTACCATTGGTATTTTCGTACCAAAAGAAAGGAAAAAAGCTAACCACAAAAATAACTGTCTATAATTACTTATAGTAATATAATTTAAAATATACAAATTCGTAGTACCATAATGTGAATAAATAAAAATAATACCTAATAACATAAATAAAGAACCTACTAAAGTATAAAAAAAAAACATAAAAGAAGCATGTATACGTCGTTCGCGTGAACCCCAACCCGATATTAATAAAAATAAAGGAATTAATAAAGATTCGAAAAATATGTAAAACAAAATAATATCAAGACTCAAAAAAACATTAATCAAAAGAAACTCAATTAAAATAAGGTATAAAAAAAAACCACTTAACCCTGAAATAAAATGAATTCCAACTAACTAAAATACACAATGGCATTAAAAATAAAGTTAAACCAATGAACAAAAAATTTAAAATATCCAAACCTACAATATAATTTATATTTAAAAAAATATTAAAACTAAAACCATGTATCAACTGAAAAGGTATGAAAAAACAATTAACCTTAAAAATTAATAACGAAAAAACAAAAAAAAGTAAAATAGAACATAAAAAATTAATTGTTTTAACAATTTAAATGATAAGGGATCGACTAAAAGCACCAATCCAATAAAAAACAAAGGTAATACAATTAAAAAGATTAATAAACCATTAAGAATCATAAACAAAAAACCTAACTATTATGGGAAGAAAAGGATTCGAACCTTCGATGTTTTTCAACAATTGTTTTACAGACAATCACCTTAACCACTCGGTCATCTTCCTAAATTTATTTAAATAATAATTATATATATAAATATATAATATAATAAAAAAATACCTCCTCTTATAAATATATTATTATTTAAATAATCTTGCAATAAATATTTAGTATAATAATATAATAAAAGAATACACATTAAAAATTCAAAAAAGGACCCAAAATAAATTGGAACCATATTATTCAATAAGTTTATATTAAAATATAAAAACTGATCAAAATGGAAAGTAAACGTATACGTAAAATATTCTAAAATATAACAACTAAAATACATTAGTAAATGTTCCATCATAAAGTTCATTATCTCAATAAAAGATATATTTTTAGCTAAATTAACGTTTATATCTTCGGATATAAAATTGAGATCTAAGTAAAATAACAACATAGTTTTGTTCATAATATTCGTGTTTAAAAAATAAAGCAAGTTTTCAGAAAAAAAAATGTTATTTAACATAAATAGTATCATTTTATACAAATAATAAGTTTCACTAAGAAATGAAACATTAAAAATATCAATTAACCTTAAACTAAAAAATACATTGGTATCAAAAAAAAAACTATTAAAGGAAGAAACAAATTTTCGCAAAATATTAAAATTTTCAACATGAAAAGTGAAATTATGCCACTCAAATAACTGGACATAAAAACATAAAGTTTCCTCCAGCATGAAAACATTCGCATACATAAATATATTAAAAAAAAAAACCAAGATTAAAGTATATAACATATAATATATATATGTATAAAATACAAAATTACTTGTAAATTGCGTAATAACTGAAAAAAAAAACCTAAAATAAACAAAAAATTTATTGAAAATTTTAAACAAAGTAAATTTGATAAAATCATAAAAATAATAAGTTACACCATGCTTAAATATTTGAGTAATAATACTAAAAAAATAAGTTAACATAAATAATATCTGGTATATTAAAAACTGAATATAACCAATAAAAAAATTATAAAAAGGTTGCCATTCATACAAAGAAAAAGATAATCCTGAAGTTAAGGAAATATTATTTGAATATTTATCAAAAAAACCATAAAAGCTGTCATTACAAATAATCGTTTTTTCAAAATAATAACTATCTTCTCGCATTTTAAGACCAGTTAACTTATTAGTATACATATCTAATAAATCCAAAGGTGCTTTAATATAATTAAACTTAAATAAATATAAATCTATAAAAGTAATAGGAACTAACTCATTATAAGATCGAAAAGGGAAATAATCAGCCCAATACAAAGAAATAAAACGTGTACGCGTTTGTACAAAAAATTCATTACTATAAGTCATATAAGAATCATAAAAAAATATAAAGTCTGCATCAACAGGAAAACCTGTTTGAACATATATATATATTGGCTCATTTTCAACAAAACTAACAAAAATATCAACTATTTCTAATTCAAAAAAGGGTCTAGAGGCACTATCTATAGTAAGACCATAATCCGTCAATATTGTAGTTAATTCAAAATAAAACGAAAAAGCTAATTTAAATTTAAACATGTAAATATATGGTACAAAATGAAAAGATTCAAAAAATGAAAAAATAACTTCAAAAAATATAGAAAAAAAATAAATTAATAATGTAATTAATTATTTAATAAAATAAAAAATGAAAAAGTTTCTAATAAATGAATAAAAAATATAAAAATATTCTCAATAATACCTTTTATATACAACAACATATTAGAAAGTAAAATACTGATTGTAAAAAGGCAAACCCATCCTATAAAATAAGGCCGCCACATTTTCAAAATCTTAGATTCTGGATCTAATTTAAAACTCGCTATTACTCCAGATTTTCGTAAAATTAATAACAATTTTTCAATTTCCCAAAACACTTTTTGCAATATCTATTATTGCTCAGGAAACCACAACTTATACAATTTCTAACTATATTAGGTAAATACAAAGATTCCATCTTAAAACCGCGCTTTTTTTTTATACTGGATTTACGCTTACGCGGTACAGCCATCCAAACTTAAAAACAAAAGGGAATAAAAACTCAAAAAGAAAAAAAGAATAAATAAATCAATGTAAAAATAAACAAAAAATGACAAAATTAAAAAAATTGAAAAATTAAGGAAAAAAATTAAAACATAATGAAAAAGAAAACTCGTTTGTAAATTTTTCATAAAAAAAGAAATCTGATAAAACAAACGAACACAACCTAAAGGACCTAATAATTCGAAAAATCCCCTATCTATAATTCGAAGGGTATACTCATATCCAAAATATAAAATTTTGGAAGTTATATATCTCTGATAAATATTATCAAAACCCCACTTTTTTGATAAAAAAGTAATCAGGTTTAATTTACGACTATATATCGATGGAAAAAAATAAAAAACTAAAATAGATAAAAAGATACCTACAAAACTGAAAACTAATGGTAATAATTTTACATAAAAAGGTAAATACTCAAAAATACAATTAACTGAGAAAGCGTAATATTGGAAAAAGCCATCCCAAAAAGACGTGCCATAGCCCATTATTAAATCTTTAAAAATGTAACCAAAGAAAATACTCCCTAAACTTAAAAAAAAAGGGGAATGTAAACAAAAATTGAAATATTATGTAAATTTTCTACAATACGGCGATTTGAAGATGATTCAAAAAAAAACACAAATAAAATTAATCTTAATGAATAAAATGCGGTAAAAAGAGCTGTTATTAGTCCTAACCAATAAGAAAATAAACTAACACTAGTGAAAGTTGAAAAAGTATATTCTAACAAGGTATCTTTAGAATAGAAACCTGTGAGAAACGGGAAACCCATAAGAGCAAGTGAACCTATTACAAACATAACATAAACGAAATTTAAAGGTTTTAATAAACCACCCATTTTTCTAATATCTTGTTCATCACTTATCGAATGTATAACAGTACCCGCACTTAAAAATAATAAAGCTTTAAAAAAAGCATGATTTATTAAATGAAAAAAATCCAATAGAATACCCTGATAAACCACAAGCAAATACCATATATCCTAATTGACTACATGTAGAAAATGCAATAATCCGCTTTATATCATTTTGTACAAGGCCGACACTTGCAGCAAAAAAA
>Ga0170475_100101583_pt1 | contig 25209 bp, 18 predicted proteins | sample Soicark_Litter_5_FD_111474 | JGI IMG/M metagenome (GOLD analysis project Ga0170475, IMG submission 111474) | Avena fatua rhizosphere microbial communities from Hopland, California, USA. Combined Assembly of 48 SPs
CTCTTTTTCTACCTGAAAATCCCTTTTTACGCTTTTTTCCGCCGCACCGAGGAAAATCAGCCGATAAAAATCACCCCACTCACAAATCTTTTGCTCCTTATTTTGGTTGGATTACTACTGACCCTCTTTCTAATGCCTGGCCTTTTGATGGGTTGGTAATATAGAGTTAACTTTGTGACTTAACGACCTGCGATGACCGATCAGATCCTGCATGAGTGTGGTATTGCTTTAGTACGTTTACGCAAACCGCTTTCCTACTACATCGAAAAGTACGGCCCTACGTACGCCATGAACAAGATGTACATCCTCATGGAAAAACAATCAAACAGGGGGCAGGACGGCGCAGGAATAGCCAACATCAAGATCGATCAAAAGCCCGGCTACCGCTACATCAGCCGATACAGGTCCATCAAAACGCAGCCCATTGCCAATATCTTCAAGAAGATCAGCAAGAAGTACAAGAAGGCACAGAAAGAAGGCAAAGAAAAATTCCGCGACGAACAATGGCTTAAGGAAAAAGTAGCCTTCACCGGCGAACTCTGGCTCGGACACCTCCGCTACGGCACGCACGGCATCAACAACATCGAAAACGTTCACCCTTTTTTAAGACAAAACAACTGGAGAAGCCGTAACCTCGTTATGGCCGGCAACTTCAATATGACCAACGTTGACGAGCTCTTCAACGTGCTCGTAGACCTCGGTCAGCACCCGAAAGAAAAGGTCGACACCGTGACTGTCATGGAAAAGATAGGTCACTTCCTCGACGACGAAGTCCAGCATACATTCGAAAAATATAAAGAGCAATACAGCAACGCCGAAGTCTCCGAGATCATTGAAAATAAGATCGACATGCAACGCGTGCTCCAACGCGCCTGTAAAGATTTCGACGGCGGTTATGCCATGGCTGGTCTCACCGGCGCCGGTTCTGCGTTCGTGGTCCGCGATCCAAACGGGATCCGTCCCGCTTACTACTACGCCGACGAAGAGATCGTAGTTGTTGCTTCTGAGAAGCCGGCAATCAAAACAGCGTTCAATGTCGACTATGCGCAGATCGAAGAGATCAAACCCGGTCACGCGCTCATCATCAACAAGAACGGTGGCTTCGGTCAGTACCAGATCGTTCGTCCACAGGAAAAGAAATCATGTAGCTTCGAAAGAATTTATTTTTCTCGCGGCACCGATCCGGAGATCTACCAGGAACGCAAGCAACTCGGTCGCCTGTTGGTTCCCCAGATCTTAAAGGCAATCAATTTCGACCTCAAGAACACAGTCTTCTCATACATCCCCAACACGGCCGAAACTTCTTTCCTCGGCATGATGGCAGGTGTTGAAGATTACCTGATCTCCAAACAAAAAGAGATCATCATCGACGGCAAGCCCAACGTCGATTCTCTCGACGACGTGCTCAGCTTCCGTCCCCGCGTGGAGAAGATCGTTCTCAAAGACGTTAAGCTTCGCACATTCATCGCCGACGACCATCACCGCGATGAAATGGTGGCGCACGTTTACGACACTACTTACGAGGTTGTCAATAAAGGTAAAGATACGCTCGTGGTCATCGACGATTCTATCGTTCGCGGTACCACGCTCGAGAAGAGTATCCTTCGCATGCTCGACAGGCTTCAGCCAAAACGCATTGTTGTCGTTTCGTCGGCACCGCAGATCCGTTTCCCCGATTGCTATGGTATCGATATGAGCAAGATGGGTGAGTTTGTTGCATTCCGCGCCGTTGTTCAGTTACTGAAAGAACATGGCAAAGATTATTTGTTGGGTGAAGTCTATGAGGCGTGCGTAAACTCAATGAATGTAGAGGTTCCCGTCAATCACGTAAAGCGTCTTTACGATCAATTCACCTACGAAGAGATCTCCGAAAAGATAACCGATATCGTTCGTCCTCCCGACATGAAAGCAGAGTTGCAGGTGGTATTCCAGACTGTCGACAATCTTCATAAGGCTATTCCACATCACTCAGGTGATTGGTATTTCACGGGCAACTATCCCACTCCCGGGGGAGTTAAGGTGTCGAATAAGAGCTATGTGAATTATATGGAGGGTAAGTTGGTGAGAGCATACTAGCGTCTCATTTCACTTTCTTCTTCATTTCATCGAGTTCGGTCTTCAGGTCGATCACATAAAGCGTGAGCTCTTCAATTTTCTTTAACAGCAAAAGATTCATTGCCCCGACCAGTATTCCGTCTGCCTCCATTTCTTTGGCACTCGGTACTTCCGGCAGGTGATGATTTTCTTCTATGTAGGCTTTGACCTGTTCGACTGTCGGAAGATTGTAGTTCGAATCGAAAACGTAGTCCGGCCCCGGAACAGACGTATCTACTCTCACTTCCTGCGCATGAACGATGCCTTTCACAGCAAGCTTTGCGTCGGGCGCTGTGCTGCCGATGCCAACATTGCCGCCGTTCACAATCGTCATTGTTTCAACATTACCGCCATCTACAAACACGAGCTTATCTACAGCAGAAGTCTTGCGGTATTCAACAGAAAACCCGTTGGCATACGCACCGGAGCCGGCATAGAACATCAGCTTCGATTTCCCACCTGTGTCTGCGTTGATCTTACCGATAGCGACCACCGGGGTGGTTGTACTGAGGCTGCCGACTTGTAACTGGTGGACCGGGTTGCTCACCCCAACTCCCACCTTTCCGGAACCATTTACAACGAACAGGTAGTCAGGATTGCTGTCCATCGGCACTATCCTGAGAGGATCATTGGAGGCGTACAAAAAAAGTCCGTAGCCCGACGGATGGGTGTTTCCGAGGTATGCAAGATGATCTGCTTCATTCGCTCTTACTTCAAGCATTTTACCAATTGTGCTGGTGCCGATGGCTACGCGGCCGGTGGTGTAGTTGTTGCCTGAGTTGTTCCATTGTCCAAAAGCGACTATGCTGCTGCAAAGACATACGAAAAAGATAATGTGTTTCATGAGGTGTTGTGTTTATAGAGTTTTCTCGATTTCACTTAGATAAGTTACTCGGGTCATCCTCTATGCTCAATACCTCTTTTGGATGAAAATGAAAAAGCCCTGAAGCAGACTTTCGTCGCTCCAGGGCTTCTCTATAACTTAATGACGTGGTAACTACACTTTAATCTCTACATCAACGCCGCTCGGCAATTCGAGCTTCATGAGAGCATCTACAGTCTTTGCTGAGTTTGAGTAGATGTCTACCAAACGCTTATAGGTGCAAAGTTGGAACTGTTCGCGTGACTTCTTGTTCACGTGGGGTGAACGAAGCACAGTGAATTTTTCACGCTCAGTAGGGAGCGGAATAGGTCCGCTAAAACTGCGCCTGTAGCCTTTACAGCTCTAACGATTTTCTCCGAAGACTTATCAACCAGGTTGTGATCGTAAGACTTGAGTTTGATTCTGATTTTCTGGTTCATAGTTCAATTATTTAGCTACAGCGCCTTTTAACTCATCGATAACTTTATCGGCAAGGTTCTTAGGAACTGGTGCGTAATGCGAGAATGTCAATGTTGCCGAAGCACGGCCCGAAGTAATGGTGCGAAGATCCGTAACGTAACCGAACAGTTCTTTCAAAGGAACGTCGGCCTTGATAACCTGTGCGTTGTTACGAGTATCCATACCCTTCATCATACCGCGGCGGCGGTTCAAGTCACCGGTTACAGAACCTGTGTACTCATCGGGTGTGATAACTTCAACACCCATGATAGGCTCGAGCAACTGGGGACCGCATTTCGCAGCGGCTTCTTTAAACCCGATACGAGCTGCCATTTCAAACGACAATGCGTCTGAGTCAACATCGTGGTAAGAAGCGTGGAACAGCCTGACCTTCATGTTATCGAGAGGATAACCTGCGAGAGGTCCGTTAACCATAGCTTGTTCAAAACCTTTCGATACAGCAGGAATGAATTCGCGAGGGATAACACCCCCAACGATGTCGTTCTCGAACAAGAAACCGTCCTTACCGTCGTCGCGTGGTCCGATCTCGAATACGATATCGGCAAACTTACCCTTACCACCGGTCTGCTTCTTGTAAACTTCTTTATGCTCGATCGACTTCGTGATAGCCTCTTTGTAAGCAACCTGGGGAGCACCCTGATTGATCTCAACCTTGAACTCACGACGCATACGGTCGATGATGATCTCAAGGTGCAATTCGCCCATACCGCGGAGAATAGTCTGACCTGTTTCGTGGTCCGTATTCACGCGAAGTGTAGGATCTTCTTCAACGAGTTTCGCGATAGCGATACCAAGCTTATCGGCATCAGCCTGTTTCTTAGGCTCGATTGCATAACCGATAACGGGCTCGGGGAACACCATCGATTCGAGACGTACAGGACGTTTCTCATCGCAAAGTGTATCGCCAGTCTTAATGTCTTTGAAACCAACAACCGCGCCGATATCGCCAGCTGCAAGAGAATCGATAGCGTTTTGCTTGTTAGCGTGCATCTGGAAGATACGAGAGATACGCTCCTTGTTTCCAGAACGGCTGTTCTGTACATAAGATCCAGAATCGAGCTTGCCTGAATATGCGCGAATGAAGCAAAGACGGCCTACGAAGGGGTCGGTAGCGATCTTGAACGCAAGAGCTACGAACGGTTCCTTCTCATCAGGACGAATTTCAACTTCTTCTTCGGTATCGGGATTGTGACCAACGATCACGTCCTTGTCGAGCGGTGAAGGAAGGAGTTCCATCACATAGTCGAGCATTGTCTGAACACCTTTGTTCTTGAATGAAGAACCGCACACCATGGGAACGATCTTCATGTCGATCGCCGCTTTACGAAGGGCGGTAAGGATCTCTGTTTCGGTGATTGAATTCGGATCGTTGAAGAACTTCTCGATCAATGATTCGTCGTATTCAGCAACAGCTTCGAGAAGTTTTTCTCTCCACTCGTTAGCTTCGGCAACCATGTCTTCGGGAACAGGAACAACCTTGAAGGTCATACCTTTATCTTCTTCGTTCCAGATAATACCACGGTTGTTAACGAGGTCAACAACACCTTTGAAGTTCTCTTCTGCACCGATAGGCAACTGCAGCGGAACTGCTTTGCTGCCCAATTTATCTTTTACCTGCTGGCAAACACCGAGGAAGTCGGCGCCGGAACGGTCCATTTTGTTAACGAAACCGATACGGGCAACTTTATAGTTGTCGGCAAGACGCCAGTTTGTTTCTGACTGGGGCTCTACACCATCAACGGCGCTGAAGAGAAACACCAGGCCATCCAATACGCGGAGTGAGCGGTTTACCTCAACGGTAAAATCCACGTGACCGGGCGTATCGATGATGTTGATGTGATATTGTTGATCGCGGTATTTCCAGTTAACGGTTGTAGCTGCCGAAGTGATAGTGATACCACGCTCCTGCTCCTGCTCCATCCAGTCCATCGTTGCCGCACCGTCGTGCACTTCACCGATCTTGTGATTAACACCGGCGTAATAAAGGATGCGCTCGGTTGTAGTCGTCTTACCGGCATCGATGTGCGCAGCAATACCAATATTTCTCGTGTATTTAAGATCTCTCGCCATTGTAACTCTACGCCCCTTTTATAATCTGAATGTGAAAATGCCTTGTTCGCTTCTGCCATGCGGTGCGTATCGTCTTTCTTCTTCATCGCGGCACCTTCGCCTTTCGACGCAGCGATGATCTCGGCGGCAAGCTTATCCATCATGGTCTTCTCGCCACGTGCGCGTGAGAAGTCGATGAGCCACTTGATGCTGAGGTTGATCCTGCGCTCAGGCCTGATCTCAACAGGTACCTGGAACGTAGCACCACCAACACGACGGCTTTTTACTTCTACTGCAGGCATGAGGTTATTCATGGCGCGCTTCCATACTTCGAGGCCAGGTTCGCCACCTACCTTCTTTTCAACGATCTCAATAGCATCGTAGAAAATGTTGTAGGCAACGCTCTTCTTACCTTGTTCCATCAGGTAGTTCACGAACTTGGTTACAAGCGTATCCTTGAACTTGGGATCGGGAAGTAAGTATCTCTTCTTAGGTTTCGACTTTCTCATCGTGTTAACTTATTATTTTTTGCCTTTTGCTGCGGGAGCGCCTTTGCCTGCTGCTGCTGCTGCGGCACCTGCCTTAGGCCTTTTTGCACCATACTTAGAACGGCTCTGGAGACGGCCATTCACGCCCGAGGTATCCAGCGCACCACGGATGATGTGGTAACGGACACCGGGAAGGTCTTTAACCCTGCCACCACGGATCAGGACAATTGAGTGCTCCTGGAGGTTGTGACCCTCGCCCGGGATATAGGCGTTTACTTCCTTGTTGTTGCTCAGACGTACACGAGCCACTTTGCGAAGCGCTGAATTAGGCTTCTTTGGCGTTGTGGTGTACACACGTGTGCAAACACCCCGGCGCTGGGGACAAGAATCCAAAGCTGGAGACTTTGACTTGAAGGTCAACTTCTTCCTGCCTTTTCTTACAAGTTGCTGAATGGTAGGCATTTATAAATTCTTTTTTTACCTTTTTAAAAATTAGGACTGCAAAGGTATCCAAAGAAAAGGTGCCTACAAAGGCCTATCTCAAAGATTTTTTGTGGAATTCCAGCCGAAAAATGCGGTTTTCAGGGCAAATAACGCCTTCTGCCGGATTCCCATTTGGGAGATTTTACCGATTTGAGCCCTTTATCGTCAGTTTTTCCACTATTGATCCCGCTGTGCCGTCGGCATAAACCCCGTACGGCGCAATCAGGATTCCCTTCATACCATCGTCTGTCGTGATGGCATAAATAATACTGTTGTCGTCGGTGCTCGACATCCCTTCGAAGCGATGATACTCGTCTACTTCGAATTGGTGCGGGTGCGAATGGAACCCCGGTTCATTGCAGGTGATCCTGTCCTTTTCGAGATTGAAATCAAGGTTGTAGCCGCGGGCCTTCAGGCCTTTGATGGCTTCGATCAGGTCACTGTAGTATTCCATTTGGCAGGCGTCAAAAACGCGACGATGTGATCGTAATGTCGGCCTTACCCCAGACGTTTGCAAGTCGTTTCATGGTCTTCGCGGCATCGGCGGTCTTACCGGTTTTCTGCTGGCAGTTGGCCAATCCCCGAAGCGCCCACCCGTTCCCGGGATTAGCAACCAGGTCTGCTTCATATACCTTCTCGGCTTCGGCATATCGGCCCGCCTCGAACAAAACAGCGCCCAGGTAGTGCCGCGCCGGCAATCGCCAATCCTGGGGTTCGTTGTAACGAAGCTCCGCCTCCGCCTCAACGGCGGCCTGTAACGCAGCCAGGCCTTCATCCAGTTTTCCTTCCGCAATCAACACCTCTCCTTTCAGCATCTGGGTCGGAACCCTGATCAAGGCATGGGCGGTGTTAAACATGACACCGATCGACTTGAGTGTGTCGAGCTGCTGAAGAGAGTCGAGCTTCGCCAGTTCTTTTTTTGCTTCGGCAAGATTCGACGTGCGAAGGAAGGCAGTGCCACGCGCATAGCGATGAATAAACGACAAGTGATAGAAGCGATCGTCGGGCAGAGGCAGCGCCAGGATCTCTTTCCATTTTCCGAATCGCACGAAGGACACAAGCGGCATTGTAGAAAAGTAATCGTAATAGACCGGCATTATCGTTTGGACCGCCTTCATCTGGTATGCGAGTTTGTTCGATTCCGCGATCGCAGTTGCTGATTGTCCATTCATCAACGCGCCATACGCAAGGAAGTCGATATTGTGCGGGTAATAACCGACGCGATATAATCCCTGGTCGCTGGAACGGGAAAGGAATTCTTCGTCGGCTTTTATTGCACGGCGGTTGAGGTTGTTGGACCGCTCGTATTCGCCGGTTCTTACATAAATGTGTGAAGGCATATGAACGATATGACCCGCAGCGGGCATCGCCGTCTCAAGAAACTCCGCACTCTTGCTTGCATCGGCAGGTTTGGTCGATGCCTCCACGAGATGAATGTACATGTGGTGTGCGCCAGGATGTCGCGGGTACTTCTTAATCGCAGACTCGAGAGCGGTTCTTGCTAATGATGTCAGCGGTTTCGGTGATCCATCTTTGTTCCAATAGTCCCATGGCATTGATGTCATGATCGCATCTGCATATAGTACCAATGCTTCGGCATCGGTCGGGTATTTGGCGGTAAGCTTTTGCATCGCATCGGTGTACGCACTATTTAAAGCACCGCGATCGTCATGAACTTTTCCGTCATACCGTGCTGCCATCGCCAGGATAAAATCTTTTTCTTTTTGATTGGCACCGATTGATAATTCTTTCGCTTTATTAATTGCCTGCAATGCCATCTCTTCGCGGTCTTTCGGATTCCAGTCGTTGATGTTGGGGCCGAGCGTTAATGCTTGTCCCCACCAGGCCATTGCACAAGAGGGATCGAGACGCGATGCTTCCTTGAATGCCCTTAATGCCTCGACATGATTGAATCCATATATCAGTCTTAACCCCTGGTCAAAAAAACGTTGCGCAGAACTGTCACGGGTTGTAATCTTATAATGAAGCATACCGAGTCCTTCGATCAGCGACACGGGTGAGTTGATGTCGAAGCCTGCACGGAACGCAGCGCCACACAGTGTGATTGGAAAATTGTCGGCCTTTGCATAAACGATCGTGTTATCATTTGGCCGAAGGGCCACGAATGTGGTGAGGATGATTACCGTAAAGCTTATTAAGGCTATTGACGCTTTCATGGTTTAAGTTTTAATGGGCTAACGATTCTAAAATTTATCGAAAAGAGAACCTGAATTGCCCGGAGTGTTTCATATCGGAACAGTGTTAATTAAAATTTTCGTGGGTATGAGAATGCCTCAATAAAGATCATCAATTCGTACCTTTATAACAAAGCAAGACTATGTGCACCCGAATGTTTAAACCCCTGATGTTGTTGATATTTGGTTTGGCCGGAGTGTCAGCAATGGCGCAGACCAACATATTCATCAATTCACCAGCAGCTAACGAAAGAGTTCCTACCAAATTCGAGGTTAACGTGACTGTTGTCTCTTCTATTGAGATCAATAAAGTGACAGGTGTTATAGTCGGCACGGCCAGGACATTCGATTTCACGTCAGACGGTATGACTCGAAACTTTTCCGCTTTGGTCGATTTGACGGGACTGGTTCAACAACAATACGATCTGACGGTCACTGTGGAAAAGTTGGATGCAACTACAGTTAGCAAAACGGTAACGATCATATATGACAATCCGCCAACACTGACGGTAAATTCACTTCCACGAGTTATTCGTAATTCTTTTGTTCGTATAAAGGCCAATACCAGTGAACCCACAACCATCACGGTGTACGACAATGCGAACAGGGTGATATTTTCGTCACCGTCGCCGCTGGATTACACCTACGATGTCTTTGACAAAATTGGGTCAGGCTTTGCGCTGAAACTTAAGGCAGTCGATGCGGTTGGACTTTCGACAGAAACCGTTGTCGGCGCTGCTGTTGATTACATCTCTCACATCGATTCGCTCGGTGTATATCCCGAGCAGCCTATAGAGATAGACTCCGCAAGGATACTTTCAAAAGTCCCGACAGATGATTTTCTGAACGATGACTATGTGGTTACCAACTTTGTTACGCAGGAAAGCTTTCGACTTCATAAGAAAAACGTGGCGCCTGATGGGGCATACGACAGGCCGGTCCAACTCACTCCCTGGGGCCTGGTAGCTGTTCAGGTCGATAACGTTGTCCATTACGGCAGCGACAGCGTGGAGACTATTGTCGGGCCCGGAACGAATCCCGCGACCGGGGCTGTTGTCAATGTTCTCGGATTGAAGAAGGCCGGTCAGTACTTTGCATTTTCGACGTCTACATCGAAATATTACCTGGTCCATGGTCCTTCGTTGTTGGTAACAACGGTCGACAACTACATGATGCATCATTTGCTTGGGAATGCACTTACCGCGGAAGGCAATGTGGTAGCAGGAGCTTCCGCCGACTTCCATCCCAGCTTTATTTTTGAGGGTACGCCGTATAGTATTGACGGCGATCGTACGGCGTCGATGCCTGCATCTGGTCACCGGGTTTTGTTTCGTCGATCAGTTGGCGATAAAACGCAACTTGTTTTGTCAGATTTACCCAGCGGTACTGAAAAGATCCTGGTCGACAACTCCGATGAAAGCACCCTCGAAGGCCACGGAGGAGGCTACAGGTTTGCCGGAGACTATGTTGTCTACCGGCAGAAGGGCAATCTCGGACAATTAAACATATTCCGTTACAAAGTCGGCGACGCCCAGCCTGAACGGATTACATCCTATGGTTATCCTTTCGACCTGCAAATTCGCGGGCTAATGAGTAATGGGGATTTTGTTTTTGACGACTTATCCAATCGCAGGCGCATGTTGTATTCCAATGGCACGCTCAAAACGTTGGGACCCAACCACACCGGTCAGCTCTTTCAATATAGAGACACATGGTACGTTGCTCCAGGCGGGGTACTCTTTAAATACAATTTATCACCAACTACCCCTCCTTCGTTAACGGGCTTTTCAGTTGATGTAGATTTTGAATCCAGGTCTGCCAAATTCACAACGCAACAGTTTGCCAACGCCTACACAAATAGTAAAGCCATGACCAATGTGAGGATTGAAAGTGTTCCTGTGCACGGTGATCTCATGGCCCAGGGGAATGGTGGAAGGTTTGCGCTACAGGCTGGTGATATCGTTTCTTACCTGCAAACAGGAAATCTCAGTTACATTGCCGACGATGGCTTCTCCGGCGACGACACGTTCAGATTCAATGCAAGCAACGGAGCTCAGTATGCGGAGAATGCAGCCACCGTTACCCTGCATGTTCAACAAGTGCCTGTGATACTTGGACTCGAACCAGCCTCTTCGCAGACCTTACACATTTCCCCGAATCCATTCGAACACACAATAAACATTTCGGCGCCCACTAATGGATTCAGACTGGACCTCTTCTCGCTCAACGGCAACCAAATGCTGAGCAATTCCTTCGAAGGAAACACGGCGACACTCGACCTGCACGACCTTACGAACGGGATCTACGTGGCCGTGGTGAAGACAGGTAACTCTGTTAATCGCGTCAAGATTGTGAAGATGAGATAGACCTCATCAGGTCATTCAGGCTTCGCCAACCGTTCCTCCGAAATTCAACGGGAACTTGGGAAGATCATCGGTCCTCTTGATAGGACCGAAAGCTGCTTCGTATTTATCGATGTTATCTTTCAAAGCTGCGAGCAGCCTCTTTGCATGCTCGGGTGTGATCACAATACGCGACTTCACTTTGGCTTTCGGGACACCGGGCATCAACCGGATAAAATCAATTACAAACTCGCTGTTGGAGTGTGCGATCATTGCCAGGTTGGAATAAATGCCTTCGGCGATTTCCTCGGTCAGTTCGATGTTGATCTGTTGCTGAGGTTGTTGTTTAGGGTCTTTCTCTGCCATAATAAAAAAGGCCGCAGATCTTTCAACCTGCGGCCTGTGGTTAGTCATTCATAATTAATCAGCGAACTCTCTCTCCTTGCGGGGAGAAGATGTTGCCTGCATCATGTTGTCGTACTCTTCTTCGGAGCCCACGATCAGGTCGGCGAACCTCCGCTGGCCAGTGCCGGCAGGGATCAGGTGACCAACGATCACGTTCTCCTTCAAGCCCATCAACTGGTCGGCTTTACCACGGATGGCAGCTTCGCTCAACACTTTAGTCGTTTCCTGGAATGAAGCGGCAGACAGCCAGCTTTCAGTCTTCAACGACGCCTGTGTGATACCCTGCAGTGTAGGCCTTGATACGGCAGACAATGCATCGCGTACTTCAACAAGCTTCTGGTCTTTACGACGCAACGATGAGTTCTCATCGCGCAGTTCGCGTGGCGTTACGATCTGTCCAAGTTTGAACTTGGTAGAGTCGCCAGAGTCAGTAATAACCTTCTTGTCGAGGATCTGGTCGTTCACTTCGCGGAACTCGAGCTTATCAACATACTCGCCTTGCAGGAATGTGGTATCACCTGAATCGATGATCTCCACTTTCTGCATCATCTGGCTAACGATAGCCTCGATGTGCTTGTCGTTGATCTTCACACCCTGCAGACGGTAAACTTCCTGGATCTCATTCACAAGATACTCCTGAACTGCAGTAGGTCCTTTAATCGAAAGGATATCCGAAGGAGTGATAGCGCCGTCGGACAGGGGCTGACCTGCTTTCACAAAGTCATTGTCCTGTACGAGGATGTGCTTCGACAGCGGTACGAGGTAACGCTTCTGCACACCGTCGCGTGACTCGATGAAGATCTCGCGGTTACCGCGTTTGATACCACCATAAGTCACAACTCCATCTATTTCACTCACAACCGCCGGGTTCGACGGGTTACGAGCTTCGAACAATTCAGTTACGCGAGGCAGACCGCCGGTAATGTCGCGTGACTTACCAACTGCGCGAGGGATCTTTGCAAGCACCTGGCCTGCTTTGATCTGTTCGCCCTGGTCTACTGCAAGGTGAGCGCCTACAGGGATGTTGTACGACTTGGTGTCGGTCTTACCCTTCACAACGATAGCCGGGTTCTTGGTCTTATCGCGTGTTTCGGTGATCACTTTTTCGCGGTGGCCGGTCTGTTCGTCCGACTCCTCTTTATATGTAATACCTTCGATGATCGCTTCATATTCGATTTCACCATCGTATTCTGAAAGGATCACGGCATTGTAAGGATCCCAGTTGCTGAGCTCATCGCCCTTTTCAACTTTGGCTCCGTCTTTCACGAGCAGGAATGCACCGTAAGGCACGTGGTTGCTAATGAACACGCGTGTCTTGCCTTCATCCATGATACGGATCTCACCGGTACGGCCCATTACAACTTTGGCCGGGTTGCCATCCTTATCTGTAGTATCTACTGTGCGGATACCTTCGAATTCGATAACACCTGAGAACTTCGCATGAATGCTTGCTTCGGTAGCAATGTTCGATGCAGCACCACCCACGTGGAATGTACGGAGTGTAAGCTGTGTACCAGGTTCACCGATCGACTGTGCAGCGATAACTCCAACTGCTTCGCCGGCCTGTACCATCTTGCCAGTGGCAAGGTTACGACCGTAGCACTTCGCGCAACCACCGATCTTCGATTCGCAAGTGAGCAGCGAGCGGATCTCGATCTCTTCAATAGCAGAGTCTTCGATCTTTTTCGCGAGCTCGTCGGTGATCTCTTCGTTCGATGCGAGGATCAACTCTTCGGTTACCGGATCGTAGATGTCGTGTACAGTTACACGGCCAACGATACGTTCGCTCAGAGGTTCAACGATATCTTCGTTGTCTTTCAGAGCCGTTACTTTGAGACCACGGAGTGTTCCGCAATCCTCTTCGGTAACTACAAGGTCCTGCGCAACGTCAACCAAACGGCGTGTGAGGTAACCTGCATCGGCAGTCTTCAACGCTGTATCGGCGAGACCTTTACGAGCACCGTGTGTAGAGATAAAGTACTCCAACACGTCGAGGCCTTCTTTGAAGTTCGACAGGATGGGGTTCTCGATGATCGATCCCACAGAACCTGCGAGGTTCTTCTGAGGTTTCGCCATCAAACCGCGCATACCACCCAACTGACGGATCTGCTCTCTCGAACCACGAGCACCTGAGTGCATCATCATGTAGATCGAGTTGAAGCCTTGCTGATCTTCTTCGAGCTGTTTCATCAGCGCGTTGGTGAGCAGCGTATTGGTACGTGTCCAGATGTCGATCACCTGGTTATAACGTTCATTGTCGGTGATAAGACCCATCATGTAGTTGTTCCATACGGCATCAACTTCTTCCTGGGCATTAGCAACGAGTTTCTCTTTTTGTTCAGGAACTTTCACATCGTTCAAACCGATAGAGAGTCCACCGCGGTACGCCATTTGGAAACCGATCTCCTTGATATCATCGAGGAACTTCGCGGTCTTGGCGAGACCTGCCTGCTTATATACATCGGCGATAATGGTCTGAAGCTTCTTCTTGGTGAGCAGCTCATCCACATAGCCTGATTCTTCAGGAACAACAGTGTTGAAGATTACGCGACCAACCACGGTTTCAATCATCTTACGCGTGATCTCTCCGGTCTTCTTATCTCTTACACCGACTTTCAATTTGATGATCGCATGTTTCGAGATCTTACCCTCGTTGTGTGCAATGATCACTTCTTCGCCGGAGTAGAATGTTTTTCCTTCGCCTTTCTCGCCTTTCCTTCCTTTCGTGAGATAGTACAGACCCAACACCATGTCCTGTGAAGGCACAGTGATAGGCGCACCGTTCGAAGGGTTGAGGATGTTATGCGACGAGAGCATCAACACGGATGCTTCGAGGATAGCTTCCTGTCCGAGCGGAACGTGAACGGCCATCTGGTCACCGTCGAAGTCGGCGTTGAAGGCCGTACATACGAGCGGGTGCAACTGGATAGCTTTTCCTTCGATCAGCTTGGGCTGAAACGCCTGGATACCTAGCCTGTGGAGAGTTGGGGCACGGTTCAAAAGAACAGGGTGTCCTTTCAATACGTTTTCCAAAATATCCCAAACAACAGGGTCCTTGCGATCAACTATTTTCTTCGCAGACTTAACGGTCTTAACGATTCCTCTTTCAATGAGCTTACGGATGATGAATGGCTTGAACAATTCAGCGGCCATGTCTTTAGGCAATCCGCACTCATGCAATTTCAATTCGGGACCAACCACGATAACCGAACGACCAGAATAGTCGACACGCTTACCGAGGAGGTTCTGGCGGAAACGACCTTGCTTACCTTTCAGCATGTCGCTGAGTGATTTCAAAGCGCGGTTTCCATCCGAACGAACGGCGTTCACTTTTCTCGAGTTATCGAACAGTGAATCGACAGCTTCCTGGAGCATGCGTTTTTCGTTACGCAGGATCACTTCGGGAGCTTTGATATCGATGAGTCGCTTGAGACGGTTGTTACGAATGATCACACGACGATAGAGGTCGTTAAGATCGGACGTAGCGAAGCGGCCACCATCCAACGGCACGAGAGGACGAAGTTCCGGAGGAATAACCGGAACCATCTTAATGATCATCCACTCGGGACGGTTTTCAACGCGTGTGTTTGCATCGCGGAAAGCTTCAACAACTTTCAGACGCTTGAGGGCTTCTGCTTTACGTTGTTGCGATGTATCGGTAGCAGCCTGGTGACGGAGCTCGTAAGAGAGTTCGTTCAGGTTGAGACGCGACAATAACATTTCGAGAGCGTCGGCTCCCATTTTCGCGATGAATTTCTTGGGATCGTTGTCGTCGAGCAACTGGTTTTCGCGCGGCAGTTTGTCGATGATGTCGAGATATTCTTCTTCCGTGAGGAAGTCGAGCCTGTTAACACCGTCTTCTTCTTTCACGCCGGGCTGGATCACCACGTAGCGCTCGTAGTAAATGATCTGGTCGAGCTTCTTGGTCGGAAGACCGAGGAGATAACCGATCTTGTTAGGCAACGAACGGAAATACCAGATGTGAGCAACTGGTGTCACGAGTTCGATGTGGCCCATGCGTTCGCGGCGAACTTTCTTCTCTGTAACTTCTACACCGCAACGATCGCAGATGATGCCTTTATAACGGATCCTCTTATATTTTCCACAATGACATTCCCAATCCTTTACAGGACCAAAGATGCGTTCGCAGAAAAGACCACCCATTTCCGGCTTGTAAGTACGGTAGTTGATGGTTTCCGGCTGCGTTACTTCACCATGTGAGCTTTCCAGGATTGATTCCGGGGAAGCCAGGGAGATGGTGATCTTCGAGAAGTCGTTGTTGATCTTTTTATTTTTTCTAAATGACATGCTCGTAGGGTTTTAGTCCATGGTGATTTCCAGTGCAAGACCTCTGAGTTCGTGAACCAATACATTGAATGATTCAGGAATGTTGGGCTTGCGCATGTTCTCACCTTTTACAATTGATTCGTATGCTTTCGCACGGCCAATAACGTCGTCGGACTTGATCGTGAGAATTTCCTGGAGGATGTGCGACGCGCCAAAGGCTTCGATCGCCCAAACTTCCATTTCTCCAAAACGCTGTCCGCCGAACTGTGCTTTACCACCCAATGGCTGCTGGGTGATAAGCGAGTAAGGTCCGATAGAACGTGCGTGCATTTTATCATCGACAAGGTGACCGAGTTTCAGCATATATGCCATACCTACAGTAACAGGCTGGTCGAAGCGAGATCCGGTGAGACCATCGTACAGGTATGTACGACCGTACTCGGGGAGTCCAGCTTCTGTCAGTTCTGCCTGAACGTCGTCGAGGTGTGCACCATCGAAGATCGGTGTTGCATATTTTCTGCCGAGCTTCTTGCCGGCCCATGCCAATACTGTTTCGTAGATCTGGCCCAGGTTCATACGCGAAGGCACACCGAGCGGGTTGAGACAGATATCCAATGGAGTTCCGTCTTCGAGGAACGGCATGTCTTCTTCACGCACGATCCTTGCAACCACACCTTTGTTACCATGGCGTCCGGCCATCTTATCACCTACTTTCAGCTTGCGCTTCTTAGCAACATAAACTTTTGCGAGCTGAACGATACCTGCGGGAAGTTCATCACCAACTTCAAGAGTGAAACGTTCACGTTTGAATTCGCCGGCAATAAGATTTCTCTTGTTGAGGTAGTTCTTCACTACTTCGCTGATGAGTTCGTTACCGTGGTCGTCGGTTGTCCAGCTTTCGAGGCTGATGTCGGCAATCAGGTTCACTTCTTCAGGAACGTTGTAGTTACTTTCGTCGCGATAGATGTTCTTGTCGGGGAAGAGATTGCTCTCGATCACCTTGGCAGAGAACTTCACACCTTTGCTGATCAGCTCATCGCCGAACTTATGTTTCACACCCTGGCTGGTCTTACCGGTAAGAAGTGTTGTAAGCTTCTTGATCATTTCGGCACGGAGCTCAGTCAGTTGTTTGCTGTAGCGGCTCTTCAGCGAGTCGAGTTCTTTCTTCGACTTCGAACGAACATCCTTGTCGCGCTTAGGACGCGAGAAGAGTTTCGTATCGATAACCACACCTTTCAATGATGGCGGCGCTTTGAGGGAAGCATCCTTCACGTCGCCGGCCTTGTCGCCGAAGATCGCGCGGAGGAGTTTCTCTTCAGGTGTCGGATCGGTTTCACCTTTAGGAGTGATCTTACCGATGAGTATGTCGCCCTCTTTTACTTCGGCGCCTACACGGATGATACCGTTCTCGTCGAGGTTTTTAACGGCCTCTTCGCTAACGTTCGGGATCTCCGATGTAAGTTCTTCTTCACCGCGTTTTGTATCGCGCACTTCGAGTTCAAATTCCTCGATGTGGATCGACGTGTACACGTCGTCGCGAACAACGCGCTCGGAGATAACGATCGCATCTTCGAAGTTGTAACCCTGCCATGGCATGTAACCTACGAGGAGGTTGCGGCCGAGGGCGAGTTCTCCGTTTGCTGTCGCATAACCTTGCACGAGCGGCTGACCTGCAACAACTTTCTCACCTTTCTTAACGAGCGGTGTGAGGTTGATACAAGTGTCCTGGTTGGTCCTGCGGAACTTCACCAGGGTATATGTCTTGAATTCGTCGTCGAAGCGAACGAGTTGCTGTTCGTCAGTAACGTCGTACTTCACAACGATCTTCTTAGCGTCTACGAAATCAACAACGCCTGTTCCTTCTGCAAGGATGAGTGCACGTGAGTCGATAGCGATCTTTCCTTCGAGGCCTGTTCCCACGATAGGCGCTTCGGGCCTCATCAGCGGTACTGCCTGGCGTTGCATGTTCGAACCCATGAGGGCGCGGTTAGCATCGTCGTGTTCGAGGAAAGGGATCATTGAAGCGGCGATAGACACAATCTGGTTCGGAGCTACGTCCATGTACTTGATGTCTTTCGGCTCAACTACAGGGAAGTCGCCTTCGAAGCGTGCCTTCACTTTTTCACTTTCCATTTCACCACCTGCTTTCAGGCGAACATTTGCCTGTGCGATGTTGTGTGTGTCTTCTTCTTCGGCTGTCAGGAAGATGATGTCCTTGCGGTTTACTTTACCGTTCTCCACTTTTCTGTAAGGAGTTTCGATAAAGCCCATCTTATTCACTTTTGCGTGAACGCAGAGTGACGAGATCAGACCGATGTTTGGACCTTCAGGAGTTTCGATAGTACAGAGGCGACCATAGTGTGTATAGTGCACGTCGCGTACTTCGAAGCCTGCGCGTTCGCGTGAGAGACCGCCTGGCCCGAGTGCCGACATCCTGCGTTTGTGCGTGATTTCGGCCAGCGGGTTGGTCTGGTCCATGAACTGCGAAAGCTGGTTGGTTCCGAAGAACGAGTTGATGACGGAAGACAATGTACGCGCGTTGATCAGATCAACCGGCTTGAAGTCTTCGTTATCGCGAACGTTCATTCTTTCCTTGATGGTTCTCGCCATACGTGCGAGACCAACACCAAACTGCGAATACAACTGCTCGCCCACGGTACGTACGCGACGGTTGCTCAAGTGGTCGATATAATCGACAACTGCTTTCGAGTTGATAAGACCGATGAGATACTTCACGATCAGGATGATGTCCTGGGTTGTGAGTACTCGCTGGTCGTAGCTAAGATCGAGACCGAGTTTTTTGTTGATACGATAGCGACCTACTTCACCGAGGTCGTAACGTTTCTCAGAGAAGAAGAGGCTCTGGATAATGTCGCGCGCTGTTTGTTCATCGGGCGCTTCAGTATTGCGGAGCTGACGGTAGATAGTTTCCACCGCTTCTTTTTCGGAGTTGGAGTTATCCTTCGCAAGAGTATTGAAGATGATCAGGAAGTCGGCTACGTTCACATCTTCCCTGTGGAGGATGATAGATTTAGTGCCTGACTCAATGATTACATCAACATCTTCGGCAGTGATAACGTGGTCGCGCTCGAGCAACACTTCGTTACGGTCGATCGATACCACTTCACCGGTATCTTCATCCACGAAGTCTTCGGTCCATGTTTTGAGAACACGGGCTGCGAGTTTACGTCCAACGCTCTTCTTGAGAGTGTTTTTGTTTGCTTCGATCTCTTCAGACAATCCGAAGAGGTCGAGTATATCTTTATCGGTACCATAACCGATTGCGCGAAGCAACGTGGTTACGGGGAATTTTTTCTTACGGTCGATGTACGCATACATGACGGCGTTCACATCGGTAGCGAATTCGATCCAGGATCCTTTGAAAGGGATGATCCTGGCTGAATACAGTTTTGTTCCGTTGGTGTGCTTACTCATCGCGAAGAACACACCGGGAGAGCGGTGAAGTTGTGATACGATAACGCGTTCGGCGCCATTGATCACGAACGAACCTTTCTCCGTCATGTACGGGATATTACCAAGGAATACTTCCTGTTCGATTGTTTCAAAGTCCTCATTGTCCTCATCGTTGCAGGTGAGGCGCAGTTTGGCCTTGAGCGGTACAGAGAATGTGAGACCCCTGTCGATACATTCGTCGACCGAATATTTCGGAGGATCGATTGTATAGTCTACGAATTCGAGCACGAAATTTTCGCGTGAATCGGAGATGGGGAAGTTCTCTGCGAATACTTTATAGAGACCTTCGTTCTGGCGTTTTTCGGCCGGAGTATCTATTTGGAGAAAGTCCCTGAAAGATTGAAGTTGAACATCGAGGAAGTCCGGATAGTCGAGGACTTTTTCGATGTTTGAGAAATCAATCCGGTTGTTTGCTGTCGTCTTCTTTGCCAAGGTGATTGTAGTTTAAAATGTAACCTGGACTTGCCTAAACCTAATAAAACTGAAAGGGTAGAAACGGGCAAACCCCAGTCCGCCATCGGCGGACAGGGGCCCCTGAAATTTGCTTCAGACGATACCCAGCGTCTTCAAGAAGGATTACTTCAACTCAACTTCAGCTCCAGCTTCAGTAAGTTGCTTCTTGAGATTTTCTGCTTCTGTCTTAGGAAGTCCTTCCTTGATTGTTTTAGGTGCACCGTCAACCATGTCTTTAGCTTCTTTCAAGCCAAGACCAGTAAGTTCTTTTACAAGCTTAACGATCTGGAGTTTGTTTGCACCAGCGCTCTTGAGAACCACGTCGAAGTTGGTCTTCTCGGCGGCAGCAGCGCCACCACCGGCTGCGCCACCTGCGGCGGGGCCAGCTACCACAGCAGCAGCTGCGGGTTCGATGCCATATGTTTCTTTAAGATAAGAGGCGAGCTCGCTTACTTCCTTTACAGAAAGTTCTACCAGTTGGTCGCCAAGTGATTTAATGTCAGCCATTTTAGTAAGTGTTTAATTTCAGGTTCAACAATTATTTTGCTCTGGACTCCAGCGCTTTTACAAGGCCAGCGACTGTTTGTTTGCCACTCAACAGGGCAGACAACACATTCTTGGCCGGCGATTGGAGAAGAGAGATGATCTCGCCGATGAGTTCATTCTTGCTCTTGAGCTCGCTTAGTAAGGTCAGGTTTTCCTCACCAATAAAAAGACCGGAGTCAATAGACGCTGCTTTGAACGCAGGCTTTCCTTCCATCTTCTTACGGTATTCCTTGATCACTTTCGCAGGGGCATTGCCTACCTCTTTTGAAAAGATCACACCGGAAAACCCGTGCAATGCTTTCGCGATCTCTCCTACGTTCTTGTCACCGTTCTTTTCCAGTGCCTTGCGGATCAAAGTGTTTTTATACACCCTGTATTCCACACCGGCATTGAAGCAAAGTCTACGGAAAGAATTGATTTGCTCAACCGTCAGACCTTGGGCGTCGGTAACATAGTAGTGAGCATGCTGAGAGAACTTCTCAGATAACTCATCGATGATTTGCGCTTTTTCTTCCCGGGTCATTAGTTTTAAAATTACAGACCAGCAATACTACTCTTATCGATCCGAATACCGGGGCTCATCGTAGACGAAATGGTGATACTTTGAACGTATGTACCTTTCGCCGATGCCGGCTTCAGTTTAGCAACCATATTGATAAGTTCAGATGCATTGTCTTTGATCTTGTCTGCACTGAAGGAAGCCTTACCAATACTAGCATGGATAATTCCTTGTTTGTCAATTTTGAAGTCAACCTTACCCGCCTTCACTTCTTTCACTGCTTTACCAACATCGAGGGTAACGGTACCTGACTTCGGGTTAGGCATGAGTCCGCGGGGACCGAGTACCTTACCGAGTTTACCAACTTTGGCCATAACGGTGGGAGTACAGATGATAACATCGATATCTGTCCAACCGCCTTCGATCTTTGTTACGAATTCATCGAGGCCAACGAATTCTGCGCCGGCATCTTTTGCTTCCTGCATTTTATCAGGAGTGCAAAGCACCAACACACGTACAACCTTGCCGAGACCATGCGGGAGTGTAACAACACCGCGCACCATTTGGTCTGATTTCTTGGGGTCGATACCAAGACGGATGTCGAGGTCGACTGAAGAATCAAATTTCGTGAAGCTGAGGTCTTTCAGGAGAGCGGAAGCATCGGTGAGAGAGTATTCTTTCTCAGCGTTGTACTTCGCTAACACAGCTTTTCTGTTTTTAGATATTCTTGGCATGACTATAATGTCTTTGTTCAATGTGCAACGTTCAATGTTACTTGTCCCAGGGTGCTTTGCCGCTCACGGTAACTCCCATGCTGCGTGCTGTTCCGGCAACCATTTTCATTGCTGATTCAATTTTGAAAGCGTTCAGGTCGGGCATCTTGGTCTCGGCGATCTTCTTGATCTGATCCCATGAGATAGAGCCTACCTTGGCGCGGTTGGGTTCTTTCGAGCCCTTTTGGATCTTGATCGATTCCATGATCAATACTGCTGCGGGAGGAGTTTTGATCACAAAGTCGAAAGACTTGTCGTTGTAGATGGTGATGAGCACGGGCAATACCTGTCCGGGTTTGTCCTGGGTTCTTGCATTGAACTGCTTGCAGAAGTCCATGATGTTCAAACCTTTTGAACCGAGTGCCGGACCGATAGGAGGAGCAGGATTGGCTGCGCCGCCCTTTACTTGTAATTTGAGATAACCTGTAACTACTTTGGCCATGTTATTCTAATTTTTCTACCTGCATGTAAGAGAGTTCTACCGGGGTGTTACGTCCGAAGATCTTCACCATTACATTCAGTTTCTTTTTGTCTTCAAAAATCTCTTCTACAGCGCCGGTAAAACCACTGAAAGGACCATCCATTACTTTCACGGACTCTCCTTTAATAAAGGGCTTCTCGAGCTTTTCTTCGAACTGGTCGATTTTCGACTTTTCCGAGGATCCTGTTTACTTCTGACTGCCTGAGTGCAACTGGTTCTTTAGAGGAAGCAGTAGAACCATTGTTACCCAGGAAGCCGATCACACCAGGTATATTATTTACTGTATGAAAAGCCTCACCGTTTGTGAGATCTGCTGAGATGAGGACATAGCCCGGGAAGAAGTTTCTTTCTCTCACGCGCTTTTTGCCATTCCTCATTTCATATACTTTCTCCGAGGGAATGAGCACCTGGGGAATAAACTCAGTGAGCTTAGACCTTTCGATTTCAGTTTCCAGGTAAGATTTTACTTTCTTTTCCTGGCCGCTGATCACGCGGAGCACATACCATTTCAGTTCGCCCATCCCCGCTGATTAAAAATTCTTGTAAAATCTAGCCAACAACTCCTTAAAGGAGACGTCGATTGCACCTATAACTATTGCGAAGATCAACGACGCCACCAGCACGAGAATCGCACTGCTCTGGAGTTCATTGAACTTAGGCCAGGTCACCTTGCTGCGGATCTCATCGATAGAATCCAGAATGTAGTCCTTTACCTTATTCATTGATCTAAACAATTATCCTTCTATAACTATACTTCTAAATGTCGCTTTCGCAAATGCTCCAGCGACGATGCACGGGTGGAGAGACTCGAACTCCCAGCCAACGGTTTTGGAGACCGCTACTCTACCGATTGAGCTACACCCGTCTGTTTTGGTTTTGCGCTACTGGGCCCTCCTGAGCCATCTTCCCACCACCCGCAACTCAAAAGGACTGCAAAGGTAGGGTAAAATGGCAGAAAACAAAAGGGATTCCCCGAAAAATCGAGGAATCCCTCCAAAATGCGCGTTTTCTACGAATTAGTCGAGAATCTCAGTCACTTGACCTGAACCCACGGTACGGCCACCTTCGCGGATAGCGAAACGAAGACCTTTCTCCATCGCGATCTTGTTGATCAGCTCAACTTCGATCGAGATGTTATCACCAGGCATGATCATTTCAACGCCGGCAGGAAGTTTCACCTCGCCAGTAACGTCAGTTGTACGGAAGTAGAACTGAGGGCGGTACTTGTTGAAGAAAGGAGTGTGACGACCACCTTCTTCTTTCGAGAGTACGTAAACTTCAGCCTTGAACTTCGCGTGAGGAGTTACCGAGTTGGGCTTACAGATAACCATACCACGGCAGATCTGTTCTTTTTCAATACCGCGGAGGAGGAGACCTACGTTGTCGCCAGCTTCACCCCTATCGAGGATCTTACGGAACATCTCAACACCAGTGATAGTAGAAGAGAGGTTTTCTGCACCCATACCGAGGATCTGTACAGCATCGCCGGTCTTGATAACACCACGCTCGATACGACCAGTTGCAACGGTACCACGACCAGTAATCGAGAACACGTCTTCAACAGGCATCAGGAAGTCTTTATCAATAGCGCGTACAGGGAGCGGAATGTGCTCATCAACTGCGGTCATCAATTCTTCAACCTTTGCAACCCATTTCGGTTCGCCGTTCAATGCACCGAGTGCAGATCCACGGATAACAGGCATAGTGTCGCCAGGGAATTGGTATGAAGAAAGGAGTTCGCGAACTTCCATTTCAACGAGGTCGAGGAGTTCCGGATCGTCAACCAGGTCGACTTTGTTCATGAATACAACGAGAGCAGGTACACCTACCTGGCGTGCAAGAAGGATGTGCTCGCGTGTTTGAGGCATCGGACCATCGGTAGCAGCTACCACGAGGATAGCACCGTCCATCTGGGCAGCACCAGTAACCATGTTCTTAACATAGTCGGCGTGACCAGGGCAGTCTACGTGAGCATAGTGACGTTTTTCAGTCTGATACTCAACGTGTGAAGTGTTGATGGTGATACCGCGCTCTTTTTCTTCAGGCGCGTTGTCAATAGACGAGAAGTCACGCACTGCTGCGAGACCTTTTTTCGCTAATACTTGAGTGATTGCTGCAGTTAACGTGGTCTTTCCGTGGTCGACGTGACCAATGGTACCAACGTTAACGTGAGGTTTCGAACGATCGAATGTTTCCTTAGCCATGTTTGAAAATCCCAGTTAAAAGTTTAAAAGTTAAAGTGTAAATAATTACCAGTTCCAGTATATACACCCTAAACATTTTAAGCCTTTCGGATAGGATTAAATAAGAGCTCTTAAGCATTAATGGTGTTCGCTAGGCACCTGCATAAGACTTCTTATTACACAAAATTTCAAAAGAACGTTCCCACCTGCGCTGAAGCTCCGGTGGGTGAATCTAAGAGCCGTTGATGAGGATTGAACTCACGACCTCCTCCTTACCAAGGAGGTGCTCTACCACTGAGCTACAACGGCATGCCCCTTCGGGGGTGCTAAGTGCCCAGTGCGAAGTGCTAAGTCTTCTCGAAGTACAAACTCCGCGCTTAGAACTTCGCACTTAGCACTTAGAAGAGCGGGAGACGAGGTTCGAACCCGCGACCTGCAGCTTGGAAGGCTGCCGCTCTACCAACTGAGCTACTCCCGCGTGTCCTCCGTAGCTTTAGCGCAGGAGGGCATTGTCTTTCATGCTCACCTTCGCCGAGGCTACGGTGAGCGCAGTGGGGAGAACAGGATTCGAACCTGTGAAGACATAAGTCAACAGATTTACAGTCTGTCCTCGTTGGCCGCTTGAGTATCTCCCCGACGACTTTAATTAAAACTAAGAACGCCTAAACGGTGCCGTTTCACCCCGACCAATCGGGGTTCCCAAATTAGGGAGTGCAAAATTAGACCCTTTTTCCGTTTACACAAATCAGGAGTTGCTAATTCTTGAGCGTTTGAGGGATTCGCCGGCCTTTCGGGGTTCGGGATTACATTATGACAATCTCCTTCACCACGTCCCCAAACTCTTTCTGGAACATGGCAATGATCTGGCTCTTGTGAAAATTGAGGTCGTTCTTCATGGCGGGAGAATCGAGCTCGACAAACAGCACCTTGTTGCGGATTGTTACTTTTTTGGTGCGCCTGGCAATGGGCTTGCCAACGAGTCTTTCCCAGGAGCTCACCAGGGTGGTCTCATCGAATTTTGACTTGAGATGGTATGAGCGCAGCAATTCCTGTATGGCGTCGCCAATATGTTGTGCGTTCGGTTTGCCCGGTTTCTTCGCCATGTCTATCGCCTC
>Ga0170475_122450093_pt1 | contig 25131 bp, 20 predicted proteins | sample Soicark_Litter_5_FD_111474 | JGI IMG/M metagenome (GOLD analysis project Ga0170475, IMG submission 111474) | Avena fatua rhizosphere microbial communities from Hopland, California, USA. Combined Assembly of 48 SPs
ACGGAGCGAATGTTGCCCGACCCGTAGTCAAGGACGATAACCGTCCTCATAGGGCTCCCTTGGTGCTGGGCACACCCTCAACCCGCGGATCGATGGCGATCGCGTCTCGAAGTGCCCGCGCGAGCGCCTTGAACTGACACTCGACGATGTGGTGGGGGTCCCGACCAGAGATCACCGTCAGGTGCAAGCAGATCTGTGCGTGGAAAGCGAGGGTCTCCATCACGTGCCGCGTCAGCGCACCAACATAGGGGGCGCTGCCTGGGGCGCCACCTGCTCCTGGCGAGCCGCCGATCAGCACATACTCCTGCCCCGCCGGCTCACCGGTGTGAACGCAATATGGTCTCCCGGACACGTCGACCACTGCCTGCGCCAGCGCCTCATCCAGTGGCACCAGGGCGCTTGCGAATCGCCTAATCCCCCGCTTATCGCCAAGCGCGGAACGGATCGCCTGACCCAGCACGATAGCGGTGTCCTCGACGGTGTGGTGCGCATCGATGTGCCAGTCACCGGCACTTTCCACCTCGAGGTCGATCAGGGAGTGGACAGCCAAAGCGGTCAGCATGTGGTCGAAGAATCCGACACCGGTGTAGATCTGAGCCCGGCCGGTGCCGTCGAGATCCAGGCTGACTCTGACCTTGGATTCCGAGGTCTGCCGTTCCAGCGTGGCGGTACGGGACTCGGTCATCGCATCTCCTTGTATGTCTTGGTTTCGAGCACCGCCGAAAGTGCATCCTTGAAGGCCTGCATCTCCGACGGAGTGCCGGCCGATACCCGTAGCCAGCCTTCCGGACCGGTTTCCCTAATCAAGACGCCACGGTCCAGCAGCGCCTGCCACACCGCATGCCGGTCGGCAAACCGCCCGAAAAGGACGAAGTTGGCATCTGACTCTGCAACCTGCAGCCCTCGGGCAGCGAGCCAGCCGGCAAGATCATCGCGAGCCTCCCGGAGCTGGTCGACCTTGGCCAGCATCTCCGGCGCATCGGCCAAGGCGACCCGCGCGGCAGCCTGGGTCAGCGCCGACAAATGATAGGGCAGCCGTACGATGCGGAGCGCTTCGATGAACGCCGGGGCCGCGGCGAGATAGCCCAGCCGACCGGCTGCAAAGGCAAAGGCCTTGGACATGGTCCGGCTGACCGCAAGCCGAGAGTAGTCCGGCAGCAGCTCGAGCGCACTTGGAGTGCCGGTGCGCGCGAACTCGTAGTACGCCTCATCGATGACAACGACACCCGGTGCCACGTCGCAGATCGATCGAAGCGTGTCCAGACTGACGGCTGTGCCGGTAGGGTTGTTCGGGCTGGTGATCAGCACCACGTCGGGGCGAGTCTCCAGGATTGCTGACCGGGCCGCGCTCGGGTCGATGGTGAAATCGTCGCGTCGCGGGGCCGTGTACCACTCGCTGTGAGTGTCGCGGGCATATTCCGGATACATCGAGTAGGTCGGCGCAAAAGACAGCACTCGCCGGCCCGGCCCGGCGAAGGCCAACAGCACGTGCAACATCACCTCATTGCTGCCATTGGCAGCCCAGATCTGGTCAGCGGTCAAGCCATGCCCGAGGTAGCGAGCGAGATCGCCGCGTAACCCGAGCGCGTCCCGCTCGGGGTATCGGTTCATCGAGCGGCCCGCCTCAGCGACCGCGGCAGCAATCTTGTTGATCACCTGCTCGCTAGGCGGATAGGGATTCTCGTTGACGTTGAGGCAAACTGGAACATCCAGTTGAGGTGCTCCGTACGGTTGTTGACCGACCAGCTCAGGTCGTAACGGAAGCTCCTCGAGCGCCTGACTGGCCGTGGCGGTGTTGATCCCGGGAGGGACGACCCCACCGCGCCCCCCCGAAACAGCTTGGGAGATCACCGGGTGCGCGTCGATGGGAAGAACCTCCGAGCGATGGCAGCGCCGTGAGCCGGCAGATCCTCGGCGTCGGCAAACACCTCGACCTTACGGGCCACCTCTTCAAAGGCGGTCTGGGTGTAGCTGACGACATGCATCATCTTCAGGAAGCTGCGTACATTCAGACCTGAGGAGTGGCAGGCGCACCGCCCGGTCGGCAGTACGTGAGTACTGCCGGCGCAATAGTCGCCGAGCGACACTGGCGACCACGGACCGACGAATACCGCTCCGGCATTGGTGATCATGGAAGCAACTCGCTCAGGTTCGGCAGTCTGGATTTCGAGGTGCTCTGCGGCGTAGCCATTGGCTACCTCAATGCCCTGCTCTATGTCATCGACCATCACCATGGCCGATTGGCGACCGGCCAAGGATTGCACGATGCGTTCTACGTGCTTGGTCGCTGGAACCTGAGCCGACAATTCGGACTGAGTTCCCTCAGCGAGCTCGTCGGAGTCGGTGATCAACACCGCTGCCGCCAGCGGGTCATGCTCGGCTTGGGAGATCAGGTCCGCAGCTACGTGGACGGGATCGGCTGTGCCATCAGCGAGCACGGCGATTTCGGTGGGGCCTGCCTCGGAGTCGATGCTGACCCGCCCCTTGAGCAGCCGCTTTGCGGCAACGACGTAGATGTTGCCTGGTCCGGTGACCAGATCGACCTGTCGGCACAGGTCCGGCACGCCGTAGCCGAACATCGCGATCGCTTGCGCGCCGCCGACCGCATAGACCTCGTCAACACCGAGGATGTGGCACAGCGCGAGGATGTTGGGATGCGGCAGCCCGCCGAACTCGATCTGCGGCGGGGAGGCGAGCGCTATGGACGGTACGCCGGCGACCTTCGCGGGAACTACGTTCATGATCACGCTCGAAGCCAGCGGCGCCAACCCGCCTGGGACGTACAAACCGACACGCCCGATCGGAATCATGCGTCGGCGTACCACCGCGCCAAGCGCGACACTTACCTCGCCGCCGGTGTCGCCGAGTTCGGTCTCGCAGACTCGGCGGCGACGCTCGATCGCTGTTGCAAAGGCTTTCCGAAGATCAGGATGGAGCCGTGCCGCAGCATCCTTCAAGGCGGTTTGGGGTACCCGGAACGTGGTAGGAAGCACCCGATCGAAACGCATCGAATACTCGGCCAGCGCCGCCGCCCCACGGCGCGCGACATCGTCACAGATCGGACGGACGATCTCGGTTGCGGCGGCCACGTCGAAGTCGGCTCGGGGCACAATGGCGGCGTAATCTAGCCGCTGGCCGGCCGCTTGCCGGCCGCGAAGATTGATCACCCGAAGCACGGGGGAGATTCTACGGCCCAGGCACCCTGCGCCGACCGATAATCAACTGCCGGTCTGGGCGACGGATTAATATCTCACCCGTCATGTGTTGATTGCTCCGCTCGCTGGTGCTCGCTCCGCGTGCTGGGTCATCTCGAGGAGGTTCATGCCCGAGCCGCTGTCAGAACGCGGCATGATCTTGAGGGCCGCAATTGGCATCGGTCTTTATGCCATGGCTTTCGGCGCCTCCTTCGGCGCAATCTCTGTCGGTTCGGGATTGAGCCTTGGCCAAACCATGGCGCTCAGCCTGGTGATGTTCACCGGCGCATCCCAGTTCGCGTTCGTCGGAGTGGCTGCATCCGGCGGTTCGCCCTTCGCGGCAGTACCCGCGGCTCTGTTGCTCGGGGTGCGCAACGCGTTCTATGGCGTACCCATCTCAGAAATATTGCACCCTCGCGCCTCCGCCAGGCTGTGGACCGCACACTTCGTCATCGACGAGACCACGGCAATGGCCGTCAGTCAGGCCACGCCTCGGGATAAGCGCTATGCCTTCTGGGCAACCGGCCTTATGTTGTTCTGCCTCTGGCAGCTGGGAAGCCTGGCAGGCGCGCTCGTGGGCCGCGCGGTCAATCCGGCCGATATCGGCCTAGATGCTGCGGCGCCCGCGGTTTTCTTGGCACTCCTCTGGCCCATGCTGCGACGTCTGGAGGCGCGCTGGGTGGCGCTAGGCGGCGCCCTGTTAGCGCTGGCGCTGGTGCCTATAGCACCGCCAGGCATCCCGGTACTCGCATCGGCGATTGTGGCGTTAGTGAGTGGCCTCCTGCCGGCTCGGCAGCCGATGCAGCCGATCGATCAGAGGGATCCGAGATGAGCGCGCTCTGGCTGGCGGTCATGGTCGCCGCGGTCGGCTGTTATCTCCTGAAGTTGGCCGGGGTATCACTGCCCGAGTCGATCTTGAACCATCCCAAGGTCCAGCGAGTTGCGCAGTTGCTGCCGATCGCGATGTTGTCTGCACTGGTGGCCGTTGAACTCTTCGATGGTGGCGGCGTTTACTCGGCGGATTGGCGGACTCTGGCTGGCGTCGCGGCGGGTGTCATTGCTTTGCTGCTACGACGCGGCTTCCTTGTGGTGTTCTTGATCGCGATCTCGGTGACAGCCCTATTGCGCCTGATCACGTGAGCGCGTACGACGGCGGAATATAGGCCGCGGCTCCTCTTCGTCGCGACCCAGCGAGGAACCCAACAGCACTGGGATGACGGCGAAGAACGGCCAGGTGAGCAGGGACGCACGGGCTCGCAATGTAAGCGGAATCGGCACCAGCTCACCTGGTTGAGCCGCTGCCAACCGAGCCGCGAAGTCGCCGGGACCGAGCCGGTAGCCGACCAGCCAGCAGGTCAGGGCGGAGGCCACCGCACACACCAGCACCACAAGCACTAAAGACCAGCCGATGCTGCGTAGCCAGCGCCAAGCCGCGAGACCAATCAGCAGTCCAGCCACCAGGCCAATTGCGCAGAACCAGGCGTCGCCGGCGATGAACTCGCTCAGGCCGCGCTCCGACGTGGAAGCCCCGCCGTTGTTGTTCAGCTCGTACGCCGGCGGCTTCACGATCAACCACCACACCACTCCAGCGGCAGCACCCAAGGCGAGGCAGCTGAGTGCGAAGCCGATCAATCGTGCCCCCAGCCGCCAGCCACGACTGGTCGTGGAGGCGGATGACTCCGTTACGACAGCAGACACGACGGTCCCAACAGGGCCTTCAGATCGGCCATCAGCGGCGCCGAGGGTGTCACTCGCAGCCGCTCGTCGAGTTTCATGACAGTTGTCTTCTCCGCGGATCGAAGCCGCAGTCGTACCTCGGTGAGGCCAGGATGCGCAGCCAGCACCTCACGGAGCTGCTGTACGACGTGCGGAGTGCACCGATTCGCCGGCAACGAGATCACAACGGGCCCGCTAGGCGCGTGGCTGACGTCGGGCAGGCTGAGTTCAGATGCGTTGACCGAGACCACGTCGTCGTCGACCTTGACCTTGCCTTTGATCTTGACCACGGTGTCGGTGGCTAGCACGGTGGACACCATCTCGTACGCCCTGGGGAACAGCAAGACCTCGATCGACGCCTCCAAGTCCTCAACGCTGATCACTGCCCAGATATCCCCGCGTCGGGTGGTCTTGCGGGTGATACTGGTGATCATGCCTGCGATGGTCACCGTGCCGTCGCGCGGCCCATCGTCGCCAAGCAGCTGTCCGATGCCGATATCGCGTTCCGCAGCCAGGATGTGCTCCAGGCCTTGTAGCGGATGATCACTGACGTAGAGACCGAGCATCTCGCGCTCGAAGGCCAGCTTGGTTCGCTTGTCCCAGTCCGGCAGATCGGGAACGCTGCCGGTCAGCACAGGATCGGTCTCTGCAAGCTCTCCGAACAGATCGTCCTGGCCGTTGGCCTCATTGCGCTTCAGGTCGAGCACCGCGTCCACCGCGCCCTCGTAGATGCTCATCAGCGCCCGGCGCGAATGGCCCATCGACTCGAAGGCTCCAGCCTTGATCAACGACTCGATCACCCGCTTGTTGCATACCACCAGCGGCACCTGATCAAGGAAGCCATGGAAGTTCACCGCCTTACCGTGGGCCTCGCGCGCGGCGACGATGCCGTCAACGACGTTGTGCCCGACGTTGCGTACCGCGGTAAGACCGAAGCGGATGTCGGCACCGACCGGGGTGAAGTTGGCTGCCGATTCATTGACGTCCGGCGGCAGCACCTGGATACCCATCCGGCGGCATTCGCTGAGGTAGATGGCCATCTTGTCTTTGTCGTCGGCCACCGAGGTCAGCAGGGCCGCCATGAACTCGGCCGGGAAATTGGCCTTCAGATACGCGGTCCAATACGAAACCATCCCGTACGCCGCCGTATGGGCCTTGTTGAAGGCGTAATCGGAGAACGGGACCAAAATGTCCCAGAGGGCTTTGATGGCGCCGTCGGAGTACCCATTGGCCCGCATTCCTTGGGAGAAGGGCACGAACTCCGCGTCGAGAATCTCCTTCTTTTTCTTGCCCATCGCTCGCCGCATGTTGTCGGCTTGGCTGAGCGTGAAGCCAGCCACCTTCTGGGCGATCGCCATCACCTGCTCCTGATAGACGATCAGCCCATGAGTGGTGTTCAGAATCTCGGCAAGCGGCTCGGCGAGCTCCGGATGGATGGGAGTGATCTCCTGGCGCGCGTTCTTGCGCAGCGCATAGTTGGTATGACTGTCCGCTCCCATCGGGCCGGGTCGGTAGAGCGCAAGAACAGCGGAGATGTCCTCGAAGTTGTCGGGACGCATCAGCCGCAGCAGGGAACGCATCGGCCCGCCGTCGAGCTGGAACACTCCGAGCGTCTCGCCTCGGCCCAGCAGGTCGTAGGTTGGCGCATCGTCTAGCGGGAGATCTTCGAGGACAAGCTCGAAGCCGCGGTTGAGCGCGATGTTTGCCAAAGCATCGTCAAGGACGGTGAGGTTGCGCAGGCCCAGGAAGTCCATCTTGATCAGGCCCAGCGCTTCGCATGTCGGATAGTCGAACTGGGTGATGATGGCGCCATCCTGCTCCCGACGCATGATCGGGACGATGTCGATCAAGGGGTCGCTCGACATGATCACGCCAGCGGCGTGCACACCCCACTGACGCTTCAGCCCCTCCAAGTCCTTCGCCGTATCAACGACGGTCTTGACATCCGGATCGACCTCACAGAGAGCGCGGAACTCCCCGCCCTCGCCGTACCGAGGATGATCACGATCGAAGAGCTTGGCAAGCGGCACGTCTTTGCCCATAACCGGTGGCGGCATGGCCTTGGTGATCTTCTCGCCGACACCAAAGGGGTAACCGAGTACACGGGAGGCATCCTTGACGGCCTGCTTGGCCTTGATCGTGCCGTAGGTGACGATTTGGCTGACCCGATCATCGCCGTACCTCTCGGTGACGTAGCGGATCACCTCACCGCGCCGGCGCTCGTCGAAGTCGATGTCGAAATCCGGCATCGAGACCCGATCGGGATTGAGGAACCGCTCGAAGATCAGTCCGTGGACCAGCGGATCAAGATCGGTGATCCGCATCGCGTACGCGGCGATCGAGCCGGCACCCGAGCCGCGGCCGGGCCCGACGCGGATGCTGTGCTCCTTGGCCCAGTTGATGAAGTCGGCAACCACCAGGAAGTAGCCGGCGAAGCCCATCGAGATGATCACGCTGGTCTCGAAGTCGGCCTGCCGGCGTACCTCATCGGGTATTCCGCCTGGATAGCGCCGATGCAGGCCCGCCTCCACCTCGTGGATGAACCAGGAGTCTTCCGTCTCCCCCGCTGGGCATGGGAAGCGCGGCATGTAGGTGCCGTTGCCTTCGGTGAACGACACGTTGCAACGTTCGGCAATCGCCAGTGTGTTGTCGCACGCTTCCGGAAGCTCGGCGAAGAGCGCGCGCATCTCGGCAGGTGACTTGAGGAAGTGTTGGTCGCCTTCGAACTTGAACCGATTTCCATCGGCCATAGTTGAGCCGGTCTGCACGCAGAGCAGCACTTCGTGGGCGGCTGCATCCGATTGATGGGTGTAGTGCAGGTCGTTCGTCGCAACGATCGGCAGATTCAGGTCCTTGGCGATCTTGAGTAGATCCGCGCGTACCCGGTTTTCGATGATGAGGCCGTGATCCATCAGCTCGACGAAGTAGTTGCCGGCACCAAAGAGGTCGCGAAACTCCGCGGCGCTGGCAAGCGCTTCATGATAGCGGCCAAGTCGGAGGTAGGTCTGGACCTCTCCGCCGGGGCAGCCTGTGGTTGCGATCAGGCCCTTGGCGTAGCGGGCAAGTAGTTCACGATCGACCCGGGGCTTGTAGAAGTAGCCCTCCAGTGACGCCAGCGAGCTGAGCCGGAACAAGTTGTGCATGCCGGGCGTGTTCTCGGCCCAGATGGTGAGGTGGGTGAATGCTCCGCCTCCGGAGACGTCGTCGGAACCACCGTCACCCCACAGCACTCGGCGTCGCTCGGAGCGATGCGTCTTCGGCGTGAGATAGGCCTCGATCCCGATGATCGGTTTTACCGACGAGGCTCGACCGGCCTTGTAAAACTCGTACGCGCCGAAGATGTTGCCATGGTCGGTAACGGCGATGGCAGGCATGCCCATTTGCTCACAACCGGAGAACAGGTCAGCTATCCGGGCCGCCCCGTCCAGCATCGAGTATTCCGAGTGCACGTGCAGGTGGACGAATGAACCGTCACCGCTTGCCAAGGAAGCCAGCTGGATGCTCCCCGGCATACCTGCACCAATCAAAACGATCAAGGCCTCCAAAATCGAACCCTGCTCTGCTGCACGCGTGCCTGTGCCGGACGCGAGTGGGGAAGCTCAGCAAGCGCCCACTCTAGTCGCCAGATCTGAGCACAAGTCTGCGACGCGCCTCTGACAATCGGATGCGGCAGGCGCGTTCACTTTGCCGGCAGCGGCGGCATGATCCGCTGAGGTCATTGACAACGCCCTTGCTCAATCACTAGCCGGAGAGGGCGACTACCTTTTCAACAGTCCGGATATTGCGGACTGTTGAGCTGACACCGATGATCGCACTGAACTTCTCGGCTAGCTTGCTCCTTCCCATGCCTTGCGAGTAGTTGACGTAAACCTGCTGGCCGGCGAATGTGAACGGTTCATAGTCTTCTGCGATTGCCGCCACCTTGTCCTTGGCGTCATCAGGCGGCGCCTTCGTCAGGAATGCGACCGTGACTTGGCTCGGGTTAGCGTCCGGATAGGGGTTCTCGGTCAAGATCTTTTTCAGTTGCGCCGGACTCCGTACGGTGACATCGATCGTGTGGCCGAAGGTGTCCTTGATCGCCTTGGTGATTTCTCCCTCTACGGTGCCGGCCTTCTTCGGCGAGTTGATGATCAAGTTGCCACTGTTGATGTAGGTCGCGACATCGGTGTAACCGAGGCCGTCGGCCATGGTGCGCAGCTCAGGCATGGAGATCTTGTTGTTCGGCCCAAGGTTGATCCCGCGTAGGAAGGCGACATGGGTAGCCACGTCGCCATCATTCCAGTGCCGCCTGGGAAACTGTCCGCAGATCGCATCTATCAGGCCGTCGTTTGATGCAATCTGCCGGCAGTTAGTTCTCCACAATCAGATGTCCGGTCCAAGCGGCGTCCACAGACATAGAGGTGGGCCGGCTAACGAGCCATTCTCGTACGCATATTTCACGCGTGGAGGTCTCTACAGACCGAGGTCAGCAGGCGTTCCGCGGTCATCGGCGTCTCGCCGGCTGGCGCAGAATGTCCTACGGCCTCTACATCGAAAGTCAGCAGGAGGTCGGACTTGCCGACCAGGTCAGGGCCTGGAGTTTGGTACTTCCGCCGCTAGCGGCCTTCACCCACCTCACCGCAGCTGAACTTCGCGGTTGGTGGTTGCCACAGAAGCTCGCGCATCCCGTCTTCGCCGCTCTCCGTGGGGGTGACCCGTGGCCGCACCGGTCCGGCCGCAGCATAAGGTCTTCGACCAATGGGGCGGTTCGTCGCGCGAGGCGATCTGTGGATTCTTGGCACAAACCGCCTGCATGAGTTCGATGGCGGCAAGCACCGCGAGCCCGGCACCCAGAGCTCCGATCTGACTCGAGACCGGCGGTTGATCGAGGCAGATTGGCACCGATTCGGCTTCACCAAAGCTCAGCTGCTTAACGAGGGAGGCTCCATCGTCGCCTCAACCGACAAGCTGCTGGGTCGCCGTTGGGATCCTTCACGGCTTCGCCGATGGAACGCGCTGATCGAAGATTCGATGTTCGGCCGGCCAGGCCGCACCCCAGCTATCCGCAACTGGCGGACGGCCGGATAACTGTCGACACATTGCATCTATGTGGCCCATTAGGTGCAATCTGCCGACAGTTTCCGCATGTGGAGGTCAGACCATCATTTGGCGGGCGGTCGGTGGTATCGGTCGCGGCAGCTTTGTGGTGCCGGACAGATACTCATCAACCCCGGCGGCGCAAGCGCGACCTTCAGCGATAGCCCAAACGATGAGCGACTGACCGCGGCCAGCGTCACCGCAGACGAACACACCATCCACATTGGTGGCATAGTTCTTGTCCCGCCCCAGGTTGCCGCGCTCGTCGAGCGCGCACCCGAGCTGGGAGACGACAGTGTCGCTCTCCGGACCGGTGAAGCCCATCGCCATAAGGACGAGTTCGGCGGGAATCTCTCTTTCAGTACCCTCGACGGGAGCGATCTTGCCGCCCTCGAATCGCACTTCCGACATTCGCAAGGAGGCCACGTTGCCGTCGTAGTCACCAATGAACTCCGATGTCGACACCGAGTAGACCCGCTCCCCCGCCTCCTCATGGGCCGAGGAAACCCGATAGATCATCGGGTACGTCGGCCAGGGCTGGTGTGCTGGCCGCTCCTCCGGCGGCGTCGGCATGATCTCCAATTGCACGATCGACTTTGCCTGCTGCCGGATCGCGGTGCCCAGGCAGTCAGCCCCAGTGTCACCGCCGCCGATGATCACAACGTGCTTGTCCTTGGCCGTGATCTGATTGTCCACACGCCGTCCCAGGGCAACCCGATTGGCCTGCGGGAGGTACTCCATTGCCTGATGGATGCCATTGAGATGGCGCCCTGGCACCGCCAGATCGCGCCCAACTGTGGAACCAACAGCCAGCACGATGGCGTCGTAACGCTCTTTGAGCTCAGGACCGGTGATCTTGACCCCAACCTCGGTTCCGCAGTGGAAATTCGTGCCCTCATCCAGCATCTGTCGAATGCGGCGATCGAGTACCGATTTCTCCATCTTGAACTCAGGAATGCCATAGCGCAGCAGTCCGCCCGGCGCATCCGCCCGCTCGAAGACAGCAACGGTGTGCCCGGCGCGGGTCAGCTGCTGAGCGGCCGCCAGCCCGGACGGACCTGATCCGACAACCGCGACCCGCTTGCCGGTATGCCACTCCGGCGGTTGCGGATCGACCCTTCGCTCGTCCCAGGCCCTATCGATGATCGCGACCTCGACGTTCTTGATCGTCACCGGATCTCGATTGATGCCCACGACACAGGCGGTTTCACATGGTGCCGGGCACAACCGGCCAGTGAACTCAGGGAAGTTGTTGGTTGCGTGCAACCGCTCCAGCGCCTCATCCCAGTCACTACGCCACACCAGGTCGTTCCACTCCGGAATGAGATTGCCCAGCGGGCAGCCTGTGTGGCAGAACGGGATTCCACAGTCCATGCAACGGCCGGCTTGCTCGGAGATGATCGGCAGCACGGCCCGCCCCGGCGTACCCGGATAGACCTCTTTCCAGTCGTGGATGCGCTCGGCGACCGGCCGTCGTGTCGCAACCCGTCTTGGCGTTGTCATGAAACCCCTGGGGTCAGCCATGGGCGGCTTCCATCATGTTGCTGGTGATCTTGGCCTCATCGAGTCCTTCAGACTCACCCTGCTGGCGCGCGGCGATCACGCGTGCGTAGTCGCGTGGCAACACCTTGGTGAAGCGCCGGCCGACAGCATGCCAGTCGGCAAGCAAGGCCTCGGCAACATCGGAATCAGTCTCCTCATGATGCTGCACGATCAGCTTCCTCAGGAATTCGAAATCGGCCTCAGTCGGCACCAGGGCATCAACCATCTCGGTGTTCAGCAAGGTCGGGTCGAGGTCTAGGAAGTAGCCGATGCCTCCCGACATACCGGCCGCAACATTGCGACCAGTCTTGCCCAACACAACCGCGATACCGCCGGTCATGTATTCACACCCGTGGTCCCCCAGGCCCTCGACCACAGCAATTGCACCGGAGTTGCGGACGCAGAACCGCTCGCCCACCTGGCCACGGATGAACAGCTCACCGGACGTCGCGCCGTAGGCGATCACATTGCCGGCGATGATGTTGTCTGCGGCAACGAACTGAGCCGTACGAGCCGGCCGCACCACAATGCTGCCACCCGAAAGCCCCTTGGCCAGGTAGTCATTCGTGTCGCCCTCCAGGCGCAGCGTGACGCCAGCGGGCAGGAAGGCGCCAAAGCTTTGTCCGGCAGAACCTTCAAAGGTGATGTCGATGGTGCCGTCGGGCAGACCTCCACCTCGAGTGGCCTTGGTGACTTCATGTCCCAAGATCGTTCCTACGGTTCGGTCGACGTTGTGGATTGGCAGCGAGGCGCGGATGGCCTCGCCAGTCTCCAGCGCCGGCCGGCAGATCTTGATCAGCTCCTGGTCCAGCTTCCCGGCTAGGCCATGATCTTGACCGGTCGTGTTGTGCAACACCGCGTCATCAGGAAGATCGGGTTTGTGCAAGATCGGTCGAAGATTGAGACCGTGCGCTTTCCAGTGCTGCTCGGCCTTCGTCGTATCGAGAACTTCGACGTGACCGATGGCTTCGGCCAGCGTCCGGAAACCCAATGCCGCAAGATGTTCCCGCACTTCCTCGGCGATGAACTCGAAGAAGTTGATCACGAACTCCGGCTTTCCGGAGAACTTCGAGCGCAGCTCGGTGTTCTGCGTCGCAACGCCTACCGGGCAGGTGTCCAGATGACACACGCGCATCATGATGCAACCGCTGACCACCAACGGCGCCGTGGCAAAACCAAACTCCTCAGCACCGAGCAGGGCGCCGATGATCACATCGCGACCAGTCTTCAGCTGCCCGTCGACCTGCACCACGATGCGGTCTCGAAGCCCATTGAGCAACAGCGTCTGCTGCGTCTCGGCAAGGCCGAGCTCCCACGGACCGCCGGCATGCTTCAACGACGTCAATGGAGCCGCACCCGTGCCACCGTCATGACCGGAGATCAACACCACATCGGCTTTGGCCTTGGAGACACCCGCGGCGACGGTACCGACGCCAACCTCGGCGACCAGTTTCACGTGCACGCGTGCCGATGGATTGGCGCACTTGAGGTCATGGATCAGCTGCTTGAGATCTTCAATGGAGTAGATGTCGTGGTGCGGCGGTGGGGAGATCAGTCCCACGCCGGGCGTTGAGTGCCGGGTCTTGGCAATCCACGGATACACCTTCTGGCCCGGCAGCTGACCGCCCTCTCCGGGCTTGGCGCCTTGCGCCATCTTGATCTGCAGGTCGCTGGCATTGGTCAGGTAGTCAGAGGTCACGCCAAAGCGGCCCGATGCCACCTGCTTGATCGCACTGCGCCGCTCCGGATCGTAGAGACGGTCCTTGTCCTCACCGCCCTCACCGGTGTTCGACTTGCCACCGAGTCTGTTCATGGCCATCGCCAGCGTCTCGTGCGCCTCCTTGCTGATGGAGCCATACGACATCGCTCCGGTGGAGAAGCGCTTCACGATCTCACTCACCGGCTCGACGTCCTCAATGGGGATGGGCTCACGGTCAGAGGAGAACTTCAGCAGGCCCCGCAAAGTCATCAAACGCTCGGATTGCGTGTCGATGTGATGGGTGTACTGCTTGAAGATGTCATAGCGCCCAGAGCGAGTCGAGTGCTGCAGCCGGAAGACGGTTTCAGGGTCGAACAAGTGCGGTTCGCCCTCGCGGCGCCACTGGTACTCCCCACCGACCGGCAGCGTTCGGTGCGCCAGCGGGATTCCATCGAGCGGGTACGCGGTCAAATGCCGCTTGCGGACCTCCTCCGCAATCTGCTCCAACGTCACGCCGCCGAGTTTGCTGGTAGTGCCGGTGAAGTACCGGTCGACCACCTCTCTGGACAAGCCAAGCGCCTCAAAGATCTGAGCGCCGGTATATGACGCCACCGTTGAGACGCCCATCTTGCTCATAACCTTGAGCACGCCCTTACCGAGGGCTTTGATGACGTTAGTGACGGCCTTCTCCGGCGAGACGCTGGTGTAGACCTGGTGCCGCGCCAGATCCTCGACCGACTCGATCGCTAGATAGGGATTCACGGCGGCGGCACCGTAGCCGATAAGCACCGCAACATGGTGCACCTCGCGTACGTCGCCGGCCTCGACGATCAACCCGACCTGGGTCCGCGTCTTCTCCCTGACCAGGTGGTGATGCACGGCCGCGGTCAACAGCAGCGAGGGGATCGGCGCCAGTTCGGCGTTGGAATGCCGGTCGGACAGCACGATGATCCTCGCACCGTCGGCAATAGCCGCCGAAATCTCGGCGCAGACCTCGTCGAGCCGTGCGGTCAGTGCGGCAGCGCCGCCGTCAACCTGATAGAGACCCTTGGCGACGTAGGTCTGATATCCGGGAAGATCACCCTCCCGGTTGATCTTGACGATCTTGCTGAGGGCATCGTCGTCCAGCACGGGGAATGGCAGCACCAGCCGGCGACACGAGGCAGGAGTGGGATCGAGCAGGTTACATTCCGGCCCGATCGTGTTGTACAGCGAGGTGACCAGTTCCTCACGAATCGCATCCAGTGGCGGGGTGGTCACTTGCGCGAAGAGCTGTGAGAAGTAGTCGAACAGCAGTCGTGGCTTGTCACTGAGCGCCGCCAGCGGGGTGTCGGTGCCCATGGAGCCGAGGGGTTCGACACCGGTGGAGGCCATCGGTGCCAAGATCAGTCGCAGCTCTTCCTCGGTGTAGCCGAAGACTTGCTGGCGGCGAGTGACCGATGCGTGGGTATGGACAACATGCTCCCGGTCCGGCAGGTCAGACAGCAAGATCCTGCCTCCAACGAGCCACTCGCCGTAAGGAGCTGCGGCCGCCAGCTGGGCCTTGATCTCCTCATCGGAGATGATCCGGTGCTGACCAAGATCAACAAGAAACATCCGGCCTGGCTGCAGGCGGCCCTTCTGGACGATCTTGTCTTGCGGAATGTCCAGTACCCCAGCCTCTGATGCCAGCACCACCAGGCCGTCATCGGTGACCCAGAAGCGGCCGGGTCGCAGACCATTGCGATCCAGCACCCCACCGACAACCGTGCCGTCGGTGAACACCACTGCCGCGGGCCCGTCCCAGGGCTCCATCAGGCAGGAGTGGAAGGCGTAGAAATCCCGGCGCGACGGGTCCATCTGGTTGTTGTTCTCCCAGGCCTCCGGGATCATCATCAACATCGCGTGAGGCAGTGAACGGCCACCCAGGTTCAACAGCTCCACCACTTCGTCGAACGATGCCGAGTCCGAGGCGTCCGGCGTACAGATCGGGAACAACCGTTCTAGATCGCCCGGAATGACATCGCTGGCTAGCAGCGCCTCGCGGGCCCGCATCCAGTTGCGGTTGCCCATCACAGTGTTGATTTCACCGTTGTGGGCGATCATCCGGTACGGATGGGACAGCTCCCATGCCGGAAACGTGTTGGTGGAAAAGCGCGAGTGGACGACCACCAGTGCGCTCGCCATCCGCTCATCCAGCAGCTCCGGGAAGACCTGGGGCAACTGCTTGGTAGTCAGCATGCCTTTGTAGACGATGGTCCGAGCCGACAGAGATGCGAAGTAAGTGCCAGTCTCGTGCTCGACTCGACGACGCAGGCAGTAGGCCAGTCGGTCCAGTGCGATGCCCATCAGAGGTGCGCCCTTGGCAGTAACGAACAGCTGCTCGAAGTGAGGCATGTTGGAACGGGTGACGTCACTCAGGGAACTGTCGCTTGTCGGCACTTGCCGCCAGCCGAGCACGCGCAAGCTCTCCTCTGCGGCAATGTGTTCAATGTTGGCCTTGGCCTTCGCGGCCAGCTCAGGATCGGTCGGAAGAAAAGCGTTGCCTGCCGCGTACGCGCCCTGTCGGGGAAGGTCGAAGTCCGCCTCGCTGCGGAAGAAAGCGTCAGGAATCTGCAGCAGCATCCCTGCGCCGTCACCGGTCTTCGGATCCGATCCGACTGCGCCGCGATGATCAAGATTGCGCAACGCCTCCAAGCCCTGGGCGACGATGGCGTGGCTCGGGACTCCGGACAAGGTCGCTAGAAAGGCGACACCACAGGCGTCATGTTCGAACGCCGGATCGTAGAGACCCTCAGCGCGGGCCCGAGAAATTGCCTGAGCGGCTGTCATGAACCAACTCCCTTGTCGAAGCCGGTGAGCAGAGTCGGGGGTCTCTGCCACGGTCACGGCTGAGCGCACAGCCTCGGGGCAAAACGTGCACGCCACAGAGCTTGCAGGACAACATTGGCCCAAAAGTTGATGCAAAGGGTAACGCACGGAACCGGAATCATGGAATGTGAAAACTGCTCTGAGAATTGCAGCCGTCCGGTTTCAGAATTACTGGCGAGGCGCGACGTTCCCGTGCGAACAGGTCAATTGGGCGGGATGTTCTGATTGAGCCGAAAGAAGTTGTCCGGGTCGTACGTCCGCTTCAAAGCTTGCAGCCGTTCATACTTCTCCGACCCGTACGACTGCCGAACTCGCTCGGCACCTTCATTCCCCAAAAAGTTCACATAGACGCCCTCGTGCCAGGGCCGCAGTGCCGACCAGAAGTCCCGTACCCACTCGCGTTCCTCCGCGAATCCCTCACTCGTCTCAGTGCTGGCGCCGATGTTGTATGTGAAGCCGGCTGAGCGCCCGCTGAACGCGGTCTGGTCCTCGCCTACTCGGCTTACCGCGCCGCCCCTTTGCCAGATGGGAAACGATGTCAGCGGCGATGAAATCTTCAGGCAGTGCTCCACTGTGATGTCGATGATGTCGTCGCTCAGTTCGGCGACGTCGCAGCTCTTGAAGTAGTACCAGCGACCTTTCGGAAAGCTCGGATCGAACATCGCTTGATGTGTCAGGAACGGCTTCGGCACGCATACATCCAGGACCGGTGAACCGAACGCCTTCAGCGGTTGGATGAAACGTTCCCCTTCTTCGATGTCACCGGCCCAGCAGCAGGCGACCACGACGACCGGCTTACCGTGAAGTTCCGACGGGACGAACGGCAGCGGCGGCGCTTTTCGGTTGATCACGATCGTCATCAACTCATCTGGTGCCTCAGCGATCCAGTCGCGGTAGAAGCGCAGCACCTCCGGCGCCTGAGTCATCGGCCAGAACACGGGGCCCGCGATCACCTGCGGCCCCAGAGGTACACACCGGAACTCGAACTCAGTGATGATCCCGAAGTTGCCCCCGCCACCGCGCACGGCCCAGAAGAGATCGGCATTCCGGTCCGCGCTTGCTTGCATGAACTCGCCCTCCGCCGTAACGAGATCAACGGAGATGAGTTGATCGATCGACAATCCATGCTTACGCATGATCCAGCCGATGCCACCGCCGAGAGTGAGTCCAGCCACGCCGGTGTGAGTAACGATGCCCGACGGCACCGCGAGGCCGAACGCCTGGGTTTCCCTGTCCAGGTCTCCTAGCAGTACACCCGCCTGCACTCGTACTGTCCGCCTGTCAGGATCGACCCGCACTCCTTTCATAAGCGAGAGGTCGATCACGAGGGCGCCGTCAGCAACCGACAGGCCCGGGAAGGAGTGTCCACCGCTCCGTACGGCGACCGGTAGCCCACTTGCCCGCCCGAACTTCACTGCGGCGATGACATCCGACGCGCCCAGGCAACAAATAATCATTGCTGGGTGCTGGTCGATCGAGCCATTCCAGATCCTGCGATCCAGCTCATAGTTCGGATCTTGCGGGCCGACGACGTATCCGCGCAGCGCCGCCTGGTCAATCTCCATCGATACGCTGCCCAGGCTCATTCCTGGAGTGTCTCAGTCAGCTGTGCGGTTGCCAAGCAGGTGGAACTAACAAGCAGGTGGAACTAACAAGCAGGTGGAACTAAGGAGTGACAGTGGGCTCCCTGGTAGTTGCGTGGCCTCGCCACATCATTCTGATCATCCGGTGCTGACTCAATCCATCTTTGCCGCACGACGCGCGGATGCCGTTTCCGCCGTGGTGGCTGTCCGGGCCGGCACGCCGCCCGGCCCAATGCCCTCGACAACCTCTTCACGACCGGGTCTGTTGCGGATCAACCAAATAAGCCACACCAGCGCTGCGACGAAGCCGATCAGTGCGGTGTAGTTGTTGAGTCGGAATCCAGCGATCTCGTTGACCGTGTCGATGCGGAGCGCCTCGATCCAGAACCGACCGCCGGTGTACAGCAGAACATAGAGCGCGAACACCTTGCCGTGCCCGAGTCGGAACCTGCGATCCAGCCATAGCAGAAGTGCTGCGGCGATCAGATTCCACACCATCTCGTAGAGAAAAGTCGGGTGGAAGGTCGTGAACTGTGCGTAGCCCACCGGGCGGTACTGCGGCGCGATTTCCAGCGCCCACGGCAAGGTCGTGGGGCGGCCGAACAGCTCCTGATTGAAGTAGTTGCCCAGCCGCCCAATGGCTTGGGCCACCAGGATGGCCGGTGCTATGGCATCCAGTACGGCTGGGAAGGCGATTCTGCGATGCCGCGCGACCAGGTATCCGCCGAGAAGACCGAAGGCGATGGCTCCCCAGATTCCGAGTCCGCCCTGCCAGATTTTGAGCGCGTTCAGCGGGTGCCGGCCTGGTCCGAAGTAGAGCTCGTAATCGGTGATCACGTGATAGAGGCGGGCGCCGACAATGCCGAACGGCACGCCGACGACCACCATCAGTTCCATGCTGTCGGCAGTACCGCCGCGGGCTTTCCATCGCCGAGTCGCGATGATCGTTGCGACGATGATGCCGGCGATGATGCACAGCGCGTACGCCCGCAGCGGAAAAGGGCCGATGTACCAGACGTTCGTACTGGGGCTTGGGATGGAGAGCACAGCGTGTGCCCAGCTGGTCTTCACCTCTGTGTCCCCATAATGTCTAGTCGTCCCTCACTTGTCCTTACCGCGGCAACTTACGCTAGCCCAGCACGGAAGGCCTTGATGTCGGCAGCGATCTGGTCGGGGTACTCGCCGTTGATGGCGTGGGATGCCTCTGGGTACACGATGACCTTGCCCGAGCGTAGGGTGCGCCGGGCGACGGCCGCTGCGGCTTGGGAGTCGTGCATCGGTGACTGACCGGCCAGGATAACGAGGACAGGGCGGTCGAGACGGATGAGTTGCTGTTGGTTGATTCGCTGCGGAGCGGGGAGTTTGAGAGCGTAGCTCTGCATGCCAGCTTCGATCATCTGCGCGATGGGGACGTCTTTGACCGGCACTCCGTTCGCGGTCCAGCTATTGAAGCTGTCCCGCCAGGCTTTAGGTAACCAGCGCACGCTGGCTGGTATCGAGCGGATCATCGCTTCGATCGACATCGGATGTAACACAAATACCGGGTCTAGCAGCATTACAGCGCGGATCTTTGCCGGCTGGCGCACGGCAAGGTTCATACCAGTCCAACCGCCGATCGATACCCCAAGCACATCAAGCTGCGGCTCTGGCAGCTGGGTGAGAACCTCGTGCAGCCACTGGGCCTGGTCGGCGGCGCTGGTAATAGGTCGGTCTTGGACACTCATGCCTGGCTCGCCCAGCAGGTCGATGGTGTAAACGGGCCCTTGGTGCCACAGGCTGGGCACGTTGTCGGCCCAGACCGGTGATGCTGAAGACCGGCCGGGCAGCAGCAAGATTGGCACTTGTTGTGTCGCGTCCCCATTGAAGCGGTAAAGCCTGACGATGCCGAAGCTGGTGTGGAGATCAAGAACGTTGTCTGGCGGGGGCAGGTCCTCCATCGCTTTGTTGTAAGCCGCCAAAAAACGATCCTTCGCGGCCGTAGAAGTGAAGTGGCCGACCGATGAGCTGTCACGCAAGGCGAGACCGAGGATCAGACCGCCAACCGCAACCGCGCTGACAGTAATGACCAGCCCTCGCCAGCGGAGTGGCGCTATTGGCGGTGGTCCGGATCTCACATGAGGCAGGCGTTGTTGACTTGGCATAAGGAAGACGGCGTTACTTTTCGGCCGCGTTGCTGATCATCGTTTGGAGGGACTCGGCGGTCAGCGTGGCAATATCAACGTTCTTGCCGTTGATCAACATTGTCGGTGTCTGATCGACGCCATTCGTGTCGGCGGCCGCGTTCACCGAGGTCACCCAGTCGGCGTGTGCCCTCCGCATGACGCACGTCCGGAAGGCCTCGGAAGGCGCTCCGGCCACTTTTGCTGCCAGGTCGATCAGCTGGGGATCACTCCATTGCAAGGTGTGATTGGCGAAGAGCCCTAGGTAGTAGGCCTGACCGAAGCCTGCTTCGGCCGCGCAGGCCATGGCATTGGCCGCCGTCAGAGATCCCTCGTCGATGAAGGCCATGGGATAGAGCTCGACACGAGCCGTGCCGGCCTCCTGGGCCTTGGTAATGATCGGTCCGAACTGCTGCTCGAAATCGGCGCAGTGCGGGCAGTGGAAGTCCTCGTACAAGGTGATGGTGACCGGCGCCTCAGCCGAGCCGAGAGGAATGGGATGTCCGTCGGTAAGGGTGACCGGACTGGCCGATACGGCAGCGGAGGGCGCGGCCGATGGCGCTCGGCTGGTACGCCATGCCTGGAATGCGATGCCGCCGGCGACGACGACAACGAGGAAGACCGCGATCATCATGAACAAGATGCGCCGATCGCGCTTCCGAGCGGCGGCCTGCTCGGCAGCCAATCGAGCACGCTCCCGGGCATTTCTAGAAGTGCTCACTGCTCTTCCCTGCCTGCGGCTCAGCGCTCATGAACCGATCCAGTGCCAACCGGCTGCTCGGGTGCCACACCAGCCACGCGGCAAGCAGCAACAACCCGACATCGCGAACAATCTCGATGCCGTACGCGGTTTGCCCGGGTGCGACATCACCTCCGCCACCGAAACAGCCACAATCGATGCTCAGACCCCGTGCCGCGGCGGACGCGAGGGCAGCCATGAAGACGATCAGCAGCACTGCACTGGCAGCAGCGGCGACTCGGGTCGCAACGCCGGCTATCAGCAATATCCCGAGCGCTATCTCGGCAAATGGCAGTCCCCAGCCGACAATCGTCGCGACGGACGCGGGTAGCAGGCGGTAGGCGCGTACCGCGGTAACCGACGACTGCGGATCAATGACCTTGAGCCCTCCAGCGACGACAAAAACCGCGCCCAGGACGAGCCGCGCGCCAGTTGAAACCCATGAAGCGGCTGCGGCTAGCCGCGGTTCGGTAACGATGGTTGAACTCACCGCGACCGTTCCACCAAGAGAGCAAAGTCATGCTTCAATGCCGCGATCGGAGTGCCGGGCGTCCAGAGCACTACGCCGGAGTTCCGGCTGAAGCCGATCACCTGCGCCGAGTGGCCCACCTCGTAACCTCCGCTGGGGAGCTTCCTTAGCCCCTCGATATCCACTCCGACCTGGGTTGCAGTTTTCTTGATCATCGGCAGCGGACCGGTCAGACCGACGAAAGCGGGATTGAAGCGATCGAGATAACCGCGGATCTGCTTCTCCTTGTCCCGGGCCGGGTCGGTGGTCACGAAGATGAACTGGATCTGATCTCGATCCGCTGGCGCCAGCCGCTGCATGGCCAGCGAGACATCAGAGAGCACGGTGATACACACATCGGGGCAATGTGTGTAACCGAAGAAGAGCAACGTAACCGGCTTGGACGGCGTCGTGGCTAGGTTGTATGGCCGACCCGATGTGTCAGTGAGGGAAACCTCCGGCATGGTGTACGGCTCAGGTAGCGAGGATCCGCCGGTGTAGCCACCCGGATCGGCGTTCCGCTGACCGGTCGGCCCGCTTGGCGCCGCGATACAGCCTGAGATCAACAGCATGACCAGCGCCATCAGCGAGCACGCCACAAGGCTCATCCGCGCCGGGCCCGCAGACCCGGCAAGGCCGATCCGTGCCGAGCCCTGAGGCCCGGTCGACGATGCCCTGCCGGAGCGTACGTCGCGGGATCGTGCTGGACGGCTCACGTCCCGACTAACCCTGGCGATCGCTGTGAAGTTCCCGATTCCGCCGAACCATCCGAGGGGCCGGACGAACGCTGGCTTTCGTCTCTATTGCGGCGGGCGCGTACTCCATCGGCAAGATCGGCGACGAGGGCTCGCAAGCCGCTCAAATCCTCTGGCTTCCCGGCGTCTTCGGCATCTAATAGCGTCTTCACCAGCGCAGAGCCGACGATGGCCAAGTCGGCGAAATCGGTAACCTGGCGGGCTTGCACGCCGTTCGAGACACCTAATCCGATTCCAACCAATGCAGTCGGATCGAGCTCGCGAATCCGGCGCACCAGATCCGGCGCAGCCGCTGAGGTCTGGGCCCGTGGGCCGGTGACACCCATAAGAGAGGTGGCGTAGATCCACCCCCGGCAGGCTGCCAACGTGGCGGCCAGGCGCTCGTCAGTCGAGGAAGGCGAGACCAGGAATATCCGATCGAGACCATGATCATCGGAAACTGATATCCACTCGGCTGCCTCATCCGGAGTGAGATCCGGGGTGATCGCTCCGGCGCCGCCAGCCGAGACAAGATCGCGAGCAAACCGGTCCGCGCCGTAGTGCTCGACGAGGTTCCAATAGGTCATCACAACCGCTGGTGTGCCCAAGTTCGCCACCGCTTCCACAGCGGCAAATACATCCCGGGTCCGTACGCCACGCTCCAGCGCCTTGGTTCCGGCACGTTGGATGGTTACTCCATCCATAACCGGATCGCTGTACGGAATCCCTACTTCGACCAGATCGACGCCTGCAAACTCACCCTCGCCGGTGAGCGCCTTCATAGCCTGCAGTGATATCTCCAGCGTCGGGTAACCCACGTGTAGAAAGCCGGCCAGCGCTCCACGTCCCTGGTCTCGGACCTCTAGCAGTCTTCGCCCGGTGTGCCCGGCATCGATGCTCACCTTTCAAACTCGGTGCTGCTCGGTGCAGGTCCAGACTCCGATGAGGTACCGGCGGTATCCAGACCAAACCAAGTGATCGCGGTGTCTACGTCCTTGTCCCCGCGGCCGGAAAGGTTTACCAAGATTAACGGCTGTTGCCCCGACTCGGTCGGCGTAAGACGCGGACCCAGCTTTAGCGCCCCTGCCAGTGCGTGCGCCGACTCGATCGCCGGAACGATCCCCTCGGTGCGCGACAGGAGTTGGAAGGCATCCATTGCCTCGGCGTCGGTGATCGGCTCGTAGTGGGCGCGGCCCGCCTCGGCGAGCCATGAGTGTTCGGGACCGACCCCCGGATAGTCCAGTCCGGCGGAGATGGAATGGGAGGGCTTTGTCTGGCCGTCCTCGTCTTGGAGGACGAAGGTACGCATACCGTGCAGGACGCCGATCTGCCCTGCCGAGATCGTTGCGGCATGCCTCCCCGTCTCGATGCCCTCGCCACCAGCCTCGAAGCCGTAGAGCGCGACGTCAGTATCGGGGACGAAATCGGCGAAGATCCCGAGGGCATTCGAACCCCCACCAACACAGGCCACCACCGCGTCAGGCAGGCGGTCGTATCGATCAAGAAGCTGGGCGCGCGCCTCCCTGCCGATCACCCGCTGGAACTCCCGGACCATCATCGGGAAGGGATGTGGACCCGCCGCCGAGCCGATCAGATAGTGGGTGTTGTCGACGGAAGCGACCCAGTCACGCATGGCGTCGTTCATGGCGTCCTTCAGCGTCTGAGTGCCCGACTCGACGGCAATCACCTCGGCCCCGAGGAGCCGCATCCGGGCAACGTTGAGTGCCTGGCGCTCGGTGTCAATCTTGCCCATGTAGATGGTGCAGTCCAGGCCGAACAGGGCCGCTGCAGTAGCAGTCGCCACCCCATGCTGACCGGCCCCAGTCTCGGCGATAACCCGGGTCTTCCCCATCCGTGTTGTCAGCAGCGCCTGACCGATCACGTTGTTGATCTTGTGCGAGCCAGTGTGGTTCAGATCTTCCCGCTTCAGCACAATGATCGGGAGCCGTCCAGTCGGGGTAGGCAGAGCGTGCCGACTGAATCGCCGAGTCTCGGTGATCGGACTCGGCCGCCCGGTGTAGTCCGCCAGCAGCTCGCTGAGCTCGGACTTGAAAGCCGGGTCTGCCACAGCTGCGTGAAACTCCCGCTCCAGCTGCAGCAGCGCCGCGTACAGCGCCTCAGGGACGAATCTGCCACCGAATCTGTCGAAGTGGCCACTTGCGTCCGGCAAGGAAGCCCCAAGCTCTGGAGGCTCGGATGTCACATTCGGCTGCGCAGGCAGCCCCGAGGTCAGCTCAGACTGCCTTGACAACTCGGTTCCTTACTGTGATGTCGACATAAGGCACAGGCGAAGGCCTCAACATCAGGGTCTAGGGCTTGTGCACCGCCGGGTGCGCTCCTGCGGCCACCAAGTCCGCCACGCCGCTGCGTGGATCGCGACCTGTCACCAGTGCCTCGCCGACGAGGACGACGTCTGCGCCGGCGCGGGCCAAGTCGATCACATCGTGCGGTCCACGTACGCCGGACTCCGCTATCCGGACAATGTTGTCCGGAATCAGCGGCGCCAGTTGGGCGAAGATCGACGGATCGACCATAAGGGTCTGCAGATTACGAGCGTTGACTCCGATGATCGAGGCGCCGGCGTCCACGGCTCGCCGTACCTCATCAGCGGTGTGCACCTCCACCAATGGGGTGAGCCCGACGGAGCGCGCCCGTTCGACCAGGGATACCAACTCCGGATCGGATAAAGCAGCGACGACGAGCAGTACCAGATCAGCTCCGGCGGCACGCGCCTCAAAGAGCTGATACGCGGTAACGATGAAATCCTTGCGGAGAACGGGGATATCGACTGCGCAGCGTACCCGGACAAGATCATCTAAGGATCCTGAGAAGTGCCGCTGCTCAGTCAGCACAGAAATAGCGGCCGCTCCGCCGGCCTCGTACTCCCCTGCCAGTGCCGCTGGGTCCGAAATCTCAGCCAAAGTGCCCTTGCTGGGACTAGACCGCTTGACCTCGGCGATAACTGCAACCCCTGGGCCACGGAACCGCGGCATCGGATCGATGGCGGCATCGACGTGCTGACATCTCTCCTTCAGGCGGTCCAGCGGAACCTGGCGCTGTTGAACTGCCAGGTCTTGGCGGACCCCGGCAATGATGTCGTCTAAGGCACCCACGATCGGCCCGCTCAGTGTGCGCCGTAGCCCATGCGCTGCAGCACGACGGTCACAATGATGGCCACCACGGCCAAGCCGGCAGCCACCCAGAACATTGTCCAGTTCTGCGGTCGCATTACGAGCGCGATCGCGCCGACGATGAACGCCACCAGCGCGATGACCGATCCGGTCCACGCTGCGATCGTGCGGCCATGGTGCACCTGCTTGCCACGCCGGCT